>OMBR01000385.1_pt1 | contig 23753 bp, 19 predicted proteins | sample 1674041 | NCBI WGS metagenome assembly OMBR01 (sample SAMEA103958138, study PRJEB25191) | human gut metagenome | biome: human-associated habitat [ENVO:00009003]; feature: intestine environment [ENVO:2100002]; material: feces | place: Germany | collected 2013/2015
TGGTTCGAAGGCTCTTGAAGCACCACCGATTGAATTGATTCAGTTTGTAGACAGCAAAATCCATAAAGAACAATCAGACTTGTTTACGACATCTATCTCAGAAGTATGCTTTTACACGGATGACATTGATTCTGTTTACAAAACCCTTACCGAAAATCATGTGGAGTGCTTGTCTGAACCGCAGTATTTCGACTTTAGGGCAGATGGATTTGGGGAAAGCAGAGCTTTTTACTTCAGAGATCCGGATGGAATCATTCTTGAGATGATGCAACCACTTTGATGAAAAATTATAAGTACAGGAAAGTGACAACTTTCAGTTTGCGGCTTAAATAAATTCATAATATTACATAGGACATCTGTCAGAAATGGCAGGTGTTTTTCTTTTGTTACGGAGCAGAGATGCTCCTTTTTTTGTACCCATTTTTAGGAGGAGGTGAAAGGCATGGCAAGCCGTATTCAGGGTATTACCGTTGAAATCGGTGGTGATACAACCAAACTGCAGAACGCCCTGAAAGGTGTGAACGGGCAGATCAAGTCCACCCAGTCACAGCTTAAGGATGTGAACAAGCTGCTGAAACTTGATCCGGGCAATACGGAGCTTCTGGCACAGAAGCATAAACTGCTTGCAGAAGCGGTCAGCGAAACAAAAGAGAAACTGGCTACCTTAAAGACCGCAGCAGAACAGGCAAATACGGCACTTGCCAATGGCGAGATCTCAAAGGAGCAGTACGATGCCCTTCAGAGGGAAATCGTGGAAACAGAGCAGGACTTAAAGAATCTGGAAACACAGGCGAACCAGTCCGCTACGGCAGTACAGAAGATTGCAGCAACAGGCGAAAAATTTAAGACGGTCGGTGACAACATTTCCTCTGCCGGACAGAAACTCCTCCCAGTAACAGCCGGGGTGACTGCACTTGGTACGGCATCCGTAACGACGGCAGCAAACTTTGAATCTTCCATGTCACAGGTACAGGCTACTATGGGAATCACAAAAGATTCCATGTCTAAGGTAAATGGGCAGTCCGTAAATACAATGGATACCCTTTCCAAGCTGGCAAAGAAGATGGGGGCAGAAACAGCCTTCTCTGCATCCGAGTGTGCCGAGGCATTAAATTATCTGGCTCTTGCCGGATATGACACGGAGCAGATGTGTAATACACTGCCGACCGTACTTAACCTGGCAGCTGCCGGGGATATTGCCCTTGCGGATGCTTCCGACATGGTAACGGATGCCATGTCTGCACTTGGCATGGGAGTGGATGAGGCAGAAACGATGGTAGACCAGATGGCTAAGACTGCATCTACCACGAATACATCGGTTGCACAGCTGGGCGAGGGAATCCTTACCATTGGTGCGACAGCCAAATCCATCAAGGGCGGTACGGCAGAACTCAATACCGCACTTGGTATCCTTGCCAATAATGGTATCAAGGGGGCAGAAGGCGGTACGCATCTTCGTAACATTATCCTGTCACTGCAGAATCCTACGGATAAAGCAGCCGCCCAGATGGAAGCACTGGGCATTTCCGTATATGATTCCGAAGGAAACATGCGGTCAATGAATGATATCCTTGGTGATCTGAATAAGAGCATGGACGGAATGACATCAGCGGAGAAGTCCAACATCATCGGCACGATTTTTAACAAGACGGACCTGTCTTCTGTAAATGCACTGCTTGCCAATACAGGAAGCACATGGGACAGCTTACAGAAATCCATCACGGAAAGCGGTGGTGCTGCACAGCAGATGGCAGATACACAGCTTGATAACTTACAGGGACAGATCACTATCTTAAAATCCGCATTGGAAGGTCTGGCGATATCTTTTGGGGAACTTCTGATGCCGGCCATCAAACAGATCGTGGGATGGGTGCAGAAATTTGTGGACTGGTTGAATGGACTGAGTGAGGGTACGAAGAAGACGGTCGTTACGATAGCTCTTCTGGCGGCAGCACTTGGTCCCGTGCTTATCGTGATTGGAAAGGTCATATCCGCAGTCGGTACGATCATGACGGTTGTACCGAAGATTGCCGGAGTCATCAATACGGTGAAGGGGGCTTTTGCAGCACTGAATACAACGATGCTCGCAAATCCAATCGTACTTATTATCGCAGCCATTGCAGCTCTTGTGGCTGCTTTTATTTATCTCTGGAATAACTGTGACGGGTTCCGCCAGTTCTGGATCGACCTCTGGGAGAACGTAAAACAGGTTGCAATTACGGTATGGAATGCAATCAAGGAATTCTTCTCACAGGTGTGGGAAGCCATCAAGACTATCTTCTCGACCGTGTTTGAAGTGATCAAGACCCTGGTAACGACTTATTTCAATCTGTATAAGACCATCATCCAGACGGTTTTCAATGTGATAAAGACGGTCATCACGACCATCTGGGAAGCCATCAAGGGTGTATTTACTACAGTTTTTAATGTGATAAAAACACTGGTGACAACGTATTTCAATATCTACAAAACGATTATTCAGACAGTCCTGACGATTATCCAGACTGTCATTACAACGGTATGGAATACGATAAAAACAGTCATTATTACTGTACTGAATGCAATAAAGACGATTTTTTCCACGGTATGGAATGCCATCAAGACCATCATCAGTGCCGTGGTAAGCGGGATCAAGGGACTGATTACAGGGGATTTTACTGCGGTCAAGAACTCCATTACCACCATCATGAATACGATTAAGAGTACGATCACCACCATATGGAATACCATCAGGTCGACCGTTTCAACGGTGCTTGGTGCAATCAAGGGTGCGGTCACATCCGTATTCAATGGAATCGTAAATGCGGTGAAAGGTGCGATGGGAAATGTCCTAAATGCAGTAAAGACAGGTTTTTCTAATGTGAAAAACCATATCACGGGGCTTGCTTCACAGGCATTTACCTGGGGCAAGGATCTGGTCATGGGAATCGTAAACGGAATCAAGAGCTGTATCGGTGCAGTCGGGGATGCCGTTAAGGGTGTGGCAGACAAGATCAAGTCATTCCTTCACTTCTCCGTGCCGGATGAAGGCCCGCTGACGGATTATGAATCATGGATGCCTGACTTTATGGGAGGTCTTGCCAAGGGTATCGAAAAGAGCCGGGGCATGATCCAAAAGGCGGTAAGCGGTGTATCTTCCGATATGGTAGTCAGTCCGAAGGTCAGCAGCATGGAAAGCATGACGGGAACAGGAACGGCAGCACAGCCGGAAGGCATTTCCGGGATGCTTTCTGCAATTACTTCTGCAATCGAGAATATCAAACCGGACAGCGGTGACATTGTCATTCCTGTGTACCTTGGTGGTACGACACTTGATGAGGTTATTGTTTCGGCACAGCAGAGGGCGAACTTAAGAAGCGGGGGCAGATAAAAATGGCATATATACAATATCTTGTTTTTAATGAGAAGCCTCTGCCTCTGCCGGATTCCTACGATATCGGACTGTCAGATGTCGAGGCGGACTCCGGTGGTGAAACAGAGGCGGGAACCACACAGAGGGATATAGTAAGGTCGGGAGTGGCTGGCATTTCCGTCTCTTTTTCCGTGTCCCCGAAGTGGCTTAAACTGCTGACGGCATATTCCAAGATGCCGAAGATCGCAGTGAAATATTTTGACACGGAAACACTGGAACTGAAAGATGCAGAAATGTATATCACGGGATTTAAGGCAGCACTTAAAAAGGACACATCCTATAAGGGACTGTGGACGGTATCCTTTACCCTGAAAGAAATGTAGGAGGCAGATGCTGTGATCGAAGTATCAGAGAAATTCAAAAATGCCGTAAGGCAGAATACAAGAAAATATGAGTGGTACGGTTCGATCACGACAAAAGCCGGAAAGGTACATGAATTCACGGCAAAGGATATCGTGAAGGGTTCCGGCTACATAAAATGGCAGTGCTGCAGTAACACGGAGATAGAACTCGGAACAGTGTATGCAGCAGAAATGGGAATCAGCCTGTTTTCGGAGATCGACCGTTACACTCTGGAAGATGCCGAGGTACGGCTTTATTACCGTCTGACACTTCTAGACGGGACAACGGAGTCCATACCGATGGGAATCTATGAAGTTTCCGAAGCCAACAGGAAGGTGCGGACACTGGAACTGAAAGGCTATGACCATATGCTCCGTTTTGAGAAGTCCCTGAAACTGGAATCCTCAAGCGGAACGCCATACCAGTTCTTAAAAGCCGCGTGTGATGCATGCAAGGTGGAAATGGCACAGACGGTTGCGGAGATCAGTGCCTTTCCGAACGGTAAGACCACGCTCGGTATATATTCGGATAATGATATAGAGACCTTCCGTGACATGGTCTTTTATGTGGCACAGGTGCTTGGCTGTTTCTGCCAGATAGACCGATACGGAAAACTTGTCCTTAAGCGGTACGGGAATGAATCCGTATGGAACGTGGAGCAGAAGGAGAGGTTTGACAGCAGTTACTCTGACTTTGTTACAAGATACACGGCAGTATCATCCACAAACCAGATCAGTCAGACGGCAGAATACATTGCGATGGAAAAAGACGATGCCCTTACCATGAACCTCGGCATCAATCCGTTACTGCAGTTCGGACTGAAATCCGTAAGGGAGAAGATACTGCGTGAGATACTCACAGCACTGCAGAAGATAAATTATGTACCGTTTGACAGTTCCACCATCGGGAATCCGGCACTGGAAGTCGGGGACATCCTGAAGTTTTCAGGCGGACATGCAGATGAAACAAAGATAAGCTGCATTACGAGCATCGAATGTAAGATAAACGGGAAAATGACACTGAAATGTGTCGGGAAGAATCCGAGGCTTGCATCTGCCAAGAGCAAGAATGATAAGAATATTACAGGTCTTATCAATTCCGTGGAAAGCGGAAAGACCATAATTTACAGTTTTGTCAATGTTGCCCCGTTTGAAATTGGGCAGTCCCTTATGAATGTGATGGATATTGACTTTACTGCAACGGAAGAAACCACGGCAGCATTCCAGTGTGAAATGCTTCTGGAGGTGGTAAAGACGGATACCGGGGGAGAGCCGGAAGAAGGCGTGGCAGCAGAAACGGAACTGCCGGAGCTGTCCATTGTTTATAAGATAAATAATGAAACCATAGATACATTCATGCCGGTCAAGACCTGTCTGTATGGGAAGCATGTCGTGACATTGTTTTTTCCGATATCGAAAGTCATAGAGAACAGCTCCAATACATTTTCCATGTATCTGAAGATATCATCCGGGAGTGCTAAGATTGGTGAGGCGCAGATTAGGGCAACCATCAGCGGTCAGGGACTCGCAGCAGGACTGGGAGACTGGAACGGACGCATCAATATCAATGAGAATATTGGAAATATCAGCATTACGGATGTACCGTTTGTGGCTGATGTGTTTAAGGATACGGCATCCGTAACATTCCCTTCCAAAAAGACACAGGGACTGACACAGACAATCGGGAATATTCCAATCACAGACCAGAACTATGAAGCAGATGCATTTACGGACCGTGCATGGATCACGGAGATCCTCCGAACCTTTGTACTTACAAGCGTGCGGGGAAATCCAAATTATAACGGATATATCACGGTCAATACGGAAGAACGGTTCATGCTGCGGAAACGGTATGTACAGAAGTCAGAGCCGGAATCCCTCGACCACGGATATGCAGAAGACCTCGTGATCGATATTTCATACTTCACAAAGGTGGACGGGGTGGAAGTCAATGGTTATACCGCAGCAGTCCGTCCGCAGTATGTGATTACCGCGGCAGAGACTTCCGTTAAGTTCCCGGATACCATTACCGTTGAAAACGGGTTCTTTGAACTGAAAGTAGTAACTGAACAGACACAGGAAGCCGTGACGGATGAAGTGGATGAAGGTTTCTTGGAAAGGACAACGGTTGATATATCCGGCTTTGACGGAGTGAAAGGAGTGGAATTTACACTATGAATTATGACAATATAAATGATATTTTTTCGGCCGGTGTCACCAATATGACCTGTCTGTTACAGGACAGCAACAGCTATGATGGCGGTACGCTTGCCGTGAGCGGTGCGGATTTTTTCACGTTCCTCGGAAAAGCCGTGCCGTACATTTATGCACACGGTGATTCTTACTGGGGAATCGGCAGTGATGCTACGCACCTTAAAGTGGATAACCGTGATACCAGAATGAGATCGCTTTACAGGGAAGAAGGGACTTTATACAGTTATTACCGTTTTCTGAAAATACGGTGGGAAGGATGGTCGCATTACAATGCATCCGGGGCGGACTACCAGCTAAAGTATGACCTTCTGTTCTGGGACACGGGAGATATTTCCCTTCATATGATTTCTGTTCCTGTCCAGTGTTATGATGGAGGTTTCGGTTTTAGTGCAGACAAGAACTATACTTTCACAAAGCCCGATACAGCTTCCCCAGATATTACTTTCCAGTATTATGCGGACAGTAAGACCTTTGAAGTGAAATACACACCGATTGACCTGTTGGTCCCGTTTAAACTCCTGATAAAAGACGGGGACGGAAAACTGTATACGGTGGAGAACCAGATCATAAATGAGGAGCTGTCAGAAACAGCAGATGTACTTGTCGGACTGGAAGAAACAGAGGTCAATGCACTTTTGTTTAAGAAACATGGATTTGCAAAGATGCCGGAGTGGGATCTGATAAAAGGGCTGACGCTTCCTTCCGTATTAAGCTGGAGTGACAGCAGGGCATTTCCGCTGAATGCCGTGATTACGGGAACACCGCCAAAACAGTATATTGAATGCACGGCGGATCTTTCGGACGGCACGGTTCTTGGAATCAAGGCACTGAATGCAGAATATGAGGGAGAGATCACGGTACAGTACAGTTATGACGGGGAGACCTTTACGGGTGAAACCCCGATGGCGGATTTTCTCACAATGGAGCTGGATGAATTGTATGCCGGACTGCTGGAAGCAAAGACGATAACCTTCCGTTTCTGGCTTGCGGGCGATGCAACGCTTACATCCTTTATCATGAATTATAGAAATGGAGATGATGACGATGCTCAAGGGAACAACAAGAATAGAACTTACTGATGTAAACACAGGTGAGGTGGAAACCTACCAGAACAGCAATATGGTCACCAATGCACTAAGGGACATCCTGAAACCGCTTGGACTTTCCAAGAGACCGAACAGGTTTTTGAATGAATTCGTGCCGTATTATGAAAAACTGCTCGGAGGCATCCTGTGCTTCGACAGGGAGATACCGGAGAATGCGGATGAATATTATCCCCCGGCAGATGCAAACCTTGTCGGCTGTGCTTCACATGGAATGCAGAACAACACAAAGAATACCTTCCGTGGCGGATTCAACCAGACAGAATCGGAAGTAAATCTGAAAGACAGGTATGTGAAATATGTATATGATTTTGCAACCAGTCAGGCGAACGGCACGATTGCCAGCATCTGTCTTACACATAAAAATGGTGGACTTACATCATACGGCAGTAAAAATACCAGTCCAATCAGGGATAATTTACTGATGCAGTCCATTGCAGAAGACAATCTTCAGTATGTGTACCCTGACAGGACAGGGGCAAGCACGAGCAGCAGATATTCCGGTATGACGATTGGAAAAACAGAGCTGATATTCCTAATCGACAGGGCAAAGGACTGTGTGTATTATTTCAAGGTGGCAGATAAGAACCATATCCACATCACAAAAAGACGTGCATTTTTAAAGACGGTATCTATTCTTGATAATATTTACACCACGAAACCGCTTATCGAAGAAATCGAACTGGCAGAACTGTCTTCGGAACTGCAGATTGGCTACTGGTCATATAATTATGATCCGTCAAATGATTGTCTGTATATCTGCACGAGCAGCAACAGCAGGACTGCCCCAGAGGGCAAGTTTCTTATAACGGAAATAAAAGTGGACACTTGGAAAATCAAGCAGTATGAAATAACAAACACCACGGATAAATATCTCAGGACGGAAGGGAACTGGGGAATGTTCGTTACCGAAGGCTATCTTCTGCTGAGGGGATATGATGCCCCGTATGATGTGTATAAAATCCAGATCACGAATCCGGCAAATGTTGTAAAGCTTAAGCGGACCAATGTGACCAACATCAATGGCGTGCCGAAGTTCGTGATTAACGGACGGGTTTATTACGAATACAGTTATGAACAGCTTCTGATTGCGAATCTGGCAACGGATGAGATCATGCCACCGGAGACACAGACATTGTTTAATTCCAGTTATACGATGAGCGTGACTCCTGTAAGAAATGAACCACTCATCTATTTTTGTGATTATGGCACATGGTCAACGTCCGGGTGGTACATGATGTGTAATTATCTGGCAACCATCAATAACCTTGATGCCCCAATTACAAAGACGGCAGATAAGACAATGAAGATCACTTATATTTTACAGGAACAATAAAATACTTTTTGGAATCAGGCAGTTATCCATTACGGGTAGCTGCTTTTTTCATACAAAAAATCAAAGGAGGACAAGACAATGAAGGAATTCTGGAACGCAGTACAGTTTGTATTCACGGCAATCGGAGGATGGCTTGGATACTTTCTGGGAGGATGTGACGGCCTGCTCTTTGCACTGCTCGCATTTGTGGTCATCGATTACATTACGGGAGTCATGTGTGCAATCAGTGACCAGAAGCTGTCCAGCGCAGTCGGTTTTAAGGGAATCTGCCGTAAGGTGCTGATTTTCCTTATGGTCGGTATCGCAAATATTCTTGATGTATATGTCATCGGAACAGGGAGCGTTTTAAGGACGGCAGCCATTTTCTTCTACATCTCAAACGAAGGGATCTCCCTTCTGGAGAATGCATCCCATCTGGGACTTCCGGTTCCGGCAAAGATTAAAGCCGTGCTGGAACAGCTTCATGACAGGTCAGAAGAAGACAAAGATAACGGGGAAGGGTAGCACCTTCCCTCTTTTATTACAGAAAATTGGAGGATTATATTATGAGTCAGAAATTTGGAATCGATGTAAGCCACTGGCAGGGCAGTTTTGACTTTGCAAGGGCTAAGAGCAAGGAAGGCGTGGAGTTCGCAGTCATCAAAGCCGGAGGTGCTGATGCCGGACTTTATAAGGACAGCCAGTTTGAAGCAAACTATAAGAAATGTGAGGAATGCGGACTTCCAAAGGGCGCGTATTTCTATGGAAATGCCAGAAGCGTGGCAGATGCCAAGAAGGAGGCAGAATACTTCCTTTCACTGCTTAAGGGAAAGAGATATGAGTATCCTGTCTTTTATGATGTGGAAGGCAGCATGATCACAAAGAATGACAGGAATACACTGACACAGATTGTAAAGGCATTCTGTTCTGCAGTAGAAGCTGCCGGATACTGGGTCGGCATCTATTCGTCCGAGTCATTCTTCAACAGTGAGATGAATGATGGGGAGCTTACCCGCTACAGCCACTGGGTTGCAAGATGGGGTAAGAGCAAGCCGGTCCCGGCAAGCGGTGCAGAGACACAGATCTGGCAGTTCGGAGGGGAGACAAACCTTATCCGGAGCAACAAGATCAATGGGCAGTCCTGTGATCAGGATTACTGCTATGTGGATTTTCCTGCAAAGATCAAGGCTGCCGGACTGAACGGTTATTCAAAGGAAAGCAGTACACCCGCTTCGGTGAAGAAGTCCAATGAGGAGATCGCATCCGAGGTGATTGCCGGAAAGTGGGGTAATGGTGCGGAAAGACAGAAACTGCTCTCACAGGCGGGGTATGACTATTCTGCAGTCCAGAGTATCGTGAATAAGAAACTCTCTCCATCCAGGAAATCCGTGGATGAGATCGCAAGGGAAGTCATTCATGGTGACTGGGGAAATGGTTCTGACAGAAAGAAAAGAATCACCTCTGCCGGATATGATTATTCCGCAGTACAGAAAAGGGTAAATGAACTCCTGAAATAAGGATATGGCTGATGGTCAGTAATGGCTGTCAGCCGTATTTTTTTCCATTTATGCCAAGGAAAGAAAGATGAAAGGTATCGCAGATTGTACTTGCTATTATTGGCTTTCAGAGTGATATATAGACTACCCAAAGAGAAAGGAGTGGAAGAATTTGGAGATTCAGATAACGGAAGGAAACAGCAGACAGAAGCGTAAACTTAAGGTATGCGCCTACTGCCGTGTCTCAACGGATGCGGATGAACAGGAAAATTCACTGGAAAACCAGATTAGGCATTATAAAGAAGTCATTACCAGTAATCCTGATTACGAGTATGCCGGGGTTTACAGTGACTTTGCCATATCAGGATTCAAGGAAAAACGTCCCGGTCTGCAGAAGATGTTAGCCGATGCCCGTAAGGGAAAAATTGACCTTATATTAACAAAATCCGTATCACGGTTCGCAAGAAACACCTCAATCGTTCTGGAAGCTACACGAAAGCTGAAAGAACTGAATGTTGGTGTTTTTTTTGAACTCCAGAATATCAATACCCTGTCAGGGGAAGGCGAGCTTATGCTTACGATACTTGCTGCATTTGCACAGGCAGAAAGCGAGAGCGGAAGCGTTGGTGCAAAGATGGTGTATCAGAGAAAATACGAGGCAGGGATCCCCGTGCAGTACCTTGAGCGGTCTTTCGGATTTAAGAAGGATGAGCGGGGAGTCTATATTGCAGACGAAGAGGAAGCGGTATGGGTAAGAAAGATCTATGAGATGGCAGCAGACGGATATACTCCTGCATCAATCAAACGGTATCTGAATGAAAACGGGGTAAAGACCATAGGCGGTGCAGAATGGATCGACAGCACGGTGTTACGTCTTATTGAAAATGAGATCTACAAGGGCGATTACATCATGCATAAGCATTTTGTGAATGAAGAAAGAAAACTGGTCAGGAACAGGGGAGAAGTGGATGCGTGGTACATCGAAGATGACCATGAAGCCATTGTTTCCCCCGAACTCTGGCAGAAAGCACAGGACGCACTGGAAGCAAAGCGGGATTATCTTGCGGAAAGCTCGGTAATCGAAGAATTCACGGAAGAAAATTACCCATACATGAACAAGATCTTCTGTGCCAGATGCGGACACCCGCTTTACAAAAGGATCTACAGTAACGGCAACAGGCTGAACTGGGGATGCAGCGGTACAAAGCGGTATGGGAAGTCCTTCTGTGAAGGAATAAACATTCCGGACGGAGTCCTGCGCGGGGCATGGCATTTCGATGAAAATATGTATATAGGGGAAAAACCGACAGATAAGGGGAAAAAGGAATTCACCTATCTGAAAGAAGCCTCATGGAAAAGAAGGCATAAGAAGAAAGAGCCGGAGCCGATCCCTGAAAATACTGAAACAGAGTATCCATACAGGGAGAAGATCTTCTGTGGGTTATGCGGAAGCAGACTTGTGAGGCATGTGAACACCAAAAGCCATAAGGTCATATGGGTATGCAATGGGAGAAAGCGGAAGGGGAAAGACTTCTGTGACGGGACAAGGGTTCCGGATACCATCATAAAGGGATGGGGAGAGATCAAAAAAGATATTTATATTCAGAGAAAGGATGATAAGAATGGCAAGAAGCGTTACAGTTATACCAGCAAGAAGCCAAAAGGTGCAGACAGGGCATAAGGCGGTACAGGAAAAGAAGATAAGGGTGGCAGCCTACTGCCGTGTGTCAACGGACCAGGAAGACCAGCTCCACAGCTTTGAAGCACAGGTCGAGTATTATACAAAATATATCAACGAGCATGAGAATTATGAAATGGCCGGCATCTATGCAGATGAAGGCATTTCAGGTACAAACACAAAGAAAAGGGAACAGTTCAAAAAGATGATCGCAGACTGCGAGGGCGGTAAGATAGACCTTGTCATAACAAAATCCATCAGCCGTTTTGCAAGGAACACGCAGGACTGCCTGGCATATTCCAGAAAATTAAAGAACTTGGGGATCGGCATCATATTTGAGAAGGAAAACATCAACACGCTGGATTCCACGGGAGAGCTTCTGTTCACCATCTTAAGTTCCCTTGCACAGGATGAATCGAGAAATATTTCAGAAAACTGTAAATGGGGCATCCGCACGAAATTCAAGAACGGTGAGATGCATCTCAACACATTCAAGTTCCTCGGATACGATAAGGATGAGAACGGGAAGCTTGTCATCAATAAGGAACAGGCCAAGACGGTGAGAAGGATATACAGGGACTTCCTTATCGGAATCAATCCGGCACAGATCGCAAAGGAACTGACGGAAGAGAAAGTTCCGGGGTGTCTCGGGCAGACAAAGTGGTATCCAAGCACGGTCACAGGGATCTTAAAACAGGAAAAGCACATGGGTGATGCACTTCTGCAGAAGACCTATACGGCAGACTTCCTTACCAAGAGACAGGTCAGAAACAACGGTGAGATCGCACAGGTCTATGTAAAGGACAGCCATAAGGGGATCATAGATAAGCAGACATGGAATGCGGTACAGGAAGAATTCGACCGCAGGGAAAGGTTCATGGAATCGCACGGCACGGACAGGTACAGTTATGGTGCGGACTGCATGCCGTTCTGTGAGAAGGTGTTCTGCGGGGAATGCAAAAGCCTGTTCACGAGACATTCATGGAGATCAAGGGGAATCGTACAGTGGCAGTGCAAGAACCACAGGAAAGACGGGAAAGTGGCATGTACGAATGCCTACGTTGATAATGCAGACCTGGAAAAGGGATTTGTAAAAGCATTTAACAGACTGGTCACGGACAGGGATAAGCATATGGAAAGATGGCAGCAGATGAAGTCGGACGGGACACCGCTTGAAAAGATCAGGGCAGGGCAGATGATGGAAGCCGTGGAAAATGAACCGCTTACCAGATTCGTTCCGGAGATCGCACAGCTAGTTCTCTGTGAAGTAACGGTGCTTGGCGCAAAAAAATATGAGTTCTTCTTTCTGGAAGGCAGCAGGGTAAAGGTTTCCGTGTAGATCACCCGGAAACCCCGCTGTCATGAAGTCCGAACAGCTCCATCTGGCTGCTTTCACCGTCCGCATCCCCAGGTTCAGGAATGTCGGACGGTTCTTCTTCCATGTCCTTTTTATGCGGAAGTTTATGGGTATAAAGTTTATCCCAGGTAAGCGGATTCCGGCTTTTTTTGTTGTAGTATATCAGTATGGCTTCCGCAAATCCGAGTGAGCCGGAACGCCTGTCCTTTGCAGTGCGGGCGAGTTCCTTGATGGATATCCTTCCAAGCTTTTCCTTAAATACATCATCTTTTATGGCATCACCGTAAGCGTTCAGGAAACGTGCCAGTCCGTTCATCATGTTTGCACTGAAGGACTGGGATGCCCCTTCCCATGTGGCTGCAATGAGACGGATGACATGGTCGAGCATATGGTAGCCGTATTTGTCGTGGATGTTTTCCAGGGTTGCGACAGCGCAGATACCGCCCGGTGTCGTGGTAGATGCGATGGTAAGGTCATAGGATTCCACCAGGTCACGGATGATGAGCTGTTTGTCATTGCCGGCCTCTATGTTTGCCATGAATATCTCATAAGGCAGCAGGGGCTTTACATATTTCATCTGGTTTGCAAAGATATCCGCTTCATGTTCATATCCGAGGTCATCGTATACCATGCACCACACGGGTGTCTCCCTGGATCCTGAAACGAGGGCAACGATCTCAATGGTGTGCTGTCCGTTGAATACATAGTTGATGCCGTTCCTCCGGCTGACCTTTACGGGATTTATCTGGTACAGGTCAAAGTTGGCGGCAGCACGCTGGACATGGTGCTGTGAGAGGTTGCGCTGGTATTCCTGGTTGGATACGAGATTCCTGATAGGGATCTGTTCAAAGTGTACTTTTGGGACGAACTGCATCAGGTCAATGGCCTGTGGCGTTTGTCCGGCTGTCTGTTCTTCTGTCATCTGGATCATCCTCCTCAAGCTGCGAAAGCAGTCTGGTTATTTTTCGTGTTAGGTTTAACAGCTGCATCTTCACTTCACGCCTTGCATTAACTGAGGTGGAAGGAAAATCTGTAAGTTCCATGGTCCTTGATATGGTCTTTGACCATGAAGGTATCGTAAATTTAAGGCTTTCGAGTTCCGCATCCGGGTCAGTGGCGGGCATCTGCTTAATTCCGGCTTCGGCACTTTCCTTTTCCCGTTTTATCCTTCTTGAGTCCGGTTTTCCGGTGGGAAGCCTCTGCCACCTGAGTTCGTGCCGGAGCTGGGAGTATCCGATGCGGTCTATAGACCCGCTGTCCAAGAGCCTTTTCAGTCCGTTGATATCCTCAATGGGAAGACGGGAGAGTTCTATGATATTTTCATGGGATACACGGAGTTTCCCGTTTAATATCTTTTCTGCAATCTCCGGGCTTTTCCGTTTCAGGTCATCGACAGCACGGGCATAAATATCATATTTTGTCACGGTGGAAAAACCAAAATTAAATTCATTGCCTATGATGGTGGCAATATCCGTCTTACGGACATATTTCTGTGACACCTGTCCGTCTGCATTTAGTTCCGTGCCAGGATGTTTTTTCATGAATTCATCACTGGCGGTATTCATGTCCGCACGGAACAGTCTGCCTATCAGGTATTTTTTGTATTCCCCGGTAAGGTCTGTACGTTTTAGCTGTTCATGGCAGATAAAAGAGACTGCCTTATCACGGCTTTCAAACATCATGCACCGGATGTTGAAATGGATATCCCATTTCGTACAGATCTTATACCGCAGACGGCCGTCAAGTATGATACCGTTCCATACACATACAGGTTCCAGGCATCCGTGGTCAAAGATGTTTTCTTCGAGTTCTTCCAGGTACTTTTCTTCCCTTGGCTGTATCAGCTCATCAAATTCCGGATCCGTCTGAAGTTCCGGGACTGGTCTGTTGTTCATACTGATTCCTCCGTTCGGGTCATATCATCTACAAGCACGCATTCATTCATGGAAAAGCTGGCAAGACATTCTTTTGGATTCAGTGCACCGTAGATACGGTAGCTGCGGTTGTCCTCCAGATATATGCCCGTATGCCGTAATGCCTGTAAAAGTTCCGTACTGTATAATTCGTAGCAGTAACGGCTGTCGGCTTTACTGTAGCGTACACGGTGGGCAAGGTAATCCTTACGCACACTTTTCCTTATGGCGATCATGCTGTCCTGTGGGTTTACAAGCAGCTGGATATACTCCGGGTCACCGAGCATATGGAGTGTGAGCTTGTGTATGCGTATTCTGTTTTTCTTTAAGTCAATGCATAGGACCGGCTTCAAAGAGGTTTCTCTGTTCATAATGCTGTTCCTCCTTTTCTGGATGTTCTGTTTTTTCTTCTTCTGGTTCAGCGGTATTGTTTTCGGAGATGCCGAACACCGCATAACCGTCAAACATGTTGACCTGTAAACTGCTCTGGTGTTCCTCGACAGGCACACCGAACTGGTTCTGCCATTCTTCCGGATAGCTTGGCGTGCGGGACGCTTTTATCTTTCCGTCTTCCTTCTCCTCACGCACGAAGATCTCAGGCGTGGTGAGGTCGAAGACAAAGAGCAGTTCATTGTCTGACCGTATCAGCTTCCCAAGCAGTTTATAGCGGTAGGATGAATTCCATCCCATAAGCGACACGACCTTGGCAAAAAAGATACGGCAGGTGATCTGCCTTGGAGAGCGTTTTGCCGTTGCGGAGCACCACCGGAAGGAATCCTTCTCATCCTCCTGGCATGGACGCACCGCCAGTTTCTTTTCATCCGGGTTTACGAGTATCTGCACGAAATCCGTATCCGGCAGCTTTTTTATGCATGCGGTGTTTACGGATACCTTGCTGGAATTAAAAGTAAAGGACGGTTCATAGGTATGGGCGAAGAACTCGCCGCGGACGACCTGATACCCGTCATAGCTGAAAGCATCATCCTCGGTCACGGGAATGGTATTCTTTTCATCGTTTGTCTGTATGTTCATCTGTGTTCTCCTTCATATCTGACATGATCTGTTTAATATTCTTTTCGATGTCATTTTTACTGGTGACCTGTATATCAGTGTCGTTATATGTTACCGGGGCATGGGAGGTATCTGGGTCTTTACGTCCGGTGAATCCGGCAAGTTCTTCTGCCTGTGCGTGGCTGTAATAATTGCTCCCGAATGTGTCTGCCCAGTCAGGCGGATAGGCTCGGACATTTCTCTGCTGGTTGTCTGTAAAGGGTTTTACGGCCGGATCCGCATCCGGTGCACCTACCATGTCATTGGGGATGAATATCTCCGGTTCGGAAAGGTTGAAGAGCAGTACGGCATCATTCTCGCTGCCACGCTTTACCCCCGTAATGCGGTAACGGCAGTCATCATTCCAGCCGAGGAGGGAATAGAGCGTGGGAAGAAATGCAGTCCCGCTGATCTCACGTGGAGAATTTTGCCGTCTTTCTTTTTAGACCACTGCATGGCATTCCGGCAGTCTTTCCCCGCATTCCTTACGGCAAAGACCAGTTTCTTTGGATGTATGAGCAGTTCCACAAGCGTACTGTCAAGTTTGCGGACGGCAGGAGCGGAAAAGCGGATATCTCCCTGGCTGAAGGTAACTGTTATACGGTCCGTGCTGTCAAAAAACTGTGAGCGTGCGATCTCATATCCGCGCAGGTCAAATTCACCGGATTTTACTTCCACATGACCGGAAGACGGGCCGGACTGTTCCGTGCCGTCATAAACACTGGAAGAGGCATTCCTGTAATCCGTTTCCTTAAATCCCGCCCATCTGGGGTTGATGGATACAAACCCTTTCAGGACACCTCCCGGAATGACCTTCAGCTGCGGAAGGATCCCTTTGTTCCCGTACTTGGCATTGCTGATCAGTCTCTGGACCGCAATAAAGTCATCCCTTGATATGATGGCTTCATGATGGTCACGCTTCCGGTACTGGGGACGGTTCTGCATATTCTTCTTTGATTTGTGGTTGAGATAATTCGGAGTGTAGGTCTTATGTGCAAGAACATCACCGCAGTGCCTCTCATTCTGCAGTATCTGAAGGATGGAACCAGGAGACCATACGGTGTTCCCCTTTTTGGTCTCACAGCCGAGTTCCGTCAGGGTATCGGCAATTTCCTGACAGGTGCATCCGTTTAAGTACATCATAAATATGAGTTTTACGATCTTTGCTTCCCCTTCATTAATAATGAGGTTTCCGTCTTCATCATGGTCATATCCGAGGAGTATCGGTGTAAGGAAGATCCCCCTGCGGAAACGCATCTCAATGGATGCATTCATGATCTCGCTCTTGGTATGGCTTTCTTCCTGTGCAAGTGTGGCCATGAAGGAAAGCACCATCTCACTTTTGGGGTCAAAGGTGTTGAGCCTTTCCGTTTCAAAGAAAACACCGACAGGATGGGGGAGTGCGAGAAGCTCCCTGACATAGCCGATGCAGTCCACCACATTCCGGGCAAAACGTGATACGCTCTTGGTCACGATGAGATCTATCTGACCTTTTTTGCAGTCTTCGATCATCAGCTTGAACTGGTCACGGTGCTGGAGTGAAGTGCCGGAGATGCCTTCATCCGCATAGATCTGTACCAGTTTCCAGTTCGGACTCTTACTGATGACATCATGATAATGGTTCTTCTGCAGTTCATATGAAGATGTCTGCCTTGGATCATCCGTTGACACCCTTGCATATACGGCAACACGCTGTTCATTTTCCACTGCAAATATATCTTCCTGCGGAAGGGCAGGGATCACGTCAAGTTCATCCGGGTTGATGCCTTTATAGCGTTCCCTTATCTTACTTTTCTGGTCGGCAACTGAGCCGGCTTTCTGCTCGTTTTCGTTCATGACTTACCACCTTTTATTTCTGTGCTGGATTTTATTATAAAATTTTCATGCCGAAATAAAATAGACTATACGGACAGCCATATCCCTATAGTCTATTTCAAAGAAAATTTATTTGTGTGAAAATAGTGTGCCTTTATCTGTGCCTGTCACTGGAAGCAAGCTCCCAGCCGTTTTTGTGCATGGTTTCAAGGCTTGCTTTTATAAGTTCATAGATGAATCTTTTCTCATTTTCAGAGCAGTCTTCCATGAGCATATCGATGTCTGTCTGGTATGCAGCCGGATTGTTCATCTGCACTCCGGCAAGCAGTTCATCCACGGTAATGCCGAGAGCATTCACGATACGGATGATGGATTCTAGGCTTGCTTTTCTTTTTGCATTTTCAATGTGGCTTATGTAGGAGACAGAAAGGTCGGTCATTTCCGCAAGCTGTGCCTGTGAAATATGATTCTGCTCCCTTACTTCCTTGATACGGTATCCTATCTGCCTGTGATTGACAGATATCTGCGTCTGATTCATAGATTGTACCTCCTGTTTTCTTTTTCTTACGCAAGGTAAATTATCTATCAATGAGTGCAAAAAAGTTGTGTAATTTAATAAAGCGTAATGGAGTAAAAGGAAAACAGGGGATAGGAAAGTGCGAAATATGTCGAACGATTTTTATTGAAGGATACGGATGCAGATGGTATGCTTATAACTGGAACAAGATGATATAAGAATGATGGAAACAAGGTAAATCAAGGTTCTGTCATGATACAAAACTGAACTGCATAAATCTGCCGTTCATATTTTTTTACCTAGATACTCCACTGCACTAGAGTAAATTACGAAAGAAATATGGTTCTAATAATTCTTCTGCGTAACGGTTACAATATGTATATCGTACAGATAGAAGAGAGGTGTAATTTACTTGCGTACAGAGGAGTACATACCAAAGAGGGTAAAAGAATTATGCAGCAAGCATAAAGTCTCCAAATACAGACTTGCACAGCTCACGGATATGTCGCAGACAGCGTTGGCAAATATAATGAATAAGAAGAGCATACCTACAGTACCGACCCTGGAAAGAATCTGTGATGCATTCGGAATTTCAATCGCACAGTTCTTTGCCGGAGATGGTATGCGGCCTGACCTGACGGATGAGCAAGGTGAATTATTGGAGATATGGGATGACTTAAATGCGGATGAACGCAGAATACTGATGAACTTCGTAAGGACGCTGAAGAAGTAAGGGGAAGCAGTTTGATTGTATCTGACAAGACTGGCTTCCCTTTTTCTATGCATTCCGGTGACCACGGAAAGTGATGAGGATGTATATGAGAGTACAGGATGAGGAATTCAAAACCATGATCTACGATCTGATGAACGGACATTATGATCTGGATAAATTTAATTGTGAGGAAAGCAGTGTGGTAGAGAATGAATTTGCAGAAGGCAGATACTGTGAAAAACTCTATAGTGAAATGCTTGCAGCCTATGGAAGGATATGCCAGAGACTGCATGAGCCGTCCGGTGAGGACAGGGACGTGGAAATCATAATAAATAATCTGCTGGATATGGGCAGATACCAGAGCATGAAGATGTTTAGTTATGGAGCATTCTTTACTGAAAAACAGAATCAGCAGTAAGACGGAACACAAAAAATAGTGTGGCTACGATTTGACAGCCACGCTATTTTTTGTTACAAATATAGTGGTGTTATACAATGCGTATAACAGAGAGCCGCAAACATGGTTTTGCGTGATTAGACAAATCTCAAGAATAAGCAAATCTGGGGTGTTCAAAGGGGGTATATCCCCTAGTGGGCTATCCCCCTTAGCATTGTATGCTGACTATCCCTTTATAATAAGTAGTTACGCCATCTATATTGGACAGGAAAAACCCCCAGACGGGAATGCATATTTCCTGCATTGGACTGTTCTGTTATGGACTTCTTAGAAAAAAAGGAAATTCTCTTTGTGCCTGTACGGCAGCAGTTGTATTTTTGTTCTGTTATGTGAAAATGACCGGGATGGGAATATCTGCTATCCGGGCATGGATTATGTTTGCACTTCTTATGGCAGCCAAGCTGTCCGGGCGAAGCTATGATAGCAGAACCGCTCTTTCTGTGGCAGTGCTGGTGCTTTTATGGAAAAACCCGTATCTGGTTGAAAATGCAGGACTCCAGTTTTCGGTAGCTGCAATTCTTGGTGTGGTAGTAGTGGCAAAATGTATTGGACAGTTGTTTCCGAGGGAGCAAAAACAGCAAACACAGGAACGGAAAACAGGCGATAAGGCGGCAAATAAAATACGGGAAAAATGGAAACGGCAAATCCGGCAGAACTTTTTAGTTTCGCTTTCCGTTCAACTTACAACACTTCCACTGGTGGCATACTATTATTATGAAGTGCCGGTCTATGCTTTGATTCTGAATCTATTGATAGTTTCTTTGTTAAGTGTAGTTTTAATAAATGGAATAACTGCAACATTGCTCATGTGTATGAAAAAAATTGTTGTAGGAAGGCTGTTTGCGGGACCGGTAATCATGATGTTGGAATTATTGCTGGACGGAATTTATGTTGGAGTCAGCTGGTGCAGCCGGCTCCCGGGAGCTACGAAGATAGTAGGACAGTGGCCGATACAGCGCATTATATTCTATTATCTGATGCTTGCAGCCACCTGCTTGCTGATAAAAAACCGGACAAAGAAAAGCGGAAACAGAGATGGGAATAGAAATACAAATATACTCCTTAGAAAGTTTCCGATTGTTTTGATTGGAAGCGTGGTGTTACTTCTGGTTCTTCGTCCGGTAAAGAGTAATCATCTTATGGCAGTTCTTGATGTGGGGCAGGGAGATGGCATCTATGTACGACTGGGGGAAGATACCAATCTTTTTCTGGATGGCGGAAGTACTGATGTGTCTAAGGTGGGAACGTATCGGATTTTGCCATTTCTAAAAAGCAATGGAATCACGAAGATAGATTATTGGTTTATAAGCCATTATGACGAAGACCATGTGAACGGATTGTTAGAAGTTCTTGAGACGGAGTATTCTGTTGAAAATATTATATTGCCTGGAAAACAGCCGGATGTAAAGAATTATCAGAGCATATGTGCACTGGCAGAGCGGAGAAACATTCCCATCGTATATATGAAAGAAGGAGATTGCATAAGAAGTGGCGAGGATACCATAAGCTGCCTCCTTCCGGACGGAGAGTATCAGGCAGAGGATGAGAATGGAAAATCCATGATATTGCTCTATCAGACGAAATATATTTCCGGGATATTTACCGGAGATGCCGGAGAAGCAGAAGAAAATTGGCTCTTAGAAAAGCAGCGGTTGTGGAAAGTAGATTTTCTTAAAGTAGGACATCATGGCTCAAAGTATTCCTCGACAGAAAAATTTTTAAAAGCACTTTCGCCGGAACTGGCATTGATTTCCTGTGGGGAAAACAACCGATATGGACACCCTCATCAGGAGACTATAAATCGATTAAAAGAAGCTTCGGCAGAAATTTTTGATACGATGGAAGGCGGTCAGATTTCGCTGGAAGAGGAAAAGGGAAGGATCACAATTCACAGCTTTCGGTAAGTATACTTTGATAAAGAAGTAAAAATATAGTATAATATCCTTTATGAAAACAATAGATAATGACATTAAAATGGGACAATTAAAAAACGTATATCTTTTATATGGAACGGAAGACTATCTGAAACGGCAGTATCGTGATAAGCTAAAACATGCACTGGTAGAGCCGGATGATACGATGAATTTTTCGGCATATGAGGGAAAGGATATTAATCCAAAGGAACTGATTGATTTATCGGAGACACTGCCATTTTTTAAAGAAAAGCGTATGATTCTGGTGGAAAACAGTGGCTTCTTTAAAAACAGCTGTGATGACCTGGCAGAATATATGAGCCAGGTGCCGGAATCCACCTGCTTTGTTTTTGTGGAAGAAGAAGTGGATAAGCGTTCCAAATTATTTAAAGAGGCATCCAGGGCTGGAAGTGCCGTAGAATTTGAGACCCCGAAGGAAGATATGCTGATTCGCTGGATACTGGGCAGAATCCAGCGGGAAGGGAAGAAAATTACCCAGTCCGTGATGCAGCTTTTCCTGTCAAAGACCGGTTCCGATATGGAAAATATTGATAAGGAATTAGAAAAGCTTATCTGTTATACATTGGATAAGACAGAGATTTCTGCGGCAGATGTAGAGGCAATCTGTACCGGACAGACGGAAAATAAAATCTTTGAAATGATTGATGCCATCTCTGCTAAGAATCAGAAGAAGGCTTTGGACTTATATTACGATTTACTGGCATTAAAGGAAGCACCCATGCGGATTTTATTCCTGATTGCAAGACAGTTCCAGAATCTGCTTTTGATAAAAAGCATGTCAGCAAAAGGATATCCTGCTGTCAGTATTGCAAAGACTGCAGGGATGCCAAGCTTTGCAGTGCAGAAGAACCTTCGGCAGGCAGGAGCTTTTAAAATAAATCAGTTAAAGGAAGCAATAGAAGACTGCGGACAGGCAGAAGAGGATGTTAAGACGGGAAGAATGGCAGACCAGTTAGCCGTAGAACTTCTGATTGTAAAATACAGTGCATAAAAAAAGAACGTTTCGAATGACGGTACGAAACGTTCTTTTTTATAATCGTTTATAATCTATGCTCTTCCGGCAATTATGCCATTTTGTTCACAGCTTTGTTTAAGCGTGAAATCTTTCTGGAAGAAGTGTTCTTGTGATAAACACCCTTAGTAGCAGCTTTGTTGATTTCAGATGTTGCAGCAACTAATGCAGCAGCAGCAGCCTCTTTATCGTTTGCAGCGATTGCAGCGTCTACTTTCTTAATAGATGTTTTAACTTTTGATCTAATAGCTTTGTTTCTATCAGCTTTGGTCTGATTTACAAGAATTCTTTTCTTAGCAGATTTAATGTTAGCCAACCTGTACACCTCCAATATGATTGTTTTATTGTTTTTGGTTGTTTCATTAAAGCCGGACACGGACGTTCTAATGTAAACATACCATGTTAGTTTATCCCACATATTTGCATCTGTCAATACATATTTGGAGAAAAAATGTAAAAAATAATAAAGAAAATTTATTTGGAAAAATTGTTTACAGGAAGTGAAGCTATGTTTCAGATAAGAACAGACCTCGCATTAGAGACGAGAGAAAAATTTGATGAAGATCATATTGAAGTAAAGGGAGTACGGGTGGATGAGGAGAGAATTTCACCGGAAATCATGATTACAAGAGTATTCATTGACACAGAAAACGGAGCAAAGGCAATGAAAAAACCGAAGGGAACCTATATTACCATTGAGGCTTCGGACATGATGGAAGAAGATGAGGATTATCACAGAGAAGTGTCCGGGCAGCTGGCAAAAGTGATTGAAACCATGTTGCCGGGGAAAAAAGAAGAACTCAAGATATTGGTAGTGGGTCTTGGTAACCGGGAAGTGACACCGGATGCATTAGGACCTTATGTAGTAGATAATATGATGATTACCAGGCACATTATCAAGGAATATGGACAATATGCCTTTGGAAATAAGGCAACGAGCCAGATAAGCGGAATTGTGCCGGGCGTAATGGCACAGACCGGTATGGAATCAGGAGAGATTGTCCGTGGAGTCATTGAAGAGACGAAACCGGATATTGTAATTGTGGTGGATGCACTGGCGGCCCGCAGCGTGAAGCGTCTGAACCGTACCATCCAGATTACGGATACCGGAATCAATCCCGGTTCCGGTGTGGGCAATCACAGGCATGCCATTAATAAAGAAAGCATGGGAATTCCGGTAATTGCCATAGGAATTCCTACCGTAGTAGATGCCGCAACGATAGTTTCGGATACCATGAGTGACTTAATCGGAGCCATGCGGGAGTCAGCGCAGCTAGAAAGCGTGGGAAATGGGCTGGCAGGTCTGGATGAAATTGAAAAGCATGAGCTGGCGAGAGAACTTTTATCTCCACATTTGAATGCAATGTTTGTAACACCAAAAGATATTGATGAAGCGGTAAAAAGGCTGAGCTATACCATATCAGAGG
>OMBR01000393.1_pt1 | contig 23310 bp, 18 predicted proteins | sample 1674041 | NCBI WGS metagenome assembly OMBR01 (sample SAMEA103958138, study PRJEB25191) | human gut metagenome | biome: human-associated habitat [ENVO:00009003]; feature: intestine environment [ENVO:2100002]; material: feces | place: Germany | collected 2013/2015
CTTAGTCATCAACTTGAGGTCGATACCCAATTCTGTGTTTGGGTAGAATCCCTTTTCTGCCTTACTTGAACTTTCGTTCATATTGTCATTTAATACTGTATTCATTTTCATTTGAGTATTAAATAAGCCTCTCTGGTACGATGACGTTCGAAGAGGTTTCCCCGCCATCTTTTCTAGTACCATCATTCCCCATTTTGTGATTTGCAACTCGCCTGATGGGTAGTCATCTTGTTATCAGATGACGGGTGCAAAAGTAAGAAGAAAAAGCCTGGCACAGATGCTTTTCCAAAGTGCCGTCTCCAAAGTTCTCTGAATTTCTCCGATTTTCTCTGTTTTTCTCTGATATTCTCTCTACGTATAGTCGCATTTTTGACTTAGGGGTACAAAAAAGCGACCGATACCTGAACAAAAATCAAGTATCGGTCGCTATCAGAAGATATAAATCTCTATCAGTAAAGCACCAGTCGCTATCGTCTTCTAGTCCTTATTATAATATTTACAGAAAGTCTTATAACCGAACCCTCCTTTCTCAATCGACATACCCATTCGTATCAATTCTTCATGGGCATTTGTCTCTATATCTTCCAACCATGACATCATTTTCAAATTATCTGGTTTATGACAGTCGGCACCCTTTAAGTGCAACCAGTCATGCCATGCCCTTTCTGCTTCATGGGTGGATAGGAGATGGGGGAGCCAACTTTTGCGGAGCTTCTTCTGGCGACCCTCATTGCATAAACCGCTCAATAAGTGTTCTAGTTCATTCGCCATATAGCGCATCTTGTCGCCCTTTTTTGCTTCCATAGCTTTTATGACATTCTCTATTCCCACCTTCGCTTCGTACCATAGAGCGTATTTTCCCATTGTTATTAAAGTCTCTGTGTATTCCTGAAGCTCCTCTTCTTCATCAGAAGTTAACGTCTCATGTCTCAGAATATCTATCATCATCATCGTAGCATCTTCTACGCATAAAAACTCCTCTGTCATAGGAAATAAAGGCAGGGTCGGCTCCCATTCTTTCCAATGGTCTTTATGCAAGATGGGCACAATTGGAGTAGAATCAGTTTCGCGACCCACCACCTCTTTATTCTGCATCACGGTAAAAAGTCCCGGGTTCATCCTCTTCACCATCAGTCTTCTCGGGTTATCATCCAAGTATTTCTTCCATCCCTCCAGTTGTCTCTCATGTAGCAGAACCTTGTCATTATACCCCAATTCAAAGAGCCCCTTCCTTGGTGCCGTATTCATCCCATAAATCCTCCAGTAAGCCTTGTTGCATCCCATCTTAAACCCCTTTATCACCATTCCCAGCGACCCCATCTCTTTCTCTCTTTTCGCCGTCATCCCAATCGAGCCCGCTTCATTCTCTCCAGCCAGAGCCAAGTTAGCCCCTCCAGCCAGAGCCAAGTTGGCCCCTTCTGTTTGAGCCTGGTTAGCCCCTTTAGTTTGAGCTAAGTTAGCTTCTTTGGTCAAAGCCGAAGCCTGTCCCCCTGTCACCCCCGTTCCAAGCGATTCCATCGCTTGTCCCTCATCGCTTGTTAACTATCTGAAGGAACATCCTAATAAGGAGAAAGAATGCAGACTCAGTTTGGGCTATGGCCTAGGTTCCACCCATTATTGGTATTGGGACCCCGAGACAAACATGTTCATGCACTCCCGCGACTGGGATTTTGAGCCTTATACCGCAAGTCAAGTGGTTAAATGGTACGGGGAAGGCAAATCCTCGTTAAGTTTCAGCATCTGCTTGACTTTTTCCTGACTATATGTTCTTTCAATTCTTGCCATAATCGAAATCGTTTTATGTTGCAGATAAAACTTTTTGCTAATACTGAGTGCTCGACAATCTTGGTTTTACCTTAGAATTATGCCGCAAAGTTAAGATTATTATTTGGAATAAGCAAAGTTTTTTGAGCATTTTTCTTGGTGGTTTATCAAAAATGTGTTATTTAGCGCTGGAAAACTGAAGGAACCTGAATATCATGTAAAGGGAGGATTTTGAAATGAAGAAAATGAAAAATATCGGAATGAAATCATGAGTGGCTGACAACGGAAAAATTCCTACATTTTTACTTTCCTCTTTTTAATTCTAACCGGTATTATGGTAAATAAGCGTTATGAGAAAAAGAAAGTGGTGAAATTTTAGGATTGCTTTATTCTGTCGGAAAAATTACATAAAAGTACGAAATAGCCAAGTAAAACTGAGAAATATAGCATTTTTTCTTAAAAAAATTAAAACCGAGTACCCATAAAGCCCTTTGAATACGTAATATGAGTAGTTTTTTAGTAACTTTGCAACATAAAATTAAAAAATAGAAATGAAAAAAGTATTTTTAATCTTTCAATTACTCCTTGTAGTAATGCTGGCTCAGGCGCAGATGATGAACCCTGTGAAGTTCACCAGCTCGCTGAAAACAGACGGAAGTGCTGTGGCCGAAATCGTGTTTAGCGGAAAAATCCAACCGGGATGGCACGTCTATTCTACTGGTTTGGGTGGCGATGGTCCGATTTCCGCTTCGTTCAACGTAAACAAGCTTGAAGGTGTTGAACTCGTAGGAAAACTTCAGCCACGCGGCAGAGAGATTGCAAAGTTCGACCCTCTCTTCGAGATGAAACTCCGTTATTTTGAAGGTAGCGTTACCTTTGTACAGAAGGTGAAGTTTACCCAACCAAATTATCATATTGATGCCTATCTGGAGTATGGCGCCTGCAACGACCAGAACTGTCTGCCACCAAGCGAGGCTGGTTTTAAGCAGAGTGGCAAATCGCCAGCCGTTGATGCTCCGGCAGCTGGGGCAAAAGATGCTCTGAATACAAAGGATGCAAAGGCGATTGATCCTGCCCTTGCAGCCAAGATGAAGGCAGATTCGCTTGCCAAGGCCGCAGCCCTGGCTCAGACCGACAGCGCTACTCAGCCCGTAGATTCCGCAGCTTTGGCATCAGCTATGGAAAATCTGAACGTCAAGGACTTATGGAAACCGGTTGTTAAAGAACTTCAGGCATTTGGCGGAGCTAACGACATCGCCAACCATTCGCTCTTCTATATCTTCTTCATCGGTTTTGTGGGCGGTCTGCTTGCGCTCGTCATGCCTTGCATCTGGCCTATCATTCCGATGACCGTAAGTTTCTTCCTGAAGCGTGCTAAGAACGATAAGAAGAAAGGTATCCGCGATGCGATTACTTATGGTTTGAGCATCGTAGTCATCTATCTGGTTTTGGGTCTTGCCGTAACAGCCATCGCAGGTCCTAGCACCCTGAATGCGCTCAGCACAAGTGCCGTTTTCAACATCATCCTCTTCCTTCTGCTTGCCGTTTTCGCCTTCTCGTTCTTCGGTTGGTTCGAAATCAAATTGCCTGACAGTTGGGGAAATGCGGTAGACAACAAGGCTTCCAGCACCACGGGTATGATTTCTATCTTCCTGATGGCTTTCACCCTGGTATTGGTCAGCTTCTCATGTACAGCTCCTATCATCGGTTTGCTGCTGGTTCAGACCGTAACATCCGGCGACTGGCTCGCTCCTACCGTGGGAATGTTCGGTTTTGCGCTGGCTCTGGCGCTCCCATTCACCCTCTTCGCCCTCTTCCCATCATGGTTGAAGTCGGCTCCTAAGTCGGGTTCGTGGATGGAGACCATCAAGATTGTGCTCGGCTTCATCGAGCTTGCCTTCTCTCTGAAGTTCCTCTCTGTAGCCGATCTGGCTTACGGCTGGCACATCATGGACCGCGAGGTATTCCTCTCTCTCTGGATTGTTATCTTCGGTCTGTTGGGTCTCTATCTTATCGGCAAGCTGAAGTTCCAGGTTGATGCCATCGGGGGCGACATCAACAAGCCTATGCCTGTAGCCTGCATCATGTTGGGTCTCTGTTCTTTGGCATTCTCGGTTTACATGATTCCAGGTCTCTGGGGTGCTCCTTGCAAGGCTGTGAGCGCATTTGCTCCACCTATTAATACACAGGACTTCAACCTCAACACCAAGACCGTAGAGCCTGCTTACAAGGATTATGAGTTGGGAATGGCTGCTGCCAAGGCTTCCGGCAAACCAGTATTGCTTGATTTCACGGGTTATGGTTGTGTAAACTGCCGCAAGATGGAGGCTTCTGTCTGGACAGATCCATCGGTTGCCGATAAGCTGACAAAGGATTATGTTCTCATCTCACTTTATGTAGATGACAAGACTCCTCTTCCTGAGCCTATGGAAGTAACGTTTAATGGCGAGAAGCGCACCCTGCGAACCGTTGGCGACAAGTGGAGTTATCTTCAGGCAAGCAAGTTTGGAGCTAATGCCCAGCCATTCTATGTGGCTATTGACAACGATGGCAATCCTCTTGCAGCAGCCTTCAGTTTCAAAGAAGATGTTAGTGCTTATCTCGACTTCCTGAACAAGGGTCTAGATAATTACAGAAACAAATAATGTTTTTGATTTAATAGTTCAAATAAGGCCGGTATTGGTTCATTTAAGTAGATTTATGAAGGATAAATTTCAATAGATTAGTTTATTCAAGGTAGATTTATTTAGGATTAATACTTTCCCCCGACAGGTATGGTTTCCAAGCCATCCTGTTGGGGGATTTTTTTTGTATAGGCACAAAAAAATAGGGCCTGTTTCACAACAGACCCTAAACATACTTACTAAAACTAAATTAACCACTAAAAAAACTAATATTATTTAATCCTAGAAAATAAGGTGAATAACACCTTTAATCTAAAAACCTAATCTATGACACGAAATCATCCCGATTTCTTGATTGCAAAGATAGAGCTTTTATATGAAACCGCCAAACTTTTTCCCAACTTTTTTTCTAAGAGTGGGCTTTTTCATCGGGATTTCACATTATTTAATCAATAACTCCCCTACTTCACATTTTAGAACCTATAGCCAACGGTCATCAGCAACTGGTGGCGCTTGTTGTCAACCTTGGTTGCAGGAGCTGCATTAGCACCAAGTTTCTCCCAGGCTGCAAATGGATAGAAGTCACCATTCTGACAACTGTACTGGTAAGCCACATCAATAGACAGCTTCTCGTAGTTGAAACCTACGCCGGCTGTAAATCGGTTAGTCGCCTTCCAGTTGGTATAATCTGTAGAGGTGGCGTAGATTGTTCCCTGAGAAGGGATTGTCTGGTCACGGTCTGCGCTCTCCTTGAACATCGGAGAAACGTAATTATAACCCAGGCGGAGCGCCAACATACTGACAGGCTTGTATTCCAGACCCAGCTTCAGCGTGCTCACGCCCTGCAACGACTGCTTGGTATGATCATTCATGAGGTCATCGCTTGAACTGGTTTCATAATATTCGTCCCAATAACCATCATAATAACCGCCATCCTTCACACGATTATCCATGTGATTGTACCATGCATACTCGTAAGTAGCACCCAGGGCAAGATTGCTGCCAATGGTGTGACCCAAGCTGATACCCGTCTTCCAAGCCGTATTCAGACGATAATCGAGGCTGGAACTGTTCGTTTTGCTATCCTCAGCATAATTGCCCTTATCGTCCGTTATATTCTTGTCAACGAGTTCCAGGTCAGCTGTTCCATCCATCGACAAATCATAAAATACTGGCGAATTGACGTAAGCACCAATACGGAATGGAGAATCTTCTACCGGACGGAAGATAATACCCAGTTTTGCATCATAACCCGTACCCGTGATACGCTGGCTTTCCCAAGCTGTTCCGTAAGCCTCCTTATCAGCCACATAATTCTCTGTATAAACAGAATTGCTGCGGTAATGAACATCATGAATGCCCAAGGTGAAGCCCAACCATACGCGGTCGTTGAAACCTACGCTAATGTTGAAATCATATTCGCCTATGTAGCCCTTCTGATACTGGCCAAAGAGGAACGAACGGCCATCGTAGGTCATCTGGTTTCCTTCCTCGTCTTTACCCATCAACGCATTATAGTTAGCATCTACTGCATTCCAAACCTGATCGCCTGCATCTTTACCATGTTTCTCATCCAATTCTTTAGCATAAGCCGTCTTGGCAGAAGCCCATTTGGTTTGAGATGCTCCGTTGAGATAATTGGCAGCAGAAAGAATCTGAGAGAAATTCGTGCTCTTGTGATAGTTGAAACCGAAGTTGAGTTTTACATTCGAATCGCCATTTGTAGCAGCCCAAACGAAACCAATCTGGTCGAAACTAGGAACCGATTTCTTTCCGTCGAAGCCAAATGGAGTTTTATCGAAATTGAGTTCCGTATCAGCTCCAGACTGAGCCACAACGCCAGCAGAGAAACTTGCCATGCTCTTTCTGAACAGACCCATACCGGCAGGGTTGCTGGAAATGGTAGAAATATCTGCGCCCAGGGCTTCCATAGCTCCACCCATACCTACATAGCGTGCAGTACCCGTGAGGGAATTTTCTGCAAACTTAGTATCCTGATAAGTTTCCTGAGCCAACATTGGGGCTGACATGAGTCCCAATGAAGCCAGGAATAAATATTTTAAATTCTTCATAATCTCTTAATTATTAATATCAAACTGTAAAACAATTATCTTCTTCCGCCAAAGCCGCCGCCACCTGAGCGACTGCCGCCTCCGAAGCTACCACCTCCTCCGCCAAAGCTTCCACCACCTGAATGCGATCCGCCTCCGAAGCTGGCTCCACTACGGTTTCCGAATCCGCCAAAGTTGCTGCGGTCGAAGTTGTTGGTATTATTATTGTTGCGAACGCTATTGTAACGGCCATTATCGTTGATGCGACCGCCGAAATTGCGGTTTCTGTTGCTTCGGTAAGTACTGTTGCCAGCATAGCCTTTATCGCCATTATAACGATAAGTTCTGCTTCCTGCATAACCGCCCGAATTGCGTCCGCCATAGCTAACATGCCCGATTACCGGACCGCCCCAATACCAAGGATTGTAGTAGCCGCCCCAGCCATAATACCAAGGGGCGTACCAGCCACCATACCAGCCGCAGTAACCATAATACCAAGGATCATACCATGGGTCGAACCAAGGATCATACCAGCCGGCATAATAGCCGTAGCGCCAAGGATTGTGCCAGCCCCACATGCGGCTGCGCCAGTAGTAAGGACCGTAACCATAATAATCGTAGAACCATGGATCATAGAATCCGTCCCATCGGCTCATCTCGCGTGTGCGTACGAAATCCTCATCCCTGTCAGCATACTTCTGGGCGAAGTAAGCATCATCATAAATGCTGTCGGGCGCCACACCCTTGCCCACATGGAACTGGATAATGTCGTTGCCCAGGGAATCTTTCCCTACGTTCTCATAATGGCTGAAGATTCTGCCGCCTCGATTGTATTCATCAACAGAACGGTCGCTTCCGCTCCAATTCAAGCGATAAATACTATCTCTACGCGCCCGCTGTTCAGCATACTGGCGCTGGAGCAGAGCACGTCTTTCAGCCTTTTCCTTGGCCTCCTTCTTCGGATTGAAGTAGAGGTCATCGTCCTGTGCCATCGAAGTGAGTGGCATCGCAGCTGCGATAAGGACTGCAAGAAGATACTTTCTTTTCATATTCTGTTCTCCTATTTATTTTTTCCCATTTTTCTCTTTCCAGATCATCCAGAAAGAGCACTTTTCTGATTATATAATAATCTGGATGCAAAAATATTGCTTATCTTTATGCAAAAATACAGAATTTCCCTAAATAATTGTAGGTTTTCCCCTATTTTTTTATAATTTTGCAGAAGATTTAAAACAAATCTAGCTTTTTTGAACATTCGAAGGCGTTTTTAGACAAGAAATTAATACAAATTAAATATGAAATATTTAGTAGTAACATTCACTATTGAAACGACTGCCGACTTGATGCAGGCCTCTCAGGATCTGCTTGCCGATGGTGCAGCCGAAGCCGGATTTGAATCTTTTGAAGAAACAGAAAACGGACTGGAAGCGTATGTGCAGAAAGAACTCTTCGACAAGGAGATGCTGGATGCCTATATTGCTGATTTTCCTATCGGGGATACGAAAATTACCTACGAGGTGAAAGATGCAGAAGACAAGGATTGGAACCAGGAATGGGAAGAACAGGGATTCGAACCAATTTATGTGGACAACCAGGTGGTGATTTACGATGCGAAACATCCCGAATTCTATCCCGATACGAGCAACAGACCCGACATGATAGAAATAGGTATTGAGGCGAAACTGGCGTTCGGAACAGGAAACCACGAAACCACACGCATGATCATTTCGCAGCTGCTCCACATGCCCATCAGAACCAAGCGCATCCTGGATTGCGGAACGGGTACGGGAATCCTTGCCCTCACCTGCTCAAAACTCGGAGCGAAAGACGTGGTAGGCTACGATATTGACGAGTGGAGCGTAGAAAATGCCAAGCATAATGCCGTGCTCAACGGCGTAACTAACATGGAAGTACTCTTTGGCAACAGTCAGGTAATCAACCACATCAGCGGCGTTTTCGACCTGGTTCTAGCCAACATTAACCGCAACATTCTGCTCGACGACATGCGCGCTTTCCGTAGCGTGATGAACATCGGCGGAACCCTGGTTCTGAGCGGCTTCTACGAAGAAGATATTCCTGTACTCCTGGAGAAAGCAGAAGATCTGGGAATGCATGAAATAAACAGACAGATTGACAATAATTGGGCCTGCCTTGTTTTAGGTTCATAAAGATTCTTTTCAGATTCTAAACATTCAGAACGAAAAATCTGAAATCAGAAATATCAGATTAAAACATACGAATAAAGGTTGGATTTTCGCATATGGCCAAAAGTCCAACCTTTATTCCATGAATTTCTTCTCATTATTATTGTTTCCTATGCAGAGCTGCTTGAGCTCATAATAACTGCCGTTGTAAATATTGAAATCTACGTAGCCTTTAATGCCCGGCAACTTGCCCACATCCGTATGCTGCCAGAACTTCCATTTGCCCTTATACTGAACCTTGTCAACATAATAGTGGGCTATCCAGTAAGGATAATCTTCGAAGACAGGCGCACTCAGATATTGCTCCTTGAATTTATAATAGGTGTAGATGATAGGTTTAACATGATACTTATCCTCTACAATATGCAGCCAGGTAAGCACATCACGCTGGAAATCCTCCACACTCTTATCTGCCGGCTTATGTTCAATATCCAGTACCGGAGGCAAATCGCCATCCGTAAGATGAACCTGGTCTAGGAAATAATAAGCCTGTTCTCGGGCTGTCGACTTATTGCTCCAGAAATGATAAACACCCCGGATGAAGCCGAAATCGCGAGCCTGATTAAAGTTCTCGCGGAAATTCTCATCGAGCCGTGAAGAACCCTCCGTACTCTTGATGATGACGAAGCGCACAGGACATCCCTTTATCATCGCATTCGTGAGCTGTTCCCAGTCTATCTTGCCCTGATAATGCGAAATGTCGATTCCATGAATCTCGTAACCTTCGGGATATTCAGCATCGCCATAAAGCGCACGCCATCGGAAACCAGTTGGACCTACAAAGAAATGATAGAACAGAAAGACATAGAGCACGATAACCGCCGTTCCGCCTATCCACCACGCCCAACGGGGATAGCGTTGCAAAAAAGAAGACGAACGCCTTCTACCACGGGAGCCGCCACGCCGAGGAGTTTTCTTTCTCGCCATGGCACTCTTTTTCTGTGAAGAAGCCGTTCGTCTTGTTGACATATAAAAAAATATTTATTCTATTTTTTACTTAGCCTGCTCCAACAGGAGAGTCTTTGTGGTCTGGTCGCAAACCTCAGAAGGACCCCAGTACTGGATAGGACCTGGATATACAAAAGCTGTCTCCTTAGCCCACTCATCGCGCTTAGAAGCGAAGAACTTGAATGGAGCGCCATCCAGCTCAACGAGAGCCTTGCGGATAACTGGCTTGTTAGCACCATTTCGACGCTCGATGTTCATCATCATAGTGATTGGCACACCACCTGCAATCCACTCTGCTGCAGGAGCTGTTGTGTTCTTGATGATTGACATGTAACCGGTCTTGCCGTTAGCGATGAGGCGTGAAGCGTTGAAACCGAGTGAGTAGCAGTAGTCTGCATCGTAGTTAGAAGGAGCTGCGCAACGTCCCTCGTAACCGAAGAAGTGGTGCTGAGCAGAGAACTTACCAACAAACTTGCCTTCCTTCTTCCATGCAGCCAACTTCTCAGCTACCATGCGAGAAAGCAACTTCTCTGTCTCGATAAGAGAAACCTGTACGTTTCCGTGAGGGTCGCGGTCGAGGCAAAGCTGGCGAGCTACGTCAGCTGGCAAAGACTCCAATACTGCGAGGTTGTCCTTAGCGATGGCACCCTTAACGAATGCAATCTGCTCCTCAGCATTTGCAAACTCACGGCTCTCGCCTGTTGCAGGGTCTGTAAGAACCTCGTTCAATTCTGCGATGAGCTTCTTGATAGCTGGGATGAACTCGATCAGGCCCTCTGGGATGAGAACAGTACCGAAGTTGTTGCCCTCAGCAGCACGGTTAGCTACTGCAGTTGCAATATAAGTAACAACATCATCGAGTGACATATCCTTAGCCTCTATCTCCTCAGAAATCAAGCAGATGTTTGGCTGAGTCTGGAGAGCGCACTCAAGAGCGATGTGAGATGCTGAACGACCCATCAGCTTGATGAAGTGCCAGTACTTACGTGATGAGTTACAGTCGCGCTCGATGTTACCGATGAGCTCAGAATATGTCTTGCAGGCTGTATCGAAACCGAAAGAAGTCTCAATCTGCTCGTTCTTCAAGTCGCCGTCGATAGTCTTAGGGCAACCGATTACCTGTACGCCATACTTCTTGGCAGCATAGTATTCTGCGAGAACGCAAGCGTTGGTATTTGAGTCGTCACCACCGATGATGACAAGTGCCTTGATGCCGAGTTCACGAAGGATCTCAATACCCTTCTCAAACTGGTCTTCCTTCTCAAGCTTGGTACGTCCGGAACCGATGATGTCGAAACCACCAGTATTGCGGTATTCGTCCATGATTTCAGAAGTAATCTCCATGTACTTATGGTCAACGAGACCACCAGGACCGAGGATGAAACCATAGAGCTTGTTAGCTGGGTTGAGAGACTTCACACCGTCGAAGAGACCAGAAATCACGTTGTGACCGCCAGGAGCCTGACCACCAGAGAGGATAACACCTACGTTGAAAGCAGGAAGTTCCTTAGCCTCACCTGCCTCGAATGTAATAACAGGCATTCCATAAGTGTTAGGGAACAACGCCTTGATTTCATCCTGATTACCTACTGACTGTGTTGCTGCACCTTCAACTGCCTTTACTGGGCCCTGGAGAGCCTTAGGCAATTTTGGCTGATAAGCAGCTCTTGCAATCTGCAATGCACTTTTTTCCATAATTCGTTTTTATTTTAATTAGTTGAAACTTCAAAAACATCTGCAAAAATAACTCTTTTCTGCGAGATACGGAAAGAAAAATGCTAAAAATGCGTTAATAGATACATTTTTTCCCAAAAAATGATGTTATTTCAAAGAAAATGATTATCTTTGAGCGATATTTTTAATTATTCATTAATTAGGAGAAAAGAATTATGGCTAATAAAAGAGATTTAAAGCGCACGATCAACTACATTACAAGCGAACTTTTCGCCGAGACAGTAGCTGCATCTTTGTATAATGGTAAGCCTTCACAGGAAAATGTGGATGGCATTCTTTCAGCTATCGTCATGATCAACGGCGATTACATCAGCCGCGTGTCTCACCCGGAACCGGGAATCAAGAAGGGTGAATATTATAAAAAGCTCATAAGCGACTTCAACAAGCAGGTGAGCGAAATCATCGACCAGATTTCAAACCTGGTATAATCCTTTCATCATCAGAATCAGAAAATACACCTATTTATTTATATGGTAAAAGGAATTTGTCAATGGATATTGTATAAGCTCTTGGGATATAAGAAAATCATCACCCAGGAGCTTCCTGAAAAGTATATTATCTGCATGGCTCCGCACACCAGCAACTGGGATCTGATACTGGGCCAGCTCTTTGCCCATGCTGAGGGAATCAAATGTAATTTCCTTATGAAAAAGGAATGGTTCTTCTGGCCGCTAGGTCCTATCTTCAGAAAGATGGGAGGTATTCCTGTGTGGAGAAGCAAACATACCAGCATGACGGATAATCTGGCTGCAGAAGCGGATAAGCGGAAGGCTTTCGGACTGTGCATTACGCCCGAAGGTACCCGCTCGCTCAACCCGGAATGGAAAAAGGGATTCTATTTCATAGCCCTCAAGGCGCATCTGCCTATCCATCTCTATGGGCTTGACTATGAGAAGAAGGTCATCCAATGCACCAGGCAGATTATCCCGTCAGGAGATGTTGACAAAGACATGCGTGAAATCAAGTTGTACTTCAAGGATTTCAAAGGAAAGAAACCGGAGAAGTTCACAATCGGAAATATTGATTAAACGTTAGAAGATAACGGTTTAGTCAGCTATTAAAGAAGGAGTAATCGTATAGTGAAACACCAAAACATAACATATTGTTTGATAAGCAGTTTGCTGTTAGCCACTGGAGCTTCGCTTCAGGCTAACGGCAAATCGTTTTTTCCTATCTACGACGAGGCTAACAGCGGCGCATGGCAAGGCATAGATTATGATGGCGACCCATGGGTGTTTAATGTTTCCCGCCCTTATTTCGTTACGGCAGGACTACAGAACAGGCACCTTTCGCTATGGGCCTCGCACGGACGGTATTATTATGCCGACAGAGATGTATGGAAATGGCAACGCCCTAACCTGTTTTGCACAAACGAAGATCTCTTTACCCAAACCATCGTAGTGCCCTACCTCATCCCGATGCTCCAGAATGCGGGAGCCATCGTCTTCACACCCCGCGAAAGAGACTGGCAGAGGAACGAAATCGTCATCGATAATGATGATGCTGTCAAGTCGGTTTATTATTTCGAAAAGGAGGCGAGCAAGCGATGGAAAAAATGCGATTCGCTCGGTTTTGCCAACCGTTACCGACTGAAAGATGGGGAAAATCCGTTCCGCATGGGAACCGTGAGACAGGCGAAGGCTACCAAGCGCAAGAAAACCAGCCAGGTAAGCTACCAGCCCCGTTTTAAGGAAGCCGGCAAATACGCAGTCTACGTAAGCTACCAGTCGCTCCCCAAGAGCGTGAGCGATGCAAGATACATCGTTTATCACAAGGGCGAAGCTACAGAGTTTTCCGTTAACCAGCGCATGGGCGGAGGCACTTGGGTTTACCTGGGCACCTTCGATTTCGACAAGGGCTGCAACGAGTTCAACCGCGTGGTCTGCACCAACAAGGCTTCACACCGTGGAGTAGTAACTACAGATGCTGTCCGCTTTGGCGGCGGCATGGGAAACATAGAGCGTGGCGGTTACACCAGCGGATTGCCCCGTTGCCTGGAAGGAGCCAGATACTACGCCCAATGGGCTGGTGCTCCTTATAAGGTTTATGGAGGCAGAAAGGGAGAAAATGATTACGCCGACGACATCAATACCCGTTCGCTGATGACCAATTGGCTGGGCGGCGGTTCGGTTTACATGCCTGCCAGAAAGGGCAAGCACGTGCCTATAGAACTCTCGCTGGCACTTCATAGTGATGCGGGTTACAATAAGGACGGAAAAACTACCTTTGGAGCCCTTGCTATCTGCACCACAGATTATAACGACGGAATACTGAACAGCGGAATCTCCAGATTCACATCCAAGGATTTCGCCAGGGCTTTGCGCGATAATCTCGTTACGGATCTCACGGCTCAGTTCGGAGAATTCGGCAAACGCTACCTATGGGACAGAAACTATTCTGAAACCCGTCTGCCGGAAGTTCCGTCGGCTATTCTCGAAATGCTTTCGCATCAGAATTTCCCTGACATGAGAATTGCTCAGGATCCGCTAGGAAAGTTCTATATCGCACGCTCCATCTACAAAACTATCCTGCGCTTCGTAAACAGCAATCATGGAACCCGATACGTGGTCCAGCCGCTGGCTCCGCAGAACTTCAGCGTTACGCAGAACCAAGGTGTTGCCCTACTCTCATGGACTGCCCAGCTGGACAAGACGGAACCATCTGCCCGCCCTACTTCTTACATTATTTATAAGGCTGAGGGACAAGGCGGTTTTGACAACGGAACCATCGTTAACACCACCCGCTGCCAGATGCAGCTGAAACCGGGCAAGCTTTACCATTTTAAGGTGGCTGCGGTTAATGCGGGAGGAGAAAGTTTCACCACCGAAACCCTCTCTGTGCTCTATAATCCTGCTGCCAGCAAGTCTGTGCTCATCGTAAACAATTTCCATCGCCTTGCCTCTCCGCAGGTAGTGGATGATGAGGAAAAGCAGGGATTCGACCTCAATCAGGATCCGGGCGTAAGCTACGGACTGACGGCGGGATGGAGCGGCAAGCAACAGGTGTTCGACAGAAGCAGAATGGGCAACGAAACCAGTTTCGGACTCGGTTTCAGCGGCAACGAAATGATTGGCAAGTTTGTGGCAGGCAACGACTTCAACTACGTTCAGGCGCATGCTACAAGTATTGCAGCTTCGGGCAAATATAATATTTCCAGCTGTTCGAGCGAAGTCATCGCCAGCGGCAGGGTTCAGATGAAGAACTATCAGGCAGTTGACCTCATCAACGGACTGGAGCGCCATGACGGCTATACTCACGCCTACTTCAAGTCGTTCACGCCTGCCCTGCAGAACAGCATCAGGCAATACGCCAGCCAAGGCGGCAGAATCCTGATAAGCGGTTCTTACACCGGAAGCGACATGCAGACTGAAGAGGAACAGGCGTTCCTGAGCGATATTCTGAAACTCAGCTATGAGCCTACAGGTTCTACGGCCATCACCAGGGAAATCAATCCCGAAGATTCAACCGTAACAGAACGAGACAGTATTGTCTACACTTCGCCTAACGTCAAGGGTTTAGGTCTGCAGTTCAGCTATTATAACGAGCTGAATGCCCAGCATTATGCGGCAACCCATCCCGAGATATTGAAACCGGTTGGCAATTACGCCTTCACGGCGATGCAATACGATACGGGAACGAGTGCGGCAGTTGCCTACAAGAGCACTACTTACCGCAGCTTCGTCATGGGATTCCCGCTGGAATGCATCATCGACGAAAGAACCCGCACCAGCGTGTTGCTCGGCATTCTCAAATTTCTGACAGATTAAATTAAAAGTAAAACAGATAAAAAATTTTAAGCTTATGTATAAGATTCAAGCCAACCAGTCTGGCACTCGCTCTATCGAAGTGAGCGACCAGCATTTAGAGACCATCGAAAAGTATCAGTTACTCCGCAACCTCGTAGACAGCAACGGCATTGTCGACGAGGAAGTGCTCGATAAACTGAAACTTAATGTGCGTTCACTCCTCGAGAGCAGCGACATCAAGGATAAGGAGTTGCTCGATCTCTGTCTCGACGTCATCTACAATCAGAACATGAAGGCGCTCGGTCTTCACAACCTCGTTCTGCTCTACGTAGACTGGAAAGACAAGAAGCAGGCTGAGGCTGCAGCTGATGCAGAACCAGACGCAGTAAATGATTAAAAAATATTGAATGGATTATAAGTTAACAGATTTCTTACCTACCACCAAGAAAGAATGCGAGTTGCGCGGATGGGACGAACTCGACGTCATCCTCTTTTCAGGAGATGCTTACGTTGACCACCCATCCTTCGGTCCTGCCATCCTCGGACGAATACTGGAAGCCAACGGCTATCGGGTAGCCATCGTTCCACAGCCCGACTGGCACGGCGATTTCCGAGACTTCAAGAAACTCGGTCGCCCTCGCCTCTTCTTTGGTGTTTCTCCGGGTGCCATGGACTCGATGGTGAACCGCTACACGGCCAACCGCCGCATGCGTAGCGAGGACGCTTTCAGTCCCGACTCCCGCCACGACATGCGCCCCGACTATCCATCTATCGTCTATACGCAGATACTGAAGAAACTCTTTCCCGACGTACCTGTAGCACTAGGCGGTATTGAGGCTTCGTTGCGCCGCATCAGCCACTACGACTATTGGAAAGACGAGCTCCGCAAGTGCATTCTCTGCGATTCGGGCGCCGACCTCATTCTCTACGGAATGGGCGAACGTTCTATCGTAGAACTAGCCAATGCCTTTGCAGAAGGCAAGACGCTTAGCCAAATCCACGAAATGCCGCAGGTGGTTTTCTACTGCAAGGAAAGTGAGATTCCGGGCGGTTTCAAGGACGATGACATCATCCTCCACAGCCACGAAGAATGTCTCCACAACAAGAAGGGACAGGCTGAGAACGTGCGCCATCTGGAGGAAGAAGCCAACAAGATGCATGCTCAGCGCATGATTCAGGAAGTTGACGGCAAATATGTAGTGGTGAATCCGCCTTTCCCGCTGATGACTACCGCGGAACTGGATGCGGCTTTCGACCTGCCTTATACGCGTTTGCCTCATCCTAAATACAAGGGCAAGACCATTCCTGCCTACGAGATGATCAAGTTCTCCGTGAACCTTCATCGTGGCTGTTTCGGCGGCTGTTCTTTCTGCACCATTTCTGCCCACCAGGGCAAATTCGTGGTTTGCCGCAGCAAGGAGAGCATTCTGAAGGAGGTGAAGAAAATCATCCAGATGCCTGATTTCAAGGGCTATCTGAGCGATTTGGGCGGTCCTTCTGCCAACATGTACGGAATGCACGGCAAGAATCAGAAAGCCTGCGAAGTGTGCAAGCGTCCGTCGTGTGTAAACCCTCAGATTTGTCCGAACCTCAATACCGACCACAGCAAGCTTCTGGAGATTTATCATGCTGTAGATGCTTTGCCGGGAATCAAGAAGAGTTTCATTGGTAGTGGTGTGCGTTACGACCTTCTGCTGCATAAGAGCAAGGACGAAAAGGTGAATCAGGCGGCTAGAGAATACACGCGCGAACTGATTACCAAGCACGTGAGCGGCCGACTGAAGGTGGCTCCCGAACATACGAGTCCGGAGGTCTTGAAGTTCATGCGCAAGCCATCGTTCGACCTCTTCTACGAGTTCAAGCGCATCTTCGACAAGATCAACAAGGAAGAAGGTCTTAACCAGCAGATCATTCCTTACTTCATCAGTTCGCATCCGGGCTGTCATGAAGAAGACATGGCCGAACTTGCCGTCATTACGAAGGGACTGGATTTCCATCTGGAGCAGGTGCAGGATTTCACCCCTACTCCTATGACCATTTCTACCGAGACCTGGTACACGGGGTACGATCCTTACACCCTGGAGCCGGTCTTCAGCGCCAAGACTCAGAAAGAGAAGCTTGCCCAGCGCATGTTCTTCTTCTGGTACAAGCCTGAAGAGCGCCGCGCCATCGAGAGTGAACTTCGCCGGATAGGCAGAGCCGACCTCATCGACAAACTCTACGACAGGAAGAGCATGGGTGGCAGTTTCAAGGGTAAGAAGACGCATTATGACGATAAGGCGATTGGTTCTACATACGATAATCCTGGTGTAGGAAAAGGTGCTAAGGGCAAGCGTGGAACCGGCAGAAATGCGTCTGACCGCTATGCACCAAAGGGTTTCGGAAATGTAGGCTGCTATGATGAAGATAAATATCTGAACGAAGGCCGCCCATTAAGCGGAGGTGCCGGCTTCTTCAAAAATAAGAAGAAAAAGAGCTTCAACCCTAATTTCGACAACGACAACCACAGTCGCAAGAACCGCTACAACAGCGGGGATAAGAACGAACGCGGCGGCCGTGGAAATCAAGGTCGTGGAAATCAAGGAAGAAATGAAGGTAGAGGCAGAAGAAGATAAATGTCAGCAATACGCCCTGAAAGGGCAAAAGCTCCTAGCCCAGGGCAACACCCTGGGTTTAGAATGTGAGATACTAAAGTCGCCCTGTAAGGGCAAAAGCTTTAAATATATGAAGCTTTTGCCCTTACAGGGCGACTTGGTTGTTAATATATAGACCCAGGGCGCTGCCCTGGGCTAGGGGCTTCTGCCCTTTCAGGGCTTGATGCTTAAATGCTAATATTGTCTCAAAGCACCGAGTAATTCTGCATTCTCGCTCTTGTTTCCGATGGTAATTCTCAGACAGTTGCCGCACAACTGAACCTTGTTGCGGTTTCTTACGATAATGCCTTGTGCCACCAGATAATTATAGATGGCGTTGGCGTCGGTCATTTTAGCCAGAAAGAAGTTTGCATCAGTAGGATAAACCTTCTCGCAGATAGGCAGATCCAGGAATGCAGCCATTACCTTAGAACGCTCCTGCAGAATGTTCTTCACCCATTCGTCAACCTTCAGCGGATTCTTCATCACTTCCAGCGCATGCTCCTGAGTAAGCAGATTGACGTTATAAGGATATTTCACCTTATTGAATATGTCAACAATCTCCTTGCTCGCAAAAGCCATTCCCAAACGGAGGGCTGCACAGCCCCATGCCTTACTCATGGTGTTGAGCACAATCATGTTAGGAAATCTGTCGAGCACGCTGCGGAATGTGCGCTCCGGAGAGAAATCGCTGTAGGCTTCGTCGATGATGACAATACCCTGGAATTTCTGCAACACCTCTACGATTGCCTCGCGGTTGATGTGATTGCCCGTAGGATTGTTCGGACTGCAGATCCAGATAACCTTTGTCTGTTCATCGCAGGCTGCCAGCAGTTTTCCGGCAGAAATCTGATAATTTTCATCAAGCAGCACAGAGCGATACTCCACATCGTTGATGTCTGCACAAACTTCATACATTCCGTAAGTAGGTGCAATCGCTACTACATTATCCTTGCCCGGGCGGCAGAATACACGGTAAACCAAATCGATGGCCTCGTCGGAACCGTTGCCCAGGAAGATTTTCTCTTCAGCCACACTCTTAATCTTGCTGATCTGCTTCTTCAGTTCAACCTGCAGCGGATCAGGATAGCGATTGTAAGGGTCATTATATGGATTTTCGTTGGCGTCGAGGAAGACGCGGGCATTTCTGCCTGCAAACTCCGTACGGGCGCAACTGTAAGGTGCCAGATTCCAGATGTTCTCTCGGCACAAATCTTTCAATTCTTTCATTTTTCTTTCAAAAGCTATTAAGAAGTATTTTTACAACTTCCCTTTTTACCCTATTATTTCAAACTGTTCACTCTCAGTCTCATCGCATTGGCATGAGCTTCCAATTGCTCATTTTCCGCCATGGTCACTACAGCATTTCCAATGTTACGAATACCTTCTTCTGTAAGATGCTGGAAGGTGATTTTGCGATTATAACTGTCCAGGTTCACTCCGTTGTAAGCCAAAGCATAACCATGGGTTGGCAAGGTATGATTCGTACCGCTTGCATAGTCGCCTGCACTTTCGCACGCATAGTTTCCGAGGAATACACTACCTGCATTCACTACCTTTTCTGCCAGCTGCTCGTAATCGGCTGTGGCGATAATCAGATGCTCCGGTGCATAAGTATTGCAGAGGTCGATAGCCTCCTCTTCGGTCTTCACGAGGATAAACTTGGAGTTGTCTAACGAGGTTTGTGCCATCTCCTTACGCGGTAAACGTTCAAGCTGTACTTCAACTTCATTCTTTACATCATCCAACACCTTTTCAGATGTAGTAATGAAGAAAACCTGAGAATCGAAGCCATGTTCAGCCTGCGACAACAGGTCGGCAGCAGCAAACACAGGGTTGGCTGTTTCGTCGGCAATAAGACAAACTTCAGACGGACCGGCAGGCATGTCTATAGCCACATCGTGCAGGGAAACCTGCTGCTTGGCAGCCATGACAAACTGGTTGCCCGGACCGAAAATCTTATAAACCTTAGGCACGCTCTCTGTACCGTAAGCCATGGCTCCGATAGCCTGAACGCCACCCGCCTTAAAGATCTTGCTTACGCCCGCAATCTTTGCCGCCATGAGGATAGCCGGGTTCACCTTGCCCTCTTTATTAGGAGGAGTACACAGTACTATTTCTTTACATCCCGCAATCTTGGCAGGAGTAGCCAGCATCAGAACGGTGCTAAAGAGAGGAGCAGTACCTCCCGGGATATACAATCCCACCTTCTCTATAGCCACACTCTTCTGCCAGCAGGTTACACCAGGGCAAGTTTCAACCTTTACACCATCAAACTTCTGGCTATGATGGAATGCGGCAATGTTATGATGGGCGAGGTGCAAAGCGTCTTTCAGTTCTTGAGAAACCAGTTTCTCTGCCTCTTCGATTTCAGCTTCAGTCACAGCCAAAGAATCGAGATGGGCATGATCAAACTTCTCCTCGTAACGCTTCACGGCTTCGTCGCCATGGTTTTTCACATCGTCGAGTACACCTTGTACGGTCGCATTCAGCTGCGAAACATCCAGGTGTGGGCGTTTTACAATCTCGCTCCATTCCTCCTTTGCAGGATACTTTATTACCTTCATTCCTATTATTAATTTTTAATTATTAATGTTTAATGTTTAATGTTTAGTTTTTAACGCATAATGTCTCTAAATAAACATTACACATTAAACACTACACATTATTATAATATCATCTTTTCGATTGGTGTTACCAGGATGCCCTGTGCACCGAGTTCCTTCAACTTGCCTATGATTTCCCAGAAACGCTTCTCATCGAGCACGGTGTGGATAGAGCACCATTCCTCATCAGCCAATGGGATAATCGTAGGACTCTTGATGCCTGGCAATACTTCTGTAATCTCCTGAATCTTTTCCTTAGGAGCATTCATCATCACGTACTTCTTGTCCTGTGCAGAACGTACAGCCTCGAAGCGGAACAGCATCTCGTTCAGAATCTCATGCTTCTCCTCGTCCATGTTCCAGTTGCCGATGAGCAGAGCCTCGCTCTTCATCACCACCTCAACCTCAGCAAGATTGTTGCTGACCAGAGTAGAACCAGAACTTACAATATCGAAAATACCGTCAGCCAAACCGATGCCCGGACTGATTTCTACAGAACCCGTAATGACATGGATATCGGCATTGATATTATTCTTCTTCATAAACTTGCGCAGGATGTTAGGGTAAGAAGTAGCAATCTTCTTACCGTTGAACCATTGCAATCCCGGATAATCAATCTTCTTAGGAATGGCGAGGCTCAGGCGGCACTTGCTGAAACCCAGACGGTCAATAATCTGCGCATTCTCTCCACGCTCTACAAACTCGTTCTCGCCCACGATTCCGATATCTGCCACACCAGAGGCTACGCTCTGAGGAATATCATCATCACGAAGGTAGAGAACCTCGAGAGGAAAGTTGCTTGACTGCACCAGAAGGGTGCGTTTAGAGGCGCTTACTTTGATGTCAGCCTCTGCTAAAAGATTCATGGTGTCGTCGAAAAGACGACCCTTACTTTGTACTGCTATTCGTAACATATTTCTATATTTTGTTTGAAAAACATTGCAAAAGTACATATTTTTATTAGAATAAACAAATAATTTCTCACTTATGTGCAAAATATTTCGTACTTTTGCAGCTGAAATGAAGAATAAAGGATATTTATACGCATTATATGCACTATTTTTGCTCGCTGCCTGTGCCGACAAGAAACCGCAGCAGGAGCTTACGCCATGGGGAACTCCCGTAGGCGAAATGGAGTATGCTGACAACGCTGATGGGGCTGATGGCGATGAAAAGAAACCTGCTTCAACCAGCAAGGGGCTTTCGCTCGAAGATATTCAGGCCAATGGTGAGCTCATTATGCTTACCGTTAACGGCCCTACTACCTATTATGATTACCACAGCCACGGAATGGGACTGCAATATCTGCTCTGCGAGAAGTTTGCCCAGCAGATCGGCGTGTCGTTACGCGTAGAAGAATGTAAGGATACGGCTGAAATGGTGCGCAAACTGGAGAAGGGAGAAGGTGATGTGATTGCCGTGCCCCTACCCCGAAAACAGACCAGAGGCAACCTGCTGTTCTGTGGTGTTACGCCCGACAGCACCCGCACCCAATGGGCTGTGCTGAACGGTAACAAGAGTCTTGCCGACACCCTGAACGGCTGGTTTAAGCCTAAGCTGATTGCTCAGGTCAAGCAGGAAGAATCGTGGCTGCTTTCTTCTGCCAGCGTGCGCCGCCACGTTTATTCACCATTCCTGAACCGCTCTAAGGGTGTTATTTCCCGCTACGACTACCTCTTCCAGCGCTATAGCGGAACGGCTCGCATGGACTGGCGTCTGATGGCTGCCCAATGTTATCAGGAGAGCTGTTTTGACCCGAATGCGAAGTCATGGGCTGGAGCTTGCGGACTGATGCAGATTATGCCAGGCACAGCTGCCCATCTGGGTTTGCCGATGAGCATGATTCATGAACCTGAGGCGAATGTGGCTGCGGCAGCCAGGTATATGGCGGAACTGCAGGGGCATTTCTCTGACGTAGGCGACCCTTTCCAGCGCATGCTTTTCGCCCTTGCTTCTTATAATGGTGGCTATTTCCACATCAGAGATGCGATGTCGCTGGCTCGCAAACATGGTCAGAATCCGTACAATTGGGGCGTAATTCGCGATTATATTCTGCGCCTTTCTCAACCGGCATATTACACAGACCCGGTAGTGAAATATGGTTATATGCGAGGCACGGAGACGGTAGATTATGTAGATAGAATCAGAGCTCGCTGGGGCGAATATAGCGGTGGTTCAGGCTTCCATGAGAGTTTTCGTGGCAGCGGTATGGGCAGCGGTTCCTTCCATGGAGCCCCTGTTAAATCCAAGCGCCACTACCAGAATAAGTACCATATATAATATATAATAGGTACTGAAAATGATGAGGAAAGGTATATTTGGGGCTCAATTTACTCTGATTTCTTGCAAAAATTGGAGATAAGAGCCCCAAATATACCAAATAACGTGGATGTAAGTTTACGTTCTTTTATAGGGCGATTTTGTTATTTTGTAAAGAAAAATACAAAATCCTAAAATGTCGTTATATCATCTCCTACAACGATAAAAAGGAGTATTTATATATATGTATGTATAATATCCTTACTACAGAAAACAGTAACGGAAATGATGCGAAAATCCGCATTTTTTGGCGTTTTAGATGATAAGATGCAAAAATTAGGGGTTTAGGAAGGTATTTTACCCCCTCTAGTATGGGTAAAAAATGCCCCTCCTCGGACATTAAATCCGCCTCTAATATGACGTATTTTGGACAAAATGCAACAGGAAACAAGGATAAAAATGTAGAATCGAACAACATATCAGCTAACTAAAACGACTTAATATGTTGATAATTATCATACACAAAATATTAGAGTATGAATATAACAAAATACACATAACACACTAACAACCAACATATTCAGACATACGCCCGACCTATATCAGGTAAAACTCGCAAGTTCATCTTGCGTGTCATTAAGGGTCAAGGTCATTAAGGGTCATTTTCATTTTCGGGGGGAGAAAAATCCCCTATAGTATATATATAAATAAATATTTATATATACTATAGCTCAAAATGAC
>OMBR01000406.1_pt1 | contig 23033 bp, 20 predicted proteins | sample 1674041 | NCBI WGS metagenome assembly OMBR01 (sample SAMEA103958138, study PRJEB25191) | human gut metagenome | biome: human-associated habitat [ENVO:00009003]; feature: intestine environment [ENVO:2100002]; material: feces | place: Germany | collected 2013/2015
TGCATACACGCCGGCATCCGTGCCGGGGCTAAATGTGGGGCTGCCGCCCTCACCCCGCTTGGGGCTACGCCCCAAACCCCATTTTATAGCATATAAAATGCACCGTCCTTATAAAAAGGACGGTGCAAAACATTCAAGGAAGAACCTATGCTGAATTCTGAATTGCCGTTAATCGTTATCCTGCAGAGCCTCGTAAGCCTCTTCGCCTGTACGAACCTTGATTACGTTTTCAACGTCGTATACGAAAATCTTACCGTCGCCTATCTTACCGGTATAGAGTGCATTCTTGGCAACCTCTACGACCTTTTCAACAGGAACCTTGCAAACTACGATCTCGACCTTCATCTTGGGAAGAAGTCTTGCGTCTACGGGAACGCCACGATAGAACTCAGTTGAACCCTTCTGCATACCGCAGCCCATTACATGAGATACCGTCATACCGGTGATGCCGATAGATGAAAGTGCGTGCTTGAGGACTTCGAACTTCTCCTGGTTTGCGATAATGTCTACCTTTGTCATCTTTACATCGCTGTCGCTGATAGGAGCTCTTGCCTTTGAAACGTGCTGTACGGGTACAGAGGTTTCAACAGGAGCAGCCGTAGTAACAACTGCTGTATCTTCTGCGGAAGAACCGCTGTATACGCTGTCGCCTGCGATAACGAAATCTGCGTAGGAACTCGGCAGACCGTGTTCTGTCGTATCAAGACCCTTGAGCTCTTCTTCTCTTGAAGCTCTGAGGCCGATTGTGTGCTTTAAGATATAGAATGTCAGGAACATCGTTACTGCTGCGAATGCGCAAACAGCAACTACGCCAAGTGCCTGTATGCCAAGCTGTTTGAATCCGCCGCCGTAGAACAGACCCGTGATGCCGTTCTGACCTTTGCCTGTTGCAAATAAGCCTACTGCGAGCGAGCCCCATACACCGTTGAAGAAGTGTACTGCTACTGCACCGACAGGGTCGTCAACTTTGAGCTTGTAGTCGAGCAGCCAAACACCGAAGCAAACCAGCAAGCCTGAAACAATACCGATTATTGTTGCGCCGAGTGCGTCTGTGTCTGCACAGGGAGCTGTGATAGCTACAAGTCCTGCGAGCGATGCGTTAAGGCACATCGAAACATCGGGCTTGCCGTTTTTAAGCCAAGTGAATATCATCGTTACTACCGTTGCAACTGCGGGAGCAATTGTTGTGGTAAGGAATATATCTGCGAGGTAATCTACGTTGGAAGCTGCGGCACCGTTGAATCCGTACCAACCGAACCAGAGGATGAATACACCGAGTGCGCCGAGAGGGATAGAGTGACCTAAGATAGCTCTGGGCTTACCGTCCTTGCTGAACTTGCCGATACGGGGTCCGACCATTGCGGCACCGATAAGAGCCGTAAGACCGCCGACCATATGTATTGCCGTTGAACCTGCAAAGTCAACGAAGCCGAGCTGTGCGAGCCAGCCGCCGCCCCAGATCCAGTGAGCCTCGATAGGATAAACGACAAGGCTGATAACGAATGAGTAGATGCAGTAGCTGATGAACTTTGTACGCTCTGCCATAGCACCTGAAACTATCGTTGCTGCGGTAGCGCAGAATACTAAGTTGAATACGAACTCTGCACATCTGTTGAAGTCTGAAAGCTGAGTAAGAACGTCAAGATTCGGAACACCGATAAGTCCGAAGAATGTATCTTCGCCAAGCATCAGACCGAAGCCGAGAAGCACGAATGCAATCGTACCGAGGCAGAAGTCCATTAAGTTTTTCATTATAATGTTGCCGGCATTCTTTGCTCTGGTGAAACCTGTTTCAACCATTGCGAAACCGCACTGCATAAAGAATACCAATGCGGCACCGATAAGGTACCATATACCGTTGCCGTCGCCGACGTTGAACATCGTGGCGTTAACGGTTTCCTGAATTTTGTCTGCCGACTCGGCAGCAAGAGTTAGCGTGGATAAGAAATCCATTGATAACCGCCCCTTTCAATAGGTAATTTTCTGACTGCGGCTGTGCCGCTTTTTTCTTGAAACGGGTCTGAAAAAATTCTATCTGCACCCCTCTGCGCCTTTGCAGATACTGCAGAACTTTTGCAATCCCGCTTAAAACAAAAGGAGCCACACGAACTTTTTGTGTTCGTGCAGCTCCGTTGCTTACAAGTATTATTATACTTACGGCGGGGTGATTTGTCAACGCTTTTTTGCAAGTTTTTTATTTGTTTCTTGCATTTTGTGAAATCTGCATAATATATTGATGAATTTTTCGTAAAGCGGTTATGCAGTTGTGCCAACAGTATATCGGAAATCGGGTTGCGAATGCGACTGGTTTTTCGGGCTTTTCGCTTCTTTTTATCGGAATCGGGACGTTTTTTGCCAATTATGACGTATGAATGTAAATATCCGTCATACTGCAGATTCCTGCAGTTTTAATTCATTTTTCGGTGTTTATCCTGAATAACGGGTGGATTTTTGCAACAGGAGTTTAAATTTCTCGCAATATCTATGTAAAAACTACCGCCTGTACGGGTTCTGAAATCAAAAAAAGCGACAGGTAAAGCCATGTACGGCAATTCAAGGGCGGAGCCACCGTAACTTCTGTCGCTTTTTTAGTATTATATGCTTTTTATGTCACGCTGTGAATATTCTTGTTCCTCGCATCTTTCCGCCATATACATTCCAAGCTCGGCGAACACGGGCGGTATATCATAAACTGTCCTGCCGTACTGTTCGCACATTGTGCATTCGCCGGGAGTTGCGGGCGAAAGCATATCCGATGCGGTGACGAGGTTATTCTCCTTGCGTATGCCGGCATTTTCGAAAAATCCGTCATAAAGGGTGCTTTGCTCATCGTTACGGTACAGATTGACAATATTGTACTTGCATATCATCATTTCATCGTTTGTTATATGAGAGCCGACACCGAACTGCGATATTCCGTCATTGAGAAGTATTTTTCCGACTATATCCAGCACATCTCTTATCATAGCGGAGGTGCAATCGTCAAGATAATAAATATCCTTGTGGAAAGTGATGATATTTCCGTTTTCGTCCTTAGGCTCGGCGGTTTGGGGAGTGGGAAGTTCCAGAATAAAGAACAGCCTCTCGTTTTCGTGCAGTTTTATGAAATCCTCAAGCAACGGCAGAGTTTTTTGTGCCGATACGTTTGCGGTGAAGAATTTTCCGTCCGTTTTATAACCTTCGCTGAGCTTATCGGCAAAGGAAATCGAAAAGCCTTTTCTCATAGTAAGCATAATTTATACCTCTTATTTTCTTCCTGCCAAATACATTAAAGCCGTCATTGCAAGCCCGAACGCAAGTCCGGATGCTCCGAACGCACAGAGCCACCCACTGTCAACTATCACTTGTAACGCCTCAACGGCATTGCTCCCGACAAACATTTCAAACAGGAACAAAACAATCATCATACCGAGCGCCAAGAAAACGCCGAAAATCAGTCCCATCAGCATTCCGACAGGAAGGAATGACAAAAGATTCTTATCAACGTCAGCCGCTTTACATTCCTTTCGTGTAAGCTTTTTCAGCTCTGCTCTCTTTACAGCTATTGCGGCGGCTTGTGAAATATCCTCGTTTCCTGCACAGCACGAAAAACTGTTTGAAATATGATAACCGCCATTGCGGAACATACTTGAATAAATATCAGCATTACTATAGTCAAAGCCGTCTTTCATCACAATAGTTCCGCTTCTGAATATAATTACCGTCTCTCCGTCGGAGCACATTTCATCGCAGTGTACCATATAAAGAACATTCTTTTCATTACCGACAAAATATGCCGTATCATGACTTTGGGTAAGATGTACGCCTTTAAGTTCACCCGTTTTTCTGAAATCGGGATAAACGCCCTCATAGCCTGCTTTATAAAGCGTATCGGTGATATTTTTTCTTATCCGAATGTTTTCGGGTTCAAGTCCGATTATTTCCGATATAGTGGGATAATCCTTGCAAAGCCCCCAAAAAATCATATACAGTTCACGCCAGAGCGGTTCATATTTCACATCATCAAGACCACTGAAACGTTTATTTGAAATTCCTGTTTTAGCACGTCTGACATTCTTTAAGATGATTGCGGTAAACTCATTCAAGCCGTACTTTTCGGCATAAGCTGTAAGAACCGGCAATTCAGGTTTCGCTTTAGAGCTGTCTGCAATTTCCATAAGTTCAAGCACAAGCGGTAGGTAATTACGCTCGGCTTCGCTGATAAAAGTTTCATCAAAGCTGTATCTGTCATATATATTAGCCGCCATACAAACTACTATATCCCATACGCCATCGGAGTTATATGTTTTCCTGCACGGCATCATTTCCGCATTTGCGCAATCAAACTTCAGTTCAAAATCTTCATCACCTCGTTCTTCGCTCCATACTGAGAAATGAATCACATTTTCATTTTCATCAATGCACATCTCATAGACAAGCACATAGCTGTCTTCAGGTATTGTATATTCGGTTTTAACTTTGTCAAGGCAAACCTTTAAAATGAAAACTTCCATATCAAAGAGAACAACCGCATTGTTTTCTTCCGTTCCGGTCAGATATATATTGCAATAGAATAACGAATCGTCATTGAATTTGCTGAATATTTTTTGTGTGAGCTTATCAATATTATTCATAACTGCCTCCCGTATTATTTTGTACTTACATTCTACCATAACTGCGCCGACAGTGCAACCTCAAACGCAAAAACACCGCAGTGGAAACACTGCGGTGAATGTTAATGTGGGAAGCTCCTGAATAAAGAACAGCCTCTCGTTTTTGCCATATTAACCTGCTTACTTCTTCTTTATAACCGTTCCCTGTCTTGTTTCCTCGACGGTGTAGCCCATTGCGGTTATCTTATCTCTAAGCTCATCGGCAAGTGCGAAGTTCTTATCCTTTCTTGCCTGCTTTCTCTGCTCGGCAAGCTCAAGAATTTCGGCAGGAAGCTCCTCGGCTGTATCGGTGGGCTTTTCGTTTACTGCCTTTGCCTTTTCGATAAGCGACAGTGAAAGCACCTTGTCGAAGTCGGCGATAAGCGCCAGCTTTGTTGCGGGTGTTGTGTCAGCCTTTAATACATCATACAGCGCAGTGATTGCAAGCGATGTGTTTATATCGTTGTCCATAGCGGCGGTGAAGCCCTCACGGAGCTTATCGTAAGCCGCCTTGTCAACCTCGCCCTGCTCCGCCTTTAAAAGCTGTGCTATCTTAGCGACCAGCTTTTCGTATGCGCCCTTTGCGTTGTCAAGATTTTCATAAGAGAATACGAGCGACTTTCTGTAGTGCGACAGCAGGCAGAAGAAACGGTATATCACGGGGTCGTAGCCCTTGCTTTCAAGCAGGGATACCGTAAGGAATTCGCCCTTTGACTTGCTCATCTTGCCGCTGTTTGTATTGAGGTGGTGAACGTGGAACCAGTAGTTGCACCACTTATGACCGAGATAAGCCTCACTCTGTGCTATCTCGTTTGTGTGGTGGGGGAATGCATTGTCGATGCCGCCGCAGTGGATGTCAAGATATTCACCGAGATGCTTCATACTTATGCAGCTGCACTCGATATGCCAGCCGGGGTAGCCTACTCCCCACGGGCTGTCCCACTTGAGTTCCTGATCGTCAAACTTTGACTTTGTGAACCACAGAACGAAGTCTGCCTTGTTTCTCTTGTTGCCGTCCTCCTCAACGCCTTCGCGAACGCCAACCGCAAGATCCTCCTCCTTGAAATCGTTGAAAACATAATACTTTTCGAGTTTGGAGGTATCAAAATAGATATTTCCGCCTGCTTCGTAAGCGTAGCCCTTTTCGATAAGAGAAGAAATTACCTTGATGAAATCTGCGATACAGTGAGTTGCAGGCTCTACAACGTCGGGACGCTTGATGTTCAGCTTCGTGCAGTCCTCGAAGAAAGCGTCTGTGTAATACTTTGCTATCTCCATAACCGTCTTATGCTCACGCTTTGCACCCTTCAGCATCTTGTCATCGCCTGTGTCGCCGTCGCTTGTCAGATGTCCTACATCGGTAATGTTCATTACACGCTTTACATCGTAACCGACATAGCGCAGGTACTTTTCAAGCACATCCTCCATAATGTAGCTGCGGAGATTTCCTATGTGTGCAAAGTGGTACACGGTAGGTCCGCAGGTGTACATATTTACCTTGCCCTCGACATTCGGCACGAATTCTTCCTTTTTGTGTGACAGTGAATTATATAACTGCATTTTCTTATCCTCGCTTTTATTTAATATTGTTTTCTTTAAGTTCTTCTCTTAGCAGATCTATCTCGCTCTGCATTGTTTCAAGCCTGCTCTGCAAGGCACATATCTGCTGTGCCACAGGGTCGGGAATGTGTATCTGGTCAAGGTCGCAGGCATTTACCCTCTGACCGTCACGGCGGACTATCCTTGCGGGAACGCCGACCGCAGTTGAGTTAGGCGGTACCTCCGACAGCACAACGGCATTTGCGGCTATCTTTGCGTTATCGCCCACCTTGAAAGGACCGAGAACCCTTGCACCTGAGCCTACCATTACATTGTTGCCGAGCGTGGGGTGACGTTTACCGGTATCTTTACCCGTACCGCCGAGCGTTACGTTCTGATAAAGCGTGCAGTAGTCGCCTATCTCGGTAGTTTCGCCTATTACAACGCCGCTTCCGTGGTCGATGAACAAGCCCTTTCCTATCGTTGCGCCGGGGTGTATCTCTATACCCGTTTTTCGCAAAGCACGCTGTGATATCCACCTTGCAATGAAATAATGCTTTTTAAGATACCATTTATGCGCCCTGCGGTATGCCCTTACAGCCTTGAAGCTGGGATACAGGAAAAACACCTCGAGATCGCTCTTTACGGCAGGATCTCGTTCTCTGACCGATTTTATATCCGCTTTAATTTTATCGAACATATGTTTCCTACCCTTCTCCGAAAATAAAAACGCCCTCGTCTGCATAACAGACGAAGGCGATATTTCTATCACGGTTCCACTTCGCTTCGGAGCTTACACTCCCTTTATGTCTTTAACGCAGACTACACGGACAGAGATACTGATAAGTCTAACGTTCCCTCTGCCGACCCGGATAAATAATCCGTACAGCCGCACTTCACCGTAAATCAGTCTGCCGTCTTTCACCTTACACGGCTCTCTGTGAAACTTTTTACCGGTTACTCTTGCCATACACGGTCTTTGCACTTATGCTTCATTATATGTTTAGTGTATCATAAATGCAACGCTGTGTCAAGCGAAAAATCAAATATGCCGTTACTCCGAAATATTCTTTGCAATCGGCAGTCTTACGCAGACAAGAGTGCCTTTGCCAAGCTCACTGTCAAGAGTTACCGTACCGCCGTAGCAGTTGACGATATGCTTTACTATGGAAAGACCGAGTCCGGTACTGCCCTCTTTGGTGCTTCTGCCCTTATCCACTCTGTAGAAACGCTCAAATACACGGTTAAGCGATTCCTTAGGGATGCCTATGCCGTTATCCCTTACATAGATACAGCCTGTCTCGCCCACATCGTGAAGCGTTATCTCAACCCTGCCGCCGTCCTTGTTGTACTTTATGGCGTTGCTGACTATGTTTTCGACAAGCTCGTATATGTGCTTGTATGCGGCACGGACAGTAAAGCTGTCGCCTGACAGTTCTATCGTGACATTTCTGGCAGAAGCCGCAGGCTCCAGACATTCCTTTACCGCTGTGCATATCTCGGACAGCTTACAGTCGGTCACTTCCTCGGCTGTCGTCTTATTTTCAAGGGAGGATATTTCAAGAATGTCGCTGATGATTGTTGACATTCTCTTGGCCTCGGTAAGAATTTTTCCGATGTAATAATCCTTCTTATCCTTAGGCACAAGTCCGTTTTCAAGAAGCTCGGCAAAGCCCGAAATTGCCGTGAGAGGCGTTTTCAGCTCGTGACCGGCATTTGCGAAGAAGTCGGCTTTTAGCTGTTCGGACATACGCTTGTCGGTAACGTCACGGATAACCATAAGTCCGCCGTGCATTGCATCTATTCCGCTCTTGGATACGGGGAATACCTGCACGAGCAAGATCCTTCCGTCAACTGTGCTTTCTATGGTTACCGTCCTGTCCTCGTTTGCCGCTTTTTCCGCTCCGCTGATTATCTCGGGCTTTCTTGCAAGCTCGGGTACTGTCGAAGCACCGTTTTCATCAGAAGCACCGAGCAGCTTAAGCCCGGCACGGTTTATTGAAATTACCGAAAGATCGTTATCGTAAAGAATTACACCGTCCTGAAGGCTTTCAAGTATGAAGCGTTCCTTTTCACGCTCGTTTTCAAGCGTCTTCATATTATCCTGTATGCTTTTACGCATAAAATTGAACATTGTGACAAATTCGTCAAGCTCCGGATATTTGTGCGAGGGTATCTCGTCAAGCTCCGCAGAGATTTTTTCGTCACCGACATATTTCATACCGCTCATAGCCTTTGATATGCTGTTTATCGGCTTCATTATCTGGCGGGCGACACTGCTGACCGCTATAAGCCCCGCTATTATGCCTATTGCGGCGGCTATCAGCATAGGCGCTATGAACATTGACGCAAAATCCATATAGCTGTTTATATTGTAGCTTATTCTGATTATATCGTCGTCCTTAACCTTCATAGCGGCATAAATCTGATTTTTGCCGAGCGTCTTTGAATATCTTACGGCTACTCCGCTTCCTGTAAGCTCTGCCTGCTTTATCTCCTCACGGGTGCTGTGGTTATCGTCCGGCTCACCGTCGATATAGGTGTCTACAAATACAGTTCCGTCCTTATTGATAAAGCTCACTCTGGCGTTGCCGACAAGTGAGCTTAATCTGTTTGCAAGGTCATAGTCGTGGTCGGCTTCGTCCTCATATATCACACGGATAAGTCCGAGAGAAGTCAGCATATCGCTTTTTCTGACATTCTGCTCCGTGCTTGAAAGAAGTGCGGTAGCAGATACAACGCACACCGACATAACTATCGCAATTACTATAAGAAAACGTACTATAAGTGCTTTTTTCATCTGTACGTCCTCCTGTTATTCTCCTATAAATCTGTAGCCTACTCCTCTTACCGTTTTGATAAGATGAGCATTCTCGGCATCATCGCTGAGTTTTTTTCTGAGCGTTCCTATGTGCATATCGAGCGTTCTTGTTTCACCGACAAAATCTATGCCCCACACTTTCGTGAGAAGCTCCTCACGGCTGACTACTCTTGCCCTGTTCTTAAGAAGATACAACAGAAGCTCGTATTCCTTCAGCGTAAGCTCTATCGGTCTGCTGTCACGGCTCACCTCTCTGAGAGATGTGTTTACCGTTATGCCGCCTGCCGTAATCTTATCGGAAACGCTGTCTGATGTGCTTCTGCCGGAACGCCTTAAAAGCGCCTTTATTCTTGCGGCAAGCTCCATAATGCCGAACGGCTTTGTGAGATAATCGTCTGCGCCGTTTTCAAGCCCGAACACCTTGTCTATCTCAGCCGATTTTGCTGTCAGCATAAGTATCGGCGTATTCTTTGTCTGCTCGTTTTCACGAAGAATCTTCACCGCCTGCACACCGTCCATACCCGGCAGCATTATGTCGAACAGGAATATATCCGGCACCTGCTTTTCGGTTGCGGCAAGGCAATCCTCAGCACTGACAAAGCTCTCCACCTCGTATGAATAAGCCGAAAGAGCTACCGTCACAAGCTCTCTTATACTGTCGTCGTCCTCTGTAATATAGATACGTTCAGCCATTATATCAGCCTCCAAAGTTTATATAATACGGGTATTCTTGTATTCTCCCGTCTTGAAGAATTCCACCCACTCGCAGATATTTACCGCATGGTCGGCTATTCTTTCAAGATATTTTACTATCATAAGGGCATCGACCGCAACATCGCCGCTGCAATGCTCGCTCTTTATAAGCTCTACTATGCGGTTTCTTATAGAAACGAACAGCTCGTCAACCTCATCGTCAGCCTTTATCGTTTCATTTGCAAGCTCCATATCGGTTGTTACGAATGAATCTATAGAGTGTGAAACCATTATTATTACCTTTTCACTCATAGTCTGAATCTCTTTTACTATGTGCATGATAGCGGATACGTCTGCGGTAAGGCTGATCTCCGCAATATCTGCGGCATTGTCGGCTATACGCTCCATATCAGTTACCATTTTGAGCGCCGCAGAAACCTTACGAAGATCTCTTGCGACAGGCTGTTCACGCAGTATTATAGACAGGCACTGGCTCTCGATGTTCTTTTCTTCCTCATCTACCGCTCTGTCGCCGTCTACTACCTTTTTTGCAAGAACGGCATCGCTGTCACGCAGTGCTGTGATAGCTGAAGCTATTGCCTCCTCTATCATTCCGCCCATACGGATAAGATCGTTATTCAGCTTTCCGAGCTTATGTTCAAATGTTTCTCTCATTTCTGTTTACCCTTTCTAATATAATATCACACATAACGTATAAAATCAACCGAAACGTCCTGTGATATAATCTTCCGTCCGCTTATCAACGGGACGTGAGAACAGTTCGTCTGTCGGTGCGTACTCGACCATTTCTCCTACAAGGAAGAATGCCGTGTAATCCGAAATTCTCGTTGCCTGCTGCATATTGTGAGTTACAATAGCTACCGTGTACTTTTCCTTGAGCGTGTTCATAAGCTCCTCGATTTTAAGCGTCGATACAGGGTCGAGCGCCGATGTAGGCTCATCCATAAGAATGACCTCAGGATGAACGGCGATTGCTCTTGCGATACAGATCCTCTGCTGCTGACCGCCAGAAAGGCTGAGTGCGGATTTATGAAGTCTGTCCTTTACCTCGTCAAAAACAGCCGCACCGATAAGGCTCTCCTCGACTATCCTGTCAAGCTTTGCCTTGCTCTTTATGCCGTGTACTCTCGGTCCGTATGCTATGTTATCGTAAATACTCATCGGGAAGGGGTTGGGCTTCTGGAACACCATTCCTATCCTGCGGCGCAGTACGTTAGTATCAACGCCGTCAGCGTAGATGTCCTCGCCGTCAAGCAGGAACTGACCTGTTATCTTACAATCCGGTATCAGATCGTTCATACGGTTAAGGCTTTTCAGATATGTGGATTTGCCGCAGCCCGAAGGACCGATAAAGGCGGTTATCTTATTTGTCTTTATATCAAGGTTTATGTCCTTGAGAGCGTGATTTTCTCCGTAATATAGATTCACATTTCTTGTACAGAGCTTCACATCGCTCTGAGGTACGATTATATCTGACATTGTTTATCCTCTTTTCTTTTTACGGCATTATACCGAGCGTTTCTTTCTTATTCTGTAAGCGACCAGCTTTGCGCATATATTAATTATAAGCACTGTTACAAGCAGTACAAGCGCTGTAGAGAATGCGTATTTCATTTCGGCACCGCCACGCTGTGCGTACTGGTAAAGCTGAACAGTGAGCGAGCCGCCCTGATTCATCACCTTGCCGAAAATATCGCCGAGCGAATTTATACCTACCTCAGCGGCAATACCCGCTGTAAAGATAAGCGCCGCAGACTCGCCTACTATTCTGCCTATGGACAGGATTACTGAGGTCAGTATACCGTCTATACAGCTAGGAAGAACAACGGTCCTTATAGTATGCCACTTAGGTGCGCCAAGTCCGACAGCGCCCTCTCTGTATCCCATAGGAACGGTCTTTATCGCCTCCTGCGTGGTACGGATTATGGTGGGCAGTACCATTATTGACAATGTCAGCGCACCTGTAAGCAGTGAGTAGTTTACCTTGAAGATATTGTAGAAGAACACACTGCCGAAAAGTCCGTATATGATTGAGGGGATACCTGCAAGCGTTTCGGTAGTGAATTCGATTATTCTTGTAAGTCTGCCCTGCTTTGCGTATTCGGTAAGATATATTGCCGCACCTACACCGACAGGCGTTGCGATGATAAGCGTAATCACTACAAGATAAAGCGTATTGATTATATTGCCGAGTACGCCGTAGTTTTCATAAGGATATGAGAACGCCGGAGTTGTAAGGAAGTTCAGGCTCATTCCCTCTGTGCCTTTTACGGCTATGTATATAATCATACCGAGCGTCAGCGCAACGACTATGCCGGACGAAAGAAAAATCAGAGACTTCAGCACTATGTCGCTTACTCTTCTGCGCTTTTTAGTAAGAGAATTCGTAACTGCTTTTGCCATAATCTATCACGCCTTTCCTGCGGTCTTTGCCGCTTTTTCCTTTTTGCCGCCCTTTTTGAGTATACCGTTGAGTATCAGATTTATTATCATAATGAACACGAACAGCACAAGTCCTATCGCAAAGAGCGCCTCTCTGTGAAGTCCGCTCGAATACGGGAATTCGGCAACGATACCTGTTGTGAGGAATTTTACCGATGAGAACAGCTCCGGCATATTTGCGCTGTTGCCTGCAACAAGGATGATAGCCATAGCCTCACCTATCGCTCTGCCGACACCGAGAACGACACCGGACGCAATACCCGACTTTGCGGCGGGGATAACTACCTTGAAGATAGTCTGTATCCTGGTTGCTCCCAGTCCGTAGCTTGCCTCTCTGTATTCGGACGGGACAGCGGATATTGCGTTCTCCGAAATGTTTATGATAGTGGGGAGTATCATTATGGCAAGTACGATTATGGCACTTGCGAGGTTTGCGCCGCCTGTGAACTGATGTGTAGGATCATTAGCATAAATGACCTCCTCCAGTGCGTACATAAGCGGCTTTACAAGATTTGCGCCGAGCAAACCGTATATAACCGACGGGATACCCGCAAGAAGCTCGACCGCAGGCTTTACTACGTTCTTCATAGCCTTAGGTGCAAGCTCGGACAGGAACACCGCTGTGAGAAGTCCTATCGGAACACCGATCACTATTGCACCGAGAGTACCGAATACCGACGTGAGAATCAGCGGAAGGATACCGAACTGTTCTTTCTTTGCGTACCATGTGTCGCCGAACAGAAAATCGGTCAATCCGATTTTTCCTATGGCGGGAGCACCCGATATTATCATATAAATTGTTATCATCAGGACGCACGCTACCGCTGTGATCCCACACACGGTAAATATGTACTTCATTACACGCTCTGTAACGTTTGTGAATCCCGATTTTTTACTTCTTATAGCAGATCTCTGCTTTCCGACCGAGCCTACCGCAACTGCTGCGCCGCTTGTCTTTTCCAAGTAAACCATCCTTTCAGGGCTATACATACTTATACAGCAAATTCCGGTAACGGATTGCTACCGGAAAAGTGCTTACTGTATAGGAATTATCGACTTGTTTTTTACTTTACGGGAACTGCACCCTGTGCAAGTACGAGTGCCTGACCTTCTTCTGAGAGAATGAAGTCAAGGTAAGCCTTAACGAGCTTGTTATCGGAACCCTTGAGTGTTGCACAGATGAAGGGTCTCTGTACTTCGTAAGCGCCGCTCTTTACGTTTTCTTCTGTAGCTTCAATACCACCAATCTTAAGTGCCTTTACTGTTTCGTCAACGTTTGCAAGTGAAGCGTAACCGATAGCGCCGTCTGTTGTTGCTACTGCGTTGATAACTGAACCTGTAGACTCAAGTTCCTGTGCGTACTTCGGTTCCTTGTCGCCCATTACGATAGACTCGAAACCGTCTCTTGTACCTGAACCGTCCTCACGGCCGATAACTACGATTGACTTATCATCGCCGCCAAGTTCCTTCCAGTTTGTGATCTCGCCTGAGTAAACCTTAGCGAGATCCTCAAGTGTGATGTCTTCAAGCTTGTTTGCGGGGTTTACTACGAGAGCGATACCGTCAAGTCCTACTACTGTAGCGTCGAGCTTTTCAGCTTCTTCGTCCTTGAGCTTTCTTGACGAGTTACCGATGTCGCACTTGCCCTCTGAGGCTTCCTGGATACCTGTACCCGAACCTGTGAGGTTTAAGTTAACTGTTACGCCCTTGTTCTTTTCCATAAATGCGCCGTTAACAGCCTTGATAACCTTTTCCATTGATGTAGAGCCGTTCATTGACAGTGTGCCGCTGAGCTCCTCTGCAGCTGTAGATGATGCTTCGCTTGCAGATGTGCCTGCTGCGGAAGATGTGCCTGCTACGCTGCTTGTTGCTGTTCCTGAACAGCCTGTTGCTGCAGCAACTATTGCTGCGCCTGCGATAAGTGATATTAACTTCTTGTTCATGTTGTTTCCTTTCTTAAGGGTGATACCCCTCGGAGTTTTCCTGATACTCCATAATATTTATGTACATTTTTATCTGCCGTTCGGTTTCCCTCCCGACTACATTTCATATTATAGTCACAACGGGCTTTACATTAAAGCAAGGAATGGTATAAAGTAGGTAAAGTTTTTGTAAAGCCGCATATTCCGCACAGCAAAGCCAAACTATACACCGACTTTACATTTTTGCCGTGCAACTTTACATTCGATTTTTAACGCTTTACAGTTTTCAGCCGTCACTCAGAATAGCTTTATATCTTGATTTGACGGTTAATTTATGGTAGAATAATATCAAAAGTCACACGAAAGAAGGTATAATATGCCACACTCATCGGGCGGAGGCTCTCACGGGGGCGGAAGCCACCACTCCTCCTCATCGCACAGCTCGTCACACCGTTCATCATCGGGAGGAAGCTCAAGCAAAATAAGGACCAGCCGCACATATTTCCCCGGTGCAAGAAGATTCGTCTACTACAGAAACGGCGTTCCGAACTACGTCTACTCGGATACCGACCTTTCAAAAGGTCCGAGCAAGCTGAGATTTTTAATGCTCATATTCTATGTGCCGTTTGTTCTGGCGGCATTTTTGATGATATTTACGTCTTTCGGCATACCCGAAAAGCTGAAGGTTGATTATAACTCGCAGATAGTTATACAGGACGACGCTAACGTGCTCGGAGATACAACGAAGCTCGGCGACGCACTTGAGGATTTCTTCAACACAACGGGTATTTCTCCTGCGGTAATGACTGTGTACAACTCCGACTGGGAGGATAACTATACCGACCTTGAGAAGTACGCTTATGAGCTTTATGTAAACCGGTTCTATGACGAAAAGCACTGGCTGATAGTGTATTCTCAGCCGAAAGATCCCGACGATGAATTCAACAACTGGTACTGGGAGGGTATGCAGGGCAATGATACCGACAGTATCATTACTTCATCTGTAGCATACGATTTTACAAACGATCTGCACAAGAGGCTGCTTGTCGAGGGAACAAAGGTAAATGACGCTATCACCGACAGCTTCAACGCACTTACTCCTACTGTAATGAAGTTCAGATTTGATGGCGAAACCTTCGGAATAGGAATCTTTATGCTCCTGTTCGTCTGCATACACGCATTCTTTATGGTATTCTTCCGACCTAACGCAAATAAATACAAGGGAGCAAAGGAAGTACCTCTTGACGGCTACTATGCTCCTCCTCAGCAGACTGCACCGCAGCCGCAATCTGTCGTAATGAAACAGGCCTCCTGCGAATACTGCGGAGGCGTCTATACCGTAGGCAGCTGCAACGCCTGCCCTCACTGCGGCGCACCTATTCAGCCGCAGGATTACACTGTTCCCGTACATAACGGCACGAGTACAGCAAGCACAACAGATGCAACAAACACAAACACGCATTAACAATCAGTGAGGTATAATATGAACGGCTCAAGGATAACCGATTCGCCTTTAGGCGCTGCACTGCTTATAATCGGCTCGGTCGTAGCGGTTATGGCACTTGTCTGTGTCATCATTCAGCTTTACAAAAATCATATTTCAGACAGAAGTATGTGCCGTGAAATTTACGGTACAGATAAGCCTGCCAAGCATAAAAGTGTGCCGAAAAAATTAAAGGCTCTCGAAGAACGTTTTCGGGAGCTTGATATTCCGCCGGTTTATTCGTTCACAGGTAATTGCTACTGCGAACATTTCACGATAACGGCGAAGCGTGAATTTATATTTTATGTATGCTGTCACACGATTGGCGGCGAAACGCTTGACAAAAAGCTGTTTTTAAACTTTAAAAAAGCAAGGCGGTACATTTTCCGTGAGGTTATGGATATAGTTCTGAACAGTTACGGAGAAGAAGGGTATTCAGTATACGCTTCAAAGCTCACCGCCGAGGAAAAAGAGATAATGGGTATATAATCCGCAGGATTTAAGCCGCATATAAACGCAAAAATCCCCTCCGCTTTTGCGGAGGGGATAGTTTTATGCTTTGTCGGTCAATCAGACACTGCTGTGCTTCTTAACGTAGTCTACAACCTCGTCAACAGTTGTGAATGCCATGCTTACGCAGGTATCAGCGCAACCGTAGTAGATAGCGATTCTGCCTGTATCAGCGTCGCAGAGTGCTGCGCAGGGGAATGTAACGTTCTGAACGTCGCCTACGCACTCATAATACTCTCTGGGGTTGAGAAGGTACTCAGCGCAACGATACTTAACCTTCCAGGGCTTGTCGATGTCGAGGATAGCAGCTGAGAAGCTGTATACATAGCCGTTGCAGCTCTGGAGAACGCCGTGGTAGAATACCAGCCAGCCTTCGCTTGTCTCTATCGGGATAGGACCTGCACCGATCTTGAGTGATTCCCAGCCCTTCATAGGAGCCATAACGTGTCTGTGCTCGCCCCAGTACTTCATATCGGGCGACTGTGAAAGGTACATATCACCGAAGGGTGTGTGACCGCTGTCTGAAGGACGGCTGAACATAACGTACTTGCCGTTTATCTTACGGGGGAACAGAACACCGTTTCTGTTAAAGGGAAGGAATGCATTCTCGCACTGGTGGAACTCCTTGAAGTCCTTTGTCCAGCCCACACCGATTGTAGGCTTCCAGCCGTATGCGTTGCACCATGTAATCCAGAATCTGTCCTCGATCCATACGCATCTGGGATCGTAGCCGTACTGCCAGGGGTTAGCTTCTGCAGTTTCGGGGTCGTCGTTTATCCATTCAACCTTTTCTTCGTTGAGGTTCCAGTGTACGCCGTCCTCGGAGAAGCCTGCGTGGATAGCCATGTTTCTTTCCTTGTCGTCAACACGGAAAACACCTGCGAACTTGCCCTTTTCGCTCTCGAAAGGAACAACTGCGCTGTTGAAGATAGAGTTGCTGGTAGGAAGAAGGTCACGGGGGATTATGGGGTTGTTGTCTGCACGCCAGATAACGTCCTTACAGCCTGCGGGTCTGTCCTGCCAGGGAATGTTCGGTAAAGATGTACCGTTGATAACTTTTACGTTCATACTTGATTCTCCTTGATAAGTCATATTTCCGTTAAGAAGCGTAAATCGCTCTTTGTATTAAGTATATCATAGCCATTCTTCAAATGCAAGAGTTTTTGTTAAATTTTTTTACTTAATTTTTAGGCTAATAAACTAAAAACAGATTAAATTTTGATTATAAATCTACATTGCGTATTATAGCAGAGCATTCTGTGCTGTTGCTTATATCCGATGCGTTGAAAAAACGCAAATAACAAAATTGCGGATAAAATTACAGCACCTGTAAATCGGGCATTCGGAAATTTTCACAAACGAGCAGTTAGAATATACTAACGATTTGAGTTAGAATAAACAAACTTTTTGTATTTGCGTTAGTCGTTTTGATTTTTGCTTGACAAACCGCTCTGCTGTGAGTACAATATTTTTTGTTAGCAAGTGCTAACCTTTTATTTGGTAATCGAGTTAGCTTGTTCTAATTTAATTAGCATTAACTAATAAGGTTAGTCAAGGCTATATAAGCAAACAGTCGGAACAAAAGAAAGGATGACGTTCTATGATGCCGCTCATACTCGCATCTGAGGGTGACGAAAATATCATAAGGAAAATCGGCGGAAGTCCTGAGGTCAAGAAGCATCTTGAAAACTTAGGATTTGTAGTCGGTGGCAACGTAAAGGTTGTTACAACGGTAAACGGTAACCTTATTGTGAATGTCAAAGAGGCAAGGGTTGCGATAAGCAAGGAAATGGCACAAAGAATCATGATATGATTCTTATTATAGAGGAGGATAACCGATGAAGACATTAAAACAGGCAACTGTCGGCGAAACCGTCAAGGTTGTCAAGCTGCACGGCGAGGGCGCTATCAAGCGCAGAATTATGGATATGGGGCTTACAAAGGGCGTAGAGGTATACGTCCGCAAGGTAGCACCCTTAGGCGACCCTGTTGAAGTAACGGTAAGAGGCTATGAGCTTTCGCTCAGAAAAGCCGACGCCGAAATGGTAGAGGTCGAATAATCTCTGCGTTTCAACAATTTGATCAGGTAATAAACTTAAATGGTTAGTGAAAGCTAAGACTTTTATGGCTTTATGAAAGAGAGGAATTATCCCGATGAGTTTAAAAATCGCGCTCGCAGGTAACCCTAACTGCGGCAAAACCACATTGTTCAACGCTCTGACGGGCTCAAACCAGTTTGTAGGTAACTGGCCCGGCGTTACCGTTGAAAAGAAGGAAGGTAAGCTCAAAAAGAGCGACGGAGTAGTAATTACCGACTTACCCGGTATCTATTCACTGTCACCCTACACACTTGAAGAAGTAGTTGCAAGAAACTATCTTATCGAGGAGCGTCCCGACGCTATACTGAATATCATTGACGGTACGAACCTTGAAAGAAACCTTTACCTTACAACACAGCTCACAGAGCTTGGCATTCCTGTTGTTATTGCCATCAATATGATGGATATAGTAAAGAAGAACGGCGACAAGATAAACATTGAGGAGCTTTCAAGGGAGCTTGGATGTAAAGTTGTCGAAATCTCGGCTCTTAAGGGTACGGGAATAAAGGAAGCCGCAGACGCTGCGGTTGAAGCGGCAAAGAACGGCAAGACAGTTCCTATGCACACGTTCTCAGGTCCTGTTGAGCATACGATAGCTCACATAGAGGAAGCCGCAGTACACAATATGCCCGAAGAACAGCAGAGATGGTACGCTATAAAGCTGTTCGAGCGTGACGACAAGGTTATCGAAAAGCTGAATCTTGACAGCGCTGTTATGGCTCACATTGACGAGGATATAAAGAACGTTGAAAAAGAGCTTGACGATGACGCAGAAAGCATTATAACAAACGAAAGATACGTTTACATAGCTGAGCTTATCAAGGGCTGTTACAAGAAGAAATCGGCAGGCAAGCTGACAACCTCGGATAAGATCGACAAGGTCGTTACAAACCGATTTGCCGCTCTTCCGATATTCGCTGTAATAATGTTCCTCGTTTACTATATTTCAATGGTAACGGTAGGTACAGCCGCAACAGACTGGGCTAATGACGGACTGTTCGGTGACGGCTGGCACTTGTTCGGAATAGGCTCGGCAGATTACGAGGATGCATCGGGCGCTTACTCTGACGCTTTGGAGGCTGTTAACGGTTTCGTTACAATAGAGCCTGACAGTGACGATTTTGAGCCAGGTACTGCTCTTGAAACGCTCAAATCATACAAGCCCGAAGGCGAGAATCCTTCAGTGCAGATAGATGTAGAGGACGAAGAAACACTTGAAGTAAGCCAGCTTACAGTTTACTACAAGGAAATCCCTGCAAACGCAGATAAAGACACGACGCTCGGCATCACATATCTTGACGCTGTAAAGTACTTTGAAGAAGGCGGCGAAAGCGCATTTGAAGAACCCGATCCCGCAAGCTACGGCGTATGGGTACCCGGTATCCCCGTACTTATCGAGCAGGGTCTTGACGCTGTTAACTGCGTAGACTGGTTAAAGGGTCTTATCCTTGACGGTATTGTTGCCGGTGTAGGCGCTGTACTCGGCTTCGTTCCCCAGATGCTCGTACTGTTCATTCTGCTTGCTATTCTTGAGGCTTGCGGTTATATGGCCCGTATCGCATTCGTGCTTGACCGTATCTTCAGAAAGTTCGGTCTTTCAGGTAAATCGTTCATACCGATACTTGTCGGCACAGGCTGCGGTATCCCCGGTATCATGGCATCGAGAACAATTGAAAACGAGCGTGACCGCCGTATGACGATCATGACAACAACATTTATCCCCTGCGGCGCTAAGCAGCCGTTCATAGCAATGATAGCAGGCGCTATCTTCGGTGGTTCTCCGTGGATTGCAACGGGTGCATACTTCTTAGGTATGGCGGCTATCATCGTTTCGGGTATCATTCTTAAGAAGACAAAGATGTTCGCAGGAGATCCCGCTCCGTTCGTAATGGAGCTTCCCGCATACCACATTCCTACAGTTGGAAACGTACTGCGTTCAATGTGGGAGCGTGGCTGGTCATTCATCAAGAAGGCAGGCACTATCATCCTCCTTTCAACTATCGTAGTATGGTTCACATCATTCTTCGGCTGGGTAGACGGTGCATTCACAATGCTCGATGAATCACAGATGGATTGCAGTATCTTAGCTAATATCGGTAAGGCTATCTGCTGGATATTCGCACCTCTCGGCTGGGGCGACTGGCAGGCAACTGTTGCGGCTGTTACAGGTCTTGTTGCAAAGGAAAATATCGTTGCGACAATGGGTATCCTTTACGGAAGCGGCGACGCTACTGTATGGCAGACGCTTGCAAACAGCTTCACAGCTGTAACGGGTATGTCGTTCCTCGTATTCAACCTTCTGTGCGCTCCCTGCTTTGCCGCAATGGGTGCTATCAAGCGTGAAATGAACAACGCTAAGTGGTTCTGGTTTGCTATCGGTTATGAGTGCGGTTTTGCTTATGTAATCGCTCTTATGATAAACTACTTCGGCAAGCTGTTCACAGGCGCACTTGCAGGTGCAGGCGACATAATCGGTCTTATCGTTGCAGTTCTTATCCTTGCCGCTCTTATCTACCTTCTCGTTCGTCCTTACAAGGAAAGCAAGAAGCTCGGCGTTAAGGTCAAGGTTACAAAGTAAATTCTGAAAGATATTAAAAAGGAGTGATCTTTATGGATCCTGTTGTAGGTTCAATAATCGTAGCGGTAATTTTACTTGCGGTGATCATACTGATCATTCACAAGCTGGTAAGCGACAAGAAAAAGGGCAAGTTCTCGTGCGGCGGTTGCGTCGGATGCAGTGGTCACTGCGCCGAATGCCACGGCTGCGGTTCAGCCCCTGAGTCGCAGACGAAGAAAAGCAAATAAGTAATCAATAAAAGTATGAAGCGGAGCCGTGTGGTTCCGCTTTTGCTTTGAAAAGGAAGATAAAAAATATCCGCACTGCCGTGCAGCATTTAGTGGCAGTGCGGATAAATTTATCTGTTTATTTCAGCTTTTCGGCATCGGGTATGGCGTCTGTTACCTCTACCTCTGCCTTCTGCTTGTAGCAGGCGAATATCTCGTCAAGCTCAAGCTTTTTCATCTTAGGTGTGACAAGGCTCACAAGCGGTACGATTATAAGTCCTGCGGCCATAAGGAACATACCGAAGTTTACGGGAGATGCAATGTTGAAGCCGAGTATAGTACCTGCAGGCTTGATTATCATATGCAGTACGGTGCCGATAACGCCTACGCCGAAGCTGACGTAAACGCTTATCTTGGTAACGCCCTTCCAGAAAAGTCCGTACATAAACGGCGCTAAGAACGCACCTGCAAGCGCACCCCACGAATAGCCCATAAGATCGGAGATAAGAGCGTTCTTGTTGAGGGCGATTATTACCGATATTGCAAGGAAGATTGCTATGAAGGCACGCATTACTATAAGCGACTTTTTCTCGTCGAGCTTATTCTTGCAAAGCGGATTTATAAGGTCGAGCGTCAGCGTTGAGCTTGATGTAAGTACAAGCGAGGACAGCGTTGACATTGATGCGGAAAGAACGAGGATAACGACAATACCGATAAGTATTTCGGGGAGCGATTCGAGCATCTTCGGGATAATTCCGTCCGAGCCTATCTGCGCAAACTCCTCATCGGATACGAATATTCTGCCGAAGCCGCCGAGGAAGTAGCTTCCGCCCGCAACGACAAGTGCAAAGACAGTTGATACTATCGTGCCTGTTCTGATAGAACGCTCGTCCTTTATCGTATAGAACTTATGTACCATCTGAGGAAGTCCCCACGTTCCGAGCGATGTGAGTATAATTACGCCGAGCAGATTTATCGGGTCGGGTCCGAAGAACGAAACGAATCCGCCGTTGAGGCCGGGAGAAGCCGTGCCCTCCGTGCTGATATGCGACAGCTGATTCAAAGCCTCGCTGAAGCCGCCCTTTGAGGCAAGCGTAGCCGCAATTACCGCAACTATGCCGACAAGCATTATAATTCCCTGGACGAAGTCGTTAAGCGCCGTTGCCTTATAGCCGCCGACAATAACGTATACTGCGGTAATTACCGCCATACCGACAACGCAGAACGAATAATCAATATTGAACGCCATTCCGAACAGTCTTGACAGGCCGTTATAAACGCTCGCTGTGTACGGGATAAGGAATACGAACACAATTATCGCCGAGATTATCTTCATAGCCTTGCTGTTGAAGCGTCTGCCGAAAAATTCCGGCATTGTGGCTGATTCAAGATGCTTTGACATTACTCTTGTCCGTCTGCCTAAGATGAGCCACGGCAGAAGCGAGCCGAGTATTGCGTTTCCTATGCCTATCCAGGTTGAAGCAAGTCCGAAGTTCCAGCCGAATTTGCCTGCATAGCCGACAAAGATAACAGCCGAAAAATAAGATGTACCGTATGCAAAAGCCGTGAACCACGGTCCGACGCTTCTGCCGCCGAGTACGAAGTCATTAACTGTGGAAGTCTTTTTACGGCAGTATATGCCTATGCCGACTACCGACAGAATGTACAGGATGAGTATTGCTAATATCATTTTCTGTCCCCTTATAAAAGAAATAATTATGACCGTTTAAAGTGTTATCGCTTTCAAGTTACGTCACTTTAAACGGCTAAAATGATTATATACGAAAAAACCCTCTTTGTCAAGCGAATGACAGGAGGGTTTTAAATAATCGTTATTTGTTACAAAAGAGGTAAGGGGAAATTATGCAAGATTACATCTTGGCGAAGCGTAGGAAAAGTTTTTAGTTTGATGTGCTTCTATTATGTCATTTTAACATTTTTCTATCGTGGCAAGCTACCGATAGTTCTGTTTGTCGGACAGCACTTCTCGGGTTCGCTATTCGAATCGATGCACCTGTCAATATGAAAGAGGAAGACAACCAAAGGGATCAGGACAAGGGACTTGACAGCCCCTCTCCCTGTCCCTTA
>OMBR01000416.1_pt1 | contig 22761 bp, 18 predicted proteins | sample 1674041 | NCBI WGS metagenome assembly OMBR01 (sample SAMEA103958138, study PRJEB25191) | human gut metagenome | biome: human-associated habitat [ENVO:00009003]; feature: intestine environment [ENVO:2100002]; material: feces | place: Germany | collected 2013/2015
TCAGTCTTATTGGCATTCTTCATCTGCCTGGTAGAAATACTTAATAATAAGAGCGTTATTGACGCCATATATATCATCGCCTCCTACACATACGGCCCCCTGCTCGGAATGTTTGCTTTCGGACTTTTTACACGCAGGCAAACGAACGACCGGTGGGTTCCTCTCATAGCCATCTTTTCACCCCTGCTCTGCTATCTTGCCGACTGGTGGATTGGAAAAGAAACCGGATATAAATTCGGTTATGAATTGCTAATGTTAAATGGAACGCTTACCTTTGCAGGGTTAATGTGTATGTCCAAAAAAGAGAAAACGCTGAAAGCGCCATAAAAACAGGTGCTCCGGAGTTTATTATAAATAATGGCAGAGTTTATTATAAACTGCGCAATAGTTTATTATAAACGATGACCGAGTTTATTATAAACTATGGTGGAGTTTATTATAAACTGTTGCAACGTTTATTAGATATCCAGAAAGTTCCTCAGAATCCTTTCACCTGTCTTCCCGCTTTTCTCCGGATGGAACTGGGTAGCATAAAAGTTATCTTTATGGAGCGCAGCACTGAACGGGTGAATATAGTCAGTTGTAGCAGCAGTAAAGTCGCAGGTCGGCACATAGAAGCTATGCACAAAATAGACAAACTCTTCTTCGGTGAACCCTTCAAACAATTTGCTATTCGTTTGCCCAATGGTGTTCCATCCCATGTGCGGCACTTTATCCTCATGTTTCTGCGGGACAAAACGTTTCACATCCACATCAAAGATATTCAAACAATCGACTTCTCCTTCTTCGGAATGCCGGCACATCAACTGCATGCCGAGACAAATTCCAAATACAGGCTGACGGAGATTCTTAATCAGTTCGTCCAGTCCCGTTGCCTTCAAGTGGTTCATGGTAGTTTCCGCCTCTCCTACTCCGGGGAAAATTACTTTATCGGCCGACTGGAGTTCTTCTTTATCGGCAGTAATCACTGCTTCCACCCCCAACCGTTTCAATGCATAATCCACAGAACGGATATTGCCGGCATTGTATTTTACGACTGCTACTTTCATCAGCTAAATATTACTGTTTTATTTTTATAGGCCAAAACTTTACGTTCAATGTGCTTCTGTACCGCACGCGAGAGAACGATTTTCTCCAAGTCCTTTCCTTTGTTTACAAGATCTTCAATAGAATCTTTATGAGTGATACGCACTACATCCTGTTCGATAATCGGACCTGCATCCAACTCTGTCGTTACGTAATGGCTTGTTGCACCAATAATCTTCACACCTCTCTGGAAAGCGGCGTGATATGGTTTCGCACCGACGAACGCAGGAAGGAAAGAATACTCGGCTGTCTGCTGTATCTTTGCCTTATGGGCATTATATGTGTGCTTTGTTATGAGCAAAGACACGTTTCTGCTATGATAATCTTCTGCGTGCTGATATACGCAATGATGATAGTCGGTGAGTGCAACGCAAAGGGTCTGATCCTGCTTGCCGTTCTTGCCGTAGTCGGAGTGCTTATAATGTACTACGTTGTACAGTGGGACTATATAACGGAAAGAGTGCAGGGCTGGCTTGATCCTTTCTCGGATATGGGAAAATCGACCTACCAGACTTCGCAGTCGCTTATAACTATAGGTTCGGGCAATCTGTTCGGACTGGGACTCGGAAACTCAAGGCAGAAATATTACTACCTGCCCGAAAGCCAGAATGACTTTGTTTTCTCAATAATATGCGAGGAGCTTGGATTCTTCGGCGGTATGACGGTAATTCTTCTGTTTGTGCTTTTTGAGGTGAGAGGATTTTTCATTGCGGCAAGGGCAAAGGATAAGTTCGGCTCGCTGGTGGCATTCGGAATTACTTTGCAGATAGGCCTGCAGGCTATCCTTAATATAGCGGTTGCCTGCAATGCGATACCGAATACCGGTATTTCGCTCCCGTTCTTCAGCTACGGCAGAAGCGCATTGCTGACACAGCTGGCGGAGGTAGGGATACTGCTCAGTATATCCAAAGACGCAAACACCTGATTTACTGCTTGTGAAAGGAAAAGAATATGAATGTTGCATTTGCCGCAGGCGGTACGGGCGGACATATAAACCCGGCGCTTGCCATAGCGGATAAGCTGAAGGAAGTATTTCCCGATACAAATATACTGTTTATCGGCTCTCCCGACGGGCTTGAAGCAAAGCTCGTCAAAAAGGCGGGATATGATTTTGCATCGGTAAAAATGGCAGGTATCCAGCGTAAGCTGACACCGCATAATATAAAGCTGAATGTGCAGGCTGTGCATTATTATCTCAGCGCAGGAAAGCGTATTAAAAAGATATTTGAAGATTTTTCGCCCGACCTTGTTATCGGAACGGGCGGATATGTCACGGGTACGGTGCTGAAAACGGCGATAAAATGCGGAATAAAAACCGCACTTCATGAAAGTAACTCTCTTCCGGGTGTATCGGTAAAGATGCTTGCGCCGAAGGCTGACCTTGTGATGCTCGGCACGGAAGATGCAAAGAAGTATCTTGGAGAAAGCAAAAAATGCGTGGTAACGGGAAATCCGCTGAGAAACAATATTCCGATAGAGGAAAAGTCTGCGGCAAGGAAAAGGCTCGGTCTTCCCGATTGTCTGACTATACTTTCCGCAGGAGGAAGCCAGGGTGCTTCAAGGCTCAATGAGGCAGTTGTACAGCTACTTGCTTATGAGCAGAAAAAGGGTAACATAAATCACATACACGGCTACGGAAAGCACGGCAGGGATACGTTTATGCAAAGCCTTGAGGATAACGGGGTGGACGCAGGAAATCCTCACTTTATCATAAAGGAATATATTGACAATATGTACACCTGTATGTGCGCAAGCGACCTTATTATAACAAGAGCCGGAGCGATGACGCTGACGGAAATAACGGCGATAGGCAGGGCATCGGTGCTTATACCGTATCCGTATGCGGCTGAAAATCACCAGTATTACAATGCGCTTACACTGCAGAATGCAAACGCAGGCAGGATAATTGATGACAAGGAGCTTACAGGAAGTGTGCTTATCGACACTGTGAACAGGCTTGCGGACGATCCCGAGCTTCTCAGGCTGATGAGCGAAAATGCCGCAAAGCTGTCGAAGCGTGATGCGGCAGGCATAATACTCCGTGAGATAACGGAGCTTATGGGAATAAAGTAAAGATTTCACCTTATTATCCTCAGTAGCATAATATGAAGAAAAGCTATGAGAGGGTGATAATTTGGATAAACAGAAGCTGATAATAAACGGCGGCCGCAAAATCGAGGGCGAACTTTCGCTCCACGGTGCAAAGAATGCGGCACTGCCGATACTTGCGGCAACGGTGCTGATAAAAGACGGGGAAAGTGTAATACATAACTGTCCCAGACTTACCGATGTTGATGCGGCTCTGCGTATACTTTCGCATATAGGTGTAAAATGCAGGCGCAGCGGCAGTACCGTTATATCGGACGCTTGTGCTATAGGCAACTGTGAGATACCGGTAAGGCTGATGCGTGAAATGCGTTCTTCAATAGTTTTTCTCGGCTCGGTGCTTGGCAGGACGGGGCATTGCAGAATGTCATATCCCGGAGGGTGCGAACTGGGACCGAGACCTATAGACCTGCACCTGTCGGCACTTCGCAGTATGGGTGCGGTGATCGAGGAAACGCACGGTTTTCTTGACTGCTCGGCACCTAAAGGGCTTAATGGCACGGAAATATCGCTTTCGTTCCCGTCGGTTGGTGCTACAGAGAATATTATGCTTGCGGCGGTGACCGCAAACGGTGTTACTGTGGTGGAAGGTGCGGCGAAAGAGCCTGAGATAACCGACCTTGCGGGATTTCTGACGGCCTGCGGAGCTCAAATAAGCGGTGCAGGCACTGACAGGATAGTTATCAGAGGCAAGGAAAAGCTCTGCGGAGCGGAGCATAGCGTAATGCCCGACAGGATAGCGGCGGTGACTTATATGTGCTGTGCGGCTGTCACAGGCGGTGAGCTTATCTTGAGCGGTGCGGATATTGGGCATATCGGGGCTGTCGTACCGGTTTTTAAGGAAATGGGATGCAGGGTATATTCATTCGGCAAGGACAGCATTTATATCAAAGCGCCGGAAAGGCTGAAGGCCCCGCATACTATAAGGACGATGCCGTATCCGTATTTTCCGACAGACGCACAGGCGCCGCTTATGGCTGTATGCACTGTGGCGGACGGAACTGCGGTGTTTGTGGAAAATATATTCGATAACCGCTATCGTCATGTGAGCGAACTTCTTCGTATGGGGGCTAAAATCAAGACGGAGGGCAGAGTTGCTGTGGTGCAGGGAGTACGACGTCTTTCTGCGGCGGAGCTGGTTTCTCCCGATCTCAGAGGAGGGGCGGCACTGGTTATTGCGGCTCTGTGTGCGGAAGGAACATCGACAATAGGCGGTATATCGCATATCGACAGAGGATATGAAGCAATAGAGAAATCGCTTTACAGCGTGGGAGCAGACATCAGAAGAATTTAAAAGAAGGAGGTGCGAAAATGGCTGACACAATAAAAAGAGATAAAAGCGGTATGTGGACAGAAATGCCGCCTTCGGCAAAGAACCGCAAGCCTGACATAAGACAGCCGATACCCGCACCCGTACCCGAAAACAATAACAGCAAAGCAGAAAAAAAGAGCGATAAGAAAAAAGCGGACAAAAAAGCGGTAAAGCAGGCGAAAAAGAAAAAGGATACAAGAAAACAGCCTGCGGCTTATAACAGGCAGGAGCGGACGGATGACAAAACAGCCCGTCCCGATAGCTGTGACAGCCCGATGCCGAGCTTTTTAAGCGAAAATACACGCACCGATATTCCTGTAGTGAAGCCTGTGGATATTCAAAACAGGGTATTACGCAACAAGCCACGTTCAAAGTCGGACAGGAAAGAAAAGAAACGCAGGAAGCGACTTTCGGCGTACATTGTATATTATGTGATATTCGGTATTCTGGCGGCAGTAATACTGGCGGTGCTTTCGACAACCGTACTGTTCAATCTGTCAAAGTACAGAATAACAGGCAACACGGTGTATACCGAACAGCAGATAATAGACGCCGCAGGGGTAAACACGGGAGATAATCTGATACTTATGGATGTGGGTGCGGTAAGACAGCGGCTTATCGACAAGCTCCCTTATGTAGACAAGGTCGAGGTCAGACGTAATATATTCACCTGTGCGCTTGAAATTAATCTGAATCCTGCAACCGCAATAGCGAATGTAAAGAAAAACAATGTTTATTATCTTGTAAGCGAGAACGGCAGAATAATGAACGCCGACCTTAAGACGCCCGATAAGAAATGCGTTGTGGTGACGGGCTTCGATCCTGAATATGCTTCATCGGGAGATTTTCTGTCGGTTACAGATGAGGGCAGCAGAAATATGCTGAGCAAGCTGTTAAGGGCGGTCAAGACATATGACGGAATCGACGATGAGGACGAATATGAGGCACAGCAGAAATACGAAAATGTATTTATGCTTATCGGGCTTTGCAAGGATGTAGGAATAAGCGAACACATCACAACGATAGATATTACAAGTATATACAGCATCAAACTCACTTATGACAACAAGCTGACGCTTGAACTTGACGATGTCACAGACGCCGCACTTAAACTGACGGTGGCGAAGAATCTTATCGAAAAGGGCGAGTTTGACGGTGAAAAGGGAACTCTTATTCTTTCGCAGCTCAGCGAAAACGCATATAATATGAAGGTCACATTCAGACCCGATTATGAAGACGCAAGCAGTAAGGACGATACAAGCAAGGATGATAATACTTCCGGCGGCGATAATTCACAGACAGAATCCGTTCCCGAAACAACGGCACCACCCGAAACCGAAATGCCGCCTGAAACGGAACTGCCATCAGAAGCTGAGCCTGAAACTGAACCGCCGTCAGAAGCTGAATCAGAAACGGAACCGCCATCAGAAACTGAGCCGGAAACACTTCCCGAAACTGATTCGGAAACAGAACCTCAGCCCGATCCCGAACCGGATACCACACCGGAAACCGAATCTGAATCTGTTACCGAAACCTCGCTTGATGAATATTATGAATAAATTAACGTTATAATTCGGCGAAACAGGGGCTAAAACCCAAGATATTGTGGTAATTTTAAAGCGTTATTCAAATTATGATGATATTTTTTAGCAAAACGCTTGCAATTACAATACGAATCTGTTAAAATATTATAGTAGACAGTTTTATCTGTAAATAAAACGGAGGAATGCAAAAATGAGCTTTGAATTCGATGAAGAAGAGTTTGAGCGTGACGTCAAGATAAAAGTTGTAGGCGTTGGCGGCGGCGGCGGAAACGCAGTAGAGAACATGGTCAGAAACAACGTCGAAGGCGTTGACTTTATCATAGTAAACACGGATGTAGCGGCACTTAAGGCTAAGGACGGCAGTGCTATGGAGCGTGTGCAGATAGGCAGAAAGACCACCAAGGGTCGTGGTGCGGGCGGAAAGCCTCCCGTTGCGGCTGAATCTGCAAAGGAAAACAGCGATGATATTGAGGAAGCACTGAACGGTGCATCTCTTGTATTTGTTGCCGCAGGTATGGGCGGCGGTACAGGCACAGGTGCGGCTCCCGTTATTGCAGAGATTGCAAAGAAGAAAGGTATACTTACTGTCGGCGTAGTTACAAAGCCCTTTGAATTTGAAAGAGAGTACAAGATGAATCTTGCTCTCCAGGGCATTGCGGAGCTGAGAAAGTACGTTGATGCACTTATAATCGTGCCTAACCAGAAGCTGCTTTCCATTAAGGAAAAGAACATTTCTATCAAGGCGGCTTATGCAATGGTGGATAATGTGCTTTATCAGGCTGTAAAGGGTATTTCGGATCTTATCACACACGACGGCTTTATCAACATAGACTTTGAGGACGTAAGATCTACTCTTGAGGGTGCAGGTGACGCACATATGGCTATAGGTCACGGCTCAGGTGATACGAGAGCTGAGGAGGCTGTAGCTGAGGTTGTTAACAGCCCGCTGCTTGAAACATCCATCAAGAATGCAGGAAAGCTGCTTGTTAATCTTACTATGTCTGAGGATACACCTCTTGATGACGCTGAAAAGGTAATGCAGTTACTTACACAGTCGGCTTCAAAGGATGTTCAGGTTATACACGGTGTTGACTTTGACAGCGATCTTAAGGATGAGATGGTTATTACCGTTATCGCTACCTGCTTTAAGGACAGCGAGGGTCATTCTATGATTACATCTGATGAGGCTGTAGCAAAGACAGTTCTCGCTTCTACTCCCACAGAGGATACAGGTTCGGAAAAATCAGCGGATAACTCTTTCTCGGAATCTCTTATTTTCCCTGAAACACCTGCAAATGCAGGGGAGTCCGGTGATGACGATCCTTTCACGGAGCTTTCGGCACTTCTGAACAACAGAGGTAACTGATAATTAAGTTAATATGATTGCTCTCGTCTTTATGACGGGAGCAATTTTTGTGTATGATAATGAATTGATGATACAAGCGGTTTACTGACGAAAAAATCCACTGCCCGAAAGCAGTGGATTTTTGTTTTTACATATCGGTTTATGCCGTCTTATTCGCTTCTCAGTGCGAGGACGGGATCTTTCTTAGCCGCATAGTGCGAGGGGATAAGTCCTGCGATAAGAGTAAGGAGCATACTGATAATTACCAGTATTACTGCGCCCTGCCACGGCAGTACGCACATACCTGAGATGCCTGTGAGGTTGTACACTATAGCGTTTGCGGGGATAAGCAGAAGCAGAGTTACTCCGATACCGATTGCGCCTGCGGCAAAGCCGACAATAAGCGTTTCTGCGTTGAACACACGGGAAATATCTCTCTTGCTTGCGCCCATAGCACGAAGTATGCCGATCTCCTTTGTACGCTCAAGTACGGAAATGTAGGTGATAATGCCTATCATTATAGATGATACAACAAGCGAGATTGCTACAAAGGCGATAAGGATAACGCTTATTGCGTCGATTATCGTTGATACCGAGGTCATCATCAGTCCGACAATATCCGTATACTCAATCTTGAGGTTTTCGTTGCCGTCGGATTTGACTTTATCGTTATAAGTGCTGATGATTTCTTCGATTTTTTCCTTTGCGTCAAAGTCCTTCGGATAGATGCTTATCATACTCGGCTCGTCAAGAGAAGCGACACCTAAAAGCGTCATATTACCGTCATAGGTAGCTTCGGATTCGGTGCTCATCTGCTTTGCGAAAGCGTCTGCTATCTGCTGTTCGGTCATACCCATCTGCTGTGCCTGCTGAAGCTGTGACATAATTTCTGCCTGCTTTTCCTCGGGCAGTGTTGCGATATATGCCTTTATATCATCCATTGTGACGGTTTTCTTGTCCTCGTCCTTTGCAAATTCCTTGCCGGTGAAAATATCGGTGTCGGGAGAATTTTTCTGCTCCTTTACAACCTCGCTGTCATTTACCTTGTTTACAAGATACTCTGTAAGCTCGTGAGTGTAGCCTATTGCGGATGACGAGCTTGATGACATTATGCTGTTCTCTTCGGGCTTTATAATACCGACAACCTTTATAGGCTCGGCGTCCTCGACAACCTTTGTCATATAAATCTTGTCATCGCTCTTGTCTGTCCAGATACCGTTTTCCTTTTCGTAGAATTCGGGGTTTGTCACAAGTCTGAATTCAAGTCCGAGAAGCTCATCGTATGTGTAGGTCTGTAATTTGCTTGTGAAGTCGACCTTTTCGTTATTGCTGCTCATAGCGCTTTTTACTGCATTGACAAGCTCGTCACTGTCCATAAGTCCCATACAGTAAAGGCTGTAGTCGGAAATCTCGTTATCCTTGTTTACCATTACGACAACTTCATTGTAAGCGCTCGGCATTCTTCCTGCAAGCACCTTGTACTGCTCGTTTAACAGCTTATCGTTGTCAAGAAGTTCAGTCCAGGTGTCATAGCTTGTGCTTACAACGTTGCTCATAAGCTGTGAGTCGTACATTGCGTTGGTCATACCCATATCTTCAAACAGGGTAGCGGGGTTTACCTGAATTATGCCTTTATCCTTATCGTTTCTGAAAATATTGAGCGGAGTGGAATAGCCGTACTTTATATCGCTGACATAATCGTTTATCGCTTTTCCGTCATTTTCAAGATAGGATTTAAAGCTCTTTAAATCATTGGATTTAAGCTGGGTGAGCATGGAATTTACCATACTGCCCATTATATTGTTTGAATGTATCTTGCCGTCATCGGTGCCGTCGCTCTTGTTTTCCTTCATCATTGACGTCATCATAGAGGTCATATCCATAGAGTTGCGTGAAATGGATATGGGGTAGCTTGCGAGCGTTTCCTCCTCGACCGATTTAATATAAAGCTGTGCGCCGCTCGATATTGACAGGATAAGCGCTATGCCGATAATACCTATGCTTCCCGCAAAAGAGGTCATAAACGTTCTGCCCTTTTTGGTCATAAGATTATTAAGGCTGAGCGACAGAGCGGTAAGGTAGGACATTGACGGCTTCTTCGCCTTCTTTTCCTTGCCCTTTTTATTTTCAATAGGCTCGACAATGTTACGGTCATAAGGGTTTGTGTCATCGACTACCTTACCGTCAAGAAGTCTTATTATTCTGTTTGAATATTTTTCGGCAAGCTCGGGGTTATGCGTTACCATAATTATCAGCTTATCTTTGGATATTTCCTTTAAAAGCTCCATTATCTGAACGCTGGTTTCGCTGTCAAGAGCACCTGTCGGCTCATCGGCAAGCAGTATATCCGGGTCGTTTACAAGCGCTCTTGCGATGGCAACTCTCTGCATCTGACCGCCCGACATCTGATTGGGCTTCTTTTTCAGCTGGTCGCCAAGTCCGACCTTAACAAGCGCTTCCTTTGCTCTTTGTCTTCTTTCGGCTTTTGATACGCCCGACAGAGTCAGTGCAAGCTCGACATTTGAAAGCACCGTCTGGTGCGGTATCAGATTATAGCTCTGGAATACGAAACCGATCGAGTGATTGCGGTATGTATCCCAATCTGCGCTTTTGAATTCCTTTGTGGATTTTCCGCCGATGATAAGGTCACCGTCGGTGTATCTGTCAAGACCGCCTATAATGTTTAAAAGCGTGGTCTTGCCGCATCCCGACTGACCGAGTACAGACACGAACTCGCTTTCACGGAAGTCAATGCTGACGCCTCTCAGCGCGTGGACCTTTTCGTTTCCGATTTTATAATCCTTTGTTATGTTTTTCAGTTGTAGCATCGTTTTGTCCTTTTCACAAAGTTTTAAATAACAGGTATAAAATCATTTTATGTCCTGTATCAGACAATATTTCGGCTTATTTTAAACCTGCTGTGTTAACGGTATTTAAACTTTTCTTTTTCTTATCTTCTTTCTCGGTTTCTTTGTTTTCAATGGGAAGATAGACGGTGAACTGCGTTCCCTTGTTAAGCTCGCTTTTAACACGGATCCTTCCTCCGCAAAGCTCAACGATACGCTTCACCATAGCAAGACCCAGCCCGTTGCCGCCTGTTGCGTGCGAGCTGTCGCCCTGATAGAATTTCTCGAAAATACGTTCTGCGGTGGCTTTGTCCATTCCTATACCGTTATCGGTGACACGCACACGGATTTCATTGCTGTTCTTCGGGTTTATGTCAAGGCGTATCTCGATAGTACCGCCGTCCTGAGTGTATTTTATAGCGTTGCCTATGACGTTCAGCCATACTTGCTTCAGCATTTCGCTGTTGCCGTAATAGTTAAGCTCGCAAAGCTCGGGGATCACCTCCAGATTCTTTGCACCCCACTGGCTTTGTAACTGCAGAACGCATCTGCGAAGCTCCTCGTCAAGAGAGAACTCCTTCTTATCGGTGATTATCTCCTGGTTTTCCAGCTTATTCAGCATAAGGATATTGCTCGACATATTTATGAGCCGTTGCGATTCGTTTATGATTATGTCGATATATTCATCCTCCTGCTCCTTTGTAAGACCGCCTTTTTTAAGCTGTTTTGCAAAGCCGTATACGGAAACCATAGGAGTTTTGAATTCGTGTGAGAAGTCGTTTATGAAATCGTTTCTGAAAAGCTCGGTATTGCCAAGCTCCTTTACCATTATGTTGAAATTCTCCTGTATACGTGAAAGCTCGCTGTTTCCGTTTTCCTCAAGTCTTACCGAAAAATCGCCCTTAGAAACCTTGAGCAGACCCTCCTTGAGATCGTTTAGCGGACGGAGAAGTATGCCTGACAGCATCGCAGACAGTATACTGCCGATAATTACGCACGAGCATAGCATTATCAGGGGCATAAGCATAGGTACTACCTCAATATGCTTCATCAGACCGAAAGCGCTGAGGACATTGTAGATCATCACGCAGATAATGCCTGCAGATACCATTATGAAAAATACGAACAACACAACATAAGCGTTTATCGAGCGTAAACGCTTTTCTTCATCGCTTATTCTCTTGTGCATTTTATTCCTCCGTTTTAAGTCAATGCTGTTTCAGCACAGCCTTGTAGCCAAGCCCTCTGACAGTCACTATCTCGAAATCCTCGTTGTCACGGAAACGCTCACGCAGGCGGTTGATATGTACGTCAATCGTTCTTTCATCGGTTTCGGTTTCCATATCCCACAGCTCGTCCATAAGCTGACGGCGTGTGAATATTTTGTTCTGATAGCTGAGCAATTTGAACAGCAGCATAAATTCCTTGTTGGGAAGCTCGTGGGTGACGCCGCCGCAGGTAACTGTAAGCGCATCGTAGTCAAGCACGGTATTACCTGCGTGGAGCTTATGCTCGTTGGCAATGTTACTGCGGCGCAGGAGTGCGGATATGCGAAGGAGCATTTCCTCGTCATCAACGGGCTTTACCATATAATCGTCCGTTCCTGCACGGAATCCCGCAATTTTATCTGCCGAGGTTTCTCGTGCGGTCACCATAAGAACGGGGGTGTTGCAACCACCCTCACGAAGCGTTTTAACAAATTCGTAGCCGTCCATACGGGGCATCATTACGTCAAGCAGAATAAGATCAACGTGCTGTCTGTCGAGTATGTCAAGTGCGTCTATGCCGTCTACGGCAGGTACCGGCTCGTAGCCGTTCTGCTTAAGCACTGTACACATCAGTTTTCTTGTGTTTGTATCATCTTCCGCAACCATTATATGAAACATATTATTTCCTCCGTTTCTTTAACCGGTGTTAATTACTTATATTATATTTTTCTTCATTTAACCGAATATAAACCGCCTGCCGTTTGCCGATATAAACAAATACGCCCTTGCCGCAGATTGTTTCTGCGTTATGCAAAGGCATATTTATATCAGCTTGTAGAAAAAGTACGCTTTTAATAAAATAGATTAAGTTTTCAATCCCTATCCCCAAACCCCTTTCCCTCGTGAAAGGCTGTGTATGCTTGGTTGGCTCTGCATCGTGCAGATCCTTTGGGCATACACGCCCGGCGTCCGTGCCAGGGCTGAGTGTGGGGCTGCCGCCCTCACCCCGCTTGGGGCTTCGCCCCAAACCCCATTTTAAAATTGTATAGATTTATCTACAGGCTGATTTATAAATCAGATATTCAGCAGATATGACAGTGTATCGCCTATTTCTCCGAGTGCGTTTTCAGGTGTCATACCGACAAGAACATCGGTCGCCCCGTGTTCAACACAGAAGGAAGCAACGTTGAAGTTGCAATAGCGCACATCTATGACATATATTTCACTGAACGATGACGTGAGGCAGGGTATCATTGCACTGGGGTAATCGTCTTTAAGCACAACAAGAACTCTGTCATTCTTTACATCGGTGGTGATATGCTTTATATAGCTGTCGGCAACCATATAAAGACTGTAGAACGAGCTTGCGCTGTAGTCTGAGGCAGGCATCAGCGGATATTCGAACTGATACTCATAATCCGCATTGTAATACTCGGTAGTATAGTCATTCTTGGGTACATAATAAGTGAATGTTTCGCCCTCATACATAAGGCCGTCATAATTTGTTGCGGCATATACGGAGCCTAAGCAATCCTTCTCGTATTTATCGTAATCGGACAGCTTTGCGAATTTTACATCTGCGGCTTTGGCAAAGCTCTGAGCGACATAATATGCGCCGAGCTGCTGCCAGTGGCAGTCACGCAGGAAGAAAATATTCTCCTTCTGGTGAGGCAAAAGAGCATCCATAGCGTTTATGACCTTGACGTCCTTGCTCAGCATATTTGAAATATATACGGAGTCGCTAAGCTCGGTATACTGAGCCTTCTGAAGCTGAGAGGGGGTTATGAATGTATTCTGCGTCAAAGCGAGCAGGCTGTAGACGTTTGCATCGGGAAGTGCTTTTGCAAGCGAATTTACCGTGTTGGCATAGTCCTCCGCATTTTCACGTTTGCCACTGTAAAGCTGTGCGCCGTATATGGTGTCGCCGCTTTGATAAACAAGCTGTGAGCCTTCTTCGAAAAGCACCTGTGCATCCGGGTCGGAGGGCTCTGTATATGTGTTTTCGGGCTTAGGCGAACTACTGCTTTCATCGGACTTTGAACCGGTTTCACTTTGCTGATTTCCTGAAGAAGAATCATTCTTGCTTTCGGTTTCGGGGGCGCTTGAGGGAGCGTCACTTGAAGTGTCCGACGGTGCAGGGGTAACGATAACGATAGGCTTTGTTGACGCAGTTGTAACCTCGGTCTGAGATGAACCGCTGTTTACCTGTGTGACATTGCCTTTAATCTCTGCGCCGTTCAGCGTGAATCCGAAAAGCGAGCGGAAGCCTGCGCCGATAGACTTGAAGGTATCTCTGAACGGTACGGTATCATTGAAGAAATAGCTTATATCCTCTGTGTATTTACCGCTCCAGTAAGCGTCCCATGTAAACTCAGGGAAGGTGGCAAGGTTACGCTTTTCGGCTTCGGATATGGTAGGGCGTGGCAATACAAGCAGACCGATTGCCACAGCTGCAAAGAATGCAGTGCATACACCGATATTTATTCTGACGGCAAGCTTCTTTTTACGCTCGGAATCGGAACTGCTTTCGGGCTGTACCTTATCTTCATTGTCCTGTTTTTCGGGCTTTACTCTGATCTGCTTTGTGCTTTCTGAGATTTTTTTGCCTTTCGTGGCTTTTACGGAATGAGTATCTTCGCTTTTTGCGGCTCTGACAGGCTTTTCGTGTTTTGCTTTCTTAGGCTCGTGGCTTTTCTGGGATTCCATCTTCCGACGGTAGATCTCGTTAAGCTCCTCAAGCTCCTTATCATTAATATGGTCTGACAATGTTACTCACTCCTTTCTCAGAACTGCCAGTAGATAAACGGGTTGTTTGTGGCGTTTACAAGCAGGATGCTGCTCAGTGCAAATACCGCAACATTAAGCACCGTCTGACCTACAGAGGTTGCAAGGTAAAGATTTTTGCTTTCTAATTTTTTCTTGAGTGCGGGGATAACAGGCATACACAGCACTACGCTGACGATGAAAAGCCAAGCGTTAGCTGTCATATTCTGCATCGAAATCTTGTCTGTGAACGAGTTTCCGTTAAGTCCGACAAGGTTTCCGAGGAACGTGCCGAGCTTGCCTAAATCGGTAAAGTAGAATATGCCGAAGCCGACAACAACTACTATCGTATTGTAAATATGCGCAACAGCCTTAGGCATCTTTCTCATATTCTTGTTGCCTATGGTACGTTCTATCAGAATGAACATTCCGAAGTAAAGACCCCAGATTATATAGTTCCAGTTTGCGCCGTGCCAGAAGCCTGTGCAGAACCATACGAGAAAGAGGTTGAGGTATTTTCTTCTCTTACCGAAGATAGGAACATACAGCAGGTAGTCACGGAAGAATGTACCGAGCGAGATGTGCCATCTCTGCCAGAACTCAGTGATATTCTTGCTGACAAACGGATAACGGAAGTTTTCGTCAAAGTGGAAACCGAATATACGTCCAAGACCTATGGCTATATCGGAATATCCGGAGAAGTCGAAGTAAACCTGCATAGCGTAGACTATTACCGTGTACCACGTTCCGACAACGGACAAAGACGCAAGATCGCCGGTCTTGAAGAACGTATCAACGATAGTGCTGAGGTTGTTTGCAAGGATGACCTTTTTACCAAGACCCATGCAGATTCGTGTAATACCCTCGCTTACATCGGCAGAGGTTATAACTCTGTTGTCTATCTCGTTTTCGATTACGGCATAGCGGACAATGGGACCTGCAACGAGCTGTGGGAACATCGAAATGTACATAAGCAGTTTGTACCAGCTTCTCTGCACCTTTATCTTGCCCCAGTAGCAGTCGAGGATATAAGAGATAATCTGGAATGTGAAGAAGCTGATGCCTATCGGCATTTCAATATGCGGAACGGGCAAATCCACAGGGCTTATTGCATTGAAGTTTTCGACAAGGAAGCCTGTATACTTGAAGAACACAAGAAGTCCTATATCGAACACAAGCGTACAGGCGGTCACTGCTGTAGCTTTTTTAGTGTCACGGAACTTATCTATCAGAAGTCCGCCGACATAGTTTACGGTAACGCTTCCTATAAGCAGGAATACCCACACCGGCTCGCCCCATGCGTAGAATATCATTGAGAATACGATAAGCACCCAGTTTCGATATACTGTTTTACGGCAGATGAAATATGCTATAAAGCACAGAGCCATAAAGAAGTACAGAAAAAATAAATCGGCGAATATCAACTGTATCGTCCTTTCTTTTGCAGCTTTTAGTATCTGTGATTTTTCGTCTGTCTGATTTGAGGCAGACCCTAATCAATATAATTATACTATATCCGAGCCTGTATGTCAATTTATAAACTGCATAACTGTAATGTTTTTCGGTACTGCGAAATGTAAGGTTAACAGCCGGCGGTTTTGGAGTGGGGGAGGCGGAAAAGTGATGCAGCTGCATAACAAACCCCCGAAAACCGTGATGTAAAACGGTTTCGGGGGTGGAGGTTATTCCAACTCGCTCTCTGTAAACCAATCTTAAACACTTTTGTTTATGAGATTTATCAGAGAGTATTTATATTATTTGAATTATCGGTAAAGCATACGCTATCCGATTTTTTGTTGCCATTCTGTTGCCACAAATATACCATAAACCTCTTAATAAATCAAGATTTGATATGGGCGACAAAGGTATCTTTTATCTTCTTGTTTAAGTCTCTCATATTTTTAAATTGGGAAACATTTATCTCACTAACAATTACATCGTGCAATCTATCTGGTATGTCCGCTGAAACAAACTCCCGATACTTAGTAATAATTTGATTCACTCTAAAATGAACAAACTTTTTCTTATCTTCATCAGTAAGCAGATTGAAAACACCTTTATAATCGAAACGAGATCTTAATTCGGGAGATATTTTGCTTTTGAAATTCTCTTTAGTAATATTTGAGGTAAACACAATAATATAACCATTAACATCAAACTCGTCTGCTTGAGAATTTACAATTTTACCGTTCTCAAGAACATCCAAAAAGTAATTGAATACAGCATTATCAGCTTTCTCAAATTCATCTATTAAGATTAAGCCTACATCAGATTCGTTGATTCTTTTCAGCAATTCGCCTCCGTCACTTCCGATATATCCCAATGGGCTACCAATCAGACTGTTAAGAGCGTCATGACTACTATAATTACCGAAATTGATTTTTGCCAATTTTGCATGGCTACCCAGTGCTCTATGGATTGCTCTTGCAACTTCGGTTTTTCCTACGCCAGAGTCTCCCATCAAAAAGAGAGAAAGGATTTTATGTTCTCCCAATTTATTAAATACTCTAAACGAAGTAATAAGTTCTTTAAACTCTTCCTTAAAGCGTTCATGTCCGTATAATCTTTCATTAAAGTTTGCGAAAAAAATTTCTACTTCGGAATCGTCTAAATCAGTGATTTTTTTTACAGCGAGAGATTTTGCTTCTGTTTTCTCTTGATCCTCAACATTAGTTTCATCACTTTCTGCTTCAACATAAGAGAACTCAGTAAAAACATATCGAAATATATATCTAATATCTTTTTCATATGATATATCGCAAATGAAATTGATGTTTTCGCCAAAATTTTCAAAAAGCTGTTCGAAACTAAACAACTGTGAATCATTAGCCTTTACAAATCCAACCATAGATGAAATATCAATATAATACTGCTGATCTTCATCTAACTCGTCAATTTTTTGGGACGAAAGTAGTCTCGACATATTCAAAAACTCAAAACCAGCAGCTGTCTGAACAGATTTGAAGTTAAAAAACTGACTTTTTGTATAAAAGAATAGCGTACTCACTCGGTATCCTTCTTTCTTCGTGCTTCATTAGGTTTGGGTTCTGTCTCATCACTTTCAGATTTAATTACTTGTATGATTGCAAGAAGATCGACATAATTATAATCAATTCCGTCATCTTCGCTTTTCATTTTAACAACCTTGGGAGCTGAGTATTGGCTATTATGGATTTCACTATCAGAATCAGATTCAGAAGTCTGTCCTAGCTCCTGAAAAAATTCAAAAGAATTTTTAAGTCCGCTGATTTTTGTTTTGCCTTTATATATTCCAATCAAAGATACATTTCCAATAAAAAGATCATCAACATTGTAAAGGTTTTCAAACTCGCTTTCAAAGGTAAGTGGAATTTTTATTAGTACTTTTTCATTACTATTCTTGATTTCGCCTTTTAGTTTATAGGAATAATCCTTGAACATCGAATTGAATAAATTGTTAATGTCAAGTCCACCAGCTTCCGGCAAACGCATACCTTTGAAAGAACCATTGGAAAACATTTTGACTGTTCTCAATTCCGTTTCGTTTTCTAAAGAGAGCGATACATTATCAATTCTAACAAGTTGACCCTCTGTAAGATTACTGAAATCCGTAACAAATTTACATTTGTCCATAACTTCGCTTAAAATAAGCGATTTAGTCATAGTTACCTTGAAATTTTCAAGAACCTTTTGTGAATCCGTTGAACCCGACTTAATATCCGAGCCGACCTCAGCATTGAATAATTTCAAAAATTTTGTACCCATTTTTGCTTGCATTGCTGCATCAATAGTATCGTCTTGTCCAGTTTCTATGCTTTCATCCGTCTTAATAACATTACTTAACATCATCTTTATTTCATATACTTTTGAAAAGTTCAAGTAATAAACATTGAATAGCATTATAAAAGCTCATCCTCCTTTTTCGTTTAAATTTGGAATTTATCTTGTAAACCCCTTATAACTTCCAAACCCAAGCATATATGCTGCCATCGCAATTGCCAAATCTTCTGATTCAACATTCTGTTCGCTTGCCATAGTTCTCAGCTCATCAATAACCGTATCGTGTGGCACAATTGTACCTTCTAACTCTTTAACCGCCTTTTCAATGACAGACGGCAATACCATACACATCTGATAAAAAGCATCATCCTGTCCTGTTACTAAAGCGTAGAATTGATCCAGACTGACTCTACGAATAAGTTTATGACCAACTTTTTTCTTATCAACTGTTGTTTCCCATTTGATATTCTGAGATCGCTGTGCGATCGCTTCTACCAAAAAACAAGCACAGTCATCATCATTTAGCAACTGATTCTGCATTTTGATAAAGGTTTTACCCGCCGAAGCAGAATTCATTGTATTATGTTTGTTTTTCATTTCAACATAAACGGTATGTACATTTCCTGCGTCAGGAATAGGAATACCGTCAGCATTCTCATAAATTACATCCCAACCGCCTTCTTCACCGTTTGGCGGAACGTAACAATTTTTAATGTATTGGAAAATACGCTGATGAAAATATCCAATATCGTTGTTGTTAGACTTGTCCCTTTGACGGAAAATTTCGTTACTTACAATTTCTTCCCAAGAAGATTGATATACTGTCTTGTCAAAAATCAACTTAATCGGATCAATGATATTTTTATTGAAGCGCTTTAAATCAAATGATTCAAGCTTCTCTCCGTATTTTTCAATCGTTGCTTTGACGTGATTCGAAAAATCTTCTTCACTTATAAAAGTTAAATTCCACATCATAAACTCTCCAATGCTTCTCTTATTTTTACTGCAATTTCATACGCTAAATTAACCGGTACAGCATTTCCTACTTGTTTATATTGAGAACCTACGCTGCCACAGAATTGCCAATCATCGGGAAAGCTTTGGCAACGGGCATTTTCTCTTATTGTAAATGGTCTTGCCTCTAAAGGATGGCAACGATCTGTTTGTTTTTGACTCGGTGAAGTTAATACTGTAAGTGAAGGCTCGTCAAGACTAAGCCTTCTTAAAATACCCGTCCTTCCGCCTTCCATATACCAACAACTTTTCATATATTCTTTTGCAATATCTTCAGGTATATCTCTCCAATATCCACCCGGAGGAACTAATTCAAAGATTTTCTTTTTGTAGTCTGAATATGGAGTTCCCTCGCTTTTCGGACAGTCAAGCAGTACATCTCTAAGAACCGGCTTATATTTATGCGGGGCAGGAAATTCAAAAGATATTTTGTCTGTCAAATCATTGCGAATCCCTATTGTGATAAGCCGTTCACGCTTTTGTGCAACACCATAGTCCCATGCGTTTAATACTTTTTTTTGGATGGTATATCCTGTACTTTCAAAAATATCAATGATAGTTTTATAGGTGCGCCCTCTGTCATGGGTGAGCAATCCTCTCACATTTTCAAATAAGAACATCTTAGGCTGTAACTGCTCTAAAAACTTTGCATAATGATAAAACAGCGTTCCACGGGCATCTTCTAATCCCAAACGCTTTCCTGCATAAGAAAAACTTTGACACGGTGCGCCGCCGGACAACAAATCAAGTTCACCTTCAGCAAGTCCAAAATACTCTTTTAAGTCAAGACAAGATATATTTGCTATATCATCATTTATAACTCGCCAATTTGGACGATTGCATTTCAATGTGTCGGAAGCGTCTTTATTAAATTCGATAAGTCCTAATGTATCAAATCCTGCTTTTTCAATGCCAAGAGCTAACCCGCCTGCGCCAGCAAAAAGTTCTATTGTAGTGAACGGTTTTGATGACAAAACTGATTGATTTTCGTGAACAACTTCTATAATATCTCCGATATTACATTGCAGTGCAGCACAAATTTTTTCAATACTTTCAAAAGAAATGGTCTCGTTCTTACCCATTCGAGCCATCACGTTGAAACTAATACCAGCCGCCTCTTTAAGTTCCGTTTTATTCATGTTTTTATCTATAAGAAGTTTCCACAAGTTATTGTAGCAAACAGCCATTATATTACCTCCACATTACCAAATTTGAAAACACAAAAATGGGTTGTTTATATAATACCATATTCGTGCCGAAAAATCAACTGTTCTCACGATTTCGTTAGAAAATCTTTTTAACTCATAATTAAGGCGCAGAAAGATAAAAAAGCGGCGGTAAGGATTTCTCCCTGCCGCCTTGATGCTTATACCGTGTAAATCAATTCTGCATTTACAATTTCTGTTGCACGGTTATGGATGTTGTTTATCTTTTGTACCCACAGCATTTGGTCGGTTGCTTTGAGTTCTTCGGTTACATTTTCCTTTTCGGCAAGTTCTTTTACCAGCCGGAGGAACATAGCGGTTGCCTGTTGCTCGATATCATCAAGATATGCAACAAGTTTTCCCGAAGTTATCAGATTAGCATAAAGCACACGATGATTTTCTTTCAAAAACCGTTTATGCCTCATACCCCATACGCCGATATTAGCTTGTGCTTCTTCTTCGGGCAGTTTCAAATCGGGGAGATAATAATCCCCAACTTGTGTGTAAGTGCCGCCCATTTGTTCAAAAATTGTCTTTGTTATTTTGTTTTACCTTCAAAATTTGTTTATCTTCAGTATGAATTCTCACGCTTGTGACCTTGATTTCAAAAATTCTTAATATGCGGGTTATACCATCCGAAAAATATTACATTGGCAAAATCAACCGTGATGAATATGATAACTTGAGTTACAATTCCTCGAAGTATAACGAAAATTCCGGTTTTATATAAGTGCCACCACAACTCGGCGATGCGCTGTTGGAGGCTTTCAAAGAGTAGCTAATGAATGTCTAAATTTGAGTAAAATAAAAAGAGCTATTCGACTTCTATAATAGAAATTGGATAGCACTTTATTCTTGGATAATCTTAAAATGTTGTCATTTTGTTGTCACGGGGTAATTTCGTAACGCAAAAGTCTGGCATTTTAAGGTTTTGAGCCTTTCGGGTATTATTCCCACTCAATAGTTGCCGGCGGCTTGCTCGTAATATCGTAACAGATTCTGTTGATATTCTTGACCTCGTTTACAATTCTTACGCTTGCCTTTTCAAGCACGTCATAAGGGATTCTTGCAAAGTCGGCGGTCATAAAGTCGCTGGTTGTAACGCCTCTTAATGCGAGGGTGTAGTCATAAGTTCTGTCGTCGCCCATAACGCCTACCGAGCGCATATTTGTGAGTACCGCAAAGTACTGGTTTATACTGCGGTCAAGGCCTGCTTTTGCGATCTCCTCACGGAAGATGTAGTCTGCGTCCTGAAGGGTTGCCAGCTTTTCACGGGTAATTTCACCGATGATTCTGATAGCAAGACCGGGGCCGGGGAACGGCTGACGCCATACGAGGACATCCGATAAGCCAAGCTCAGTACCGAGCTTTCTTACCTCGTCCTTGAATAAAAGGCGGAGCGGCTCGATTATCTCCTTGAAGTCAACATAGTCGGGCAGACCGCCTACGTTGTGGTGTGACTTTATAACTGCGGCATCGCCTGTACCGCTTTCGATAACATCGGGGTAAATCGTACCCTGTACAAGAAAATCGACTTTGCCTATCTTCTTTGCTTCTTCCTCAAATACACGGATGAATTCTTCACCGATGGTCTTTCTCTTTGTTTCGGGGTCGGATACACCTTCAAGCTTGCCGATAAAACGGTCTGCGGCATTTACTCTGATGAAGTTTACATCCCAGTCCTTAAACGCCTGCTCGACCTCGTCGCCCTCGTTCTTTCTCATAAAGCCGTGATCAACGAACACGCAGGTGAGCTGGTTGCCGACTGCCTTGGAAAGCAGTGCGCAGGCTACCGAGCTGTCAACGCCGCCCGAAAGAGCAAGCAGTACCTTGCCGTCGCCAACTTTTTCACGGATCTGCTTTATAGCTTCTTCCGCATAGTTTCTCATTGTCCAGTCGCCCTTGCAGTGACATACTTTGTAAAGGAAGTTTCCGAGCATATCAAAGCCCTGCTCGGTGTGGTTTACTTCAGGGTGGAACTGTGTAGCAAACACATTATCTTTTTCAACGGCTATATCAAGCTTTTGACCGTACTCGGTGTATGCGGAAATAATGCTCTCGTCCTCCGCATTAACATAATATGAGTGAACAAAATATACATAAGGCTCACTGCCGATGTTCTTTAATATTCTGCTATTCTTATTAACAGTTATGCTGTTCCAGCCCATATGCGGAATTTTAAGCCCGTCTTTTTCGGGTATCTTTACAATTTTGCCTTTGAATATTCCAAGACCTTTCACACCCGGAGTTTCATCACTTTCTTCAAACATCAGATGAAGTCCCAAACATATTCCCAAAAGCGGTTTACCGCTCTTTGCAACAGCTTTAACCGTTTCAACAAGTCCGCTTTTTTCAAGACATTTCATTGCATCACCAAACGCACCGACACCCGGAAGTATCACCTTGTCAGCATTTAAAATCGTTTCACTGTCACCTGTGACAATGCTTTCTGCGTTCAAGAAATCAAGTGCATTTTTAACACTGTGCAGATTTCCCGCACCGTAATCTATAATCGCTATCATATTCTTCTCCTTAAAAACAATATAGATAAATTATATCACTATTTTTCAAAA
>OMBR01000422.1_pt1 | contig 22389 bp, 25 predicted proteins | sample 1674041 | NCBI WGS metagenome assembly OMBR01 (sample SAMEA103958138, study PRJEB25191) | human gut metagenome | biome: human-associated habitat [ENVO:00009003]; feature: intestine environment [ENVO:2100002]; material: feces | place: Germany | collected 2013/2015
CAATATCGGAAAAATAACCTAAAAAAATTTGTCTGAAAAAGTGTTGACAATCCAACCCAAGCCAGAAAATGAAGTGGGTGCAACCATCCACCCAAGTGAAGCCGACTGGTAGGACAAGTCCACCCAACTTACAAAAAGTGCTGTGAGAAGTCATACCAAGTGTAGCTATGAAAAAAGCTGTCCGACCTATGACAAAAAGTGTACGCTACTATGATTTTGAGTGTCCAATCTATGGGGTACATTTTCAAAGAGTTAATAGTAAAAAGCTCTATTAAAATCAAAATGTAATAAAACAATGCACTATTAAAAATGAAATTTAATAGGAACTTTTACTACCACTTCCTTGCCAGACACAGTTTAAAAGTAAGCGAAGTAACACAATGCTATTGTCAGGGCAAAAATGCTAACGAATCGTGCTATTGTTTTTTCGATTTTAATAGCAGACTTCTACTGTTTCTACGGTTTTTGCTAAAAAGTCTGAATAATAGAACAATGCTATTGTTAAGGCAAAAGTGCTAACGGATTCGTCTATTGTTTCGCTGATTTTCATAGCAATCTTCTAGCATTTCTGTTAAGAAAAGGGAGTGCCGGATACGGCACATAAAAAGTGTGCCATTAAAGGCACAAAATTAGGTGCTGAGGGAACAGTTACAGCTAAAAGTGAACTTCATAAGCAAGCCCTCGGCGTTTGAGAGCGAAATACACCCATCGCACAAAACTTCGTTTTGTACTCTGTGTATTTCGCTCTGCGAGGCTTAGCCGCCACAAGGCGGATGTGTTCGCAAGACGAGTGCCTATGCACTCGCTCACAGGGAAAGTTTACTACTCACATCTCATCTATCTTATCTGTCCTCTTTTCCAAAATCAAAACTGGGAAAGGAGGAAATCGCTATGCCAAGAAATTCATTTGTGCAGATGTCAAAGCTCCATAATGTTCGTGGAAGAATCTATTATATCTCCAGTGACAAAAAACAGGAAAATCTCTATGCGGTATATGAAACCACAGACCGAAAATTTTGGACAGAACTTGCCAAGTGCAATCAGGCAGAATTTAAGAAAAGCGGTACAGAGGGAAAATGTATCGAAGCAAGAGAATTTATCATTGCCCTGCCGGAATCCTTTGTGGATTATCCGCCAGACGGACTATTAAAATATATGACGGATAAATTCAAAAGTCGGTATGGTGTTGATTGTATTGCAGCACTCCATCATAACAAACGAAAGACGAATTATCATATCCATCTTATCTTTGCAGAACGAAATTATCTTGACGAACCGATAGAAAAGATTGCCACCAGAAATATGTTCTATGATGAGAAAGGTAATCATGTTCGTACCAAGAAAGAAATCCTAGACGAGAATGGAACTATCCGTAAAAGGTGTAAGGTGATCAAGAAAGGTGAGGTCTACGAAAGACAGATGTTTACCATCAAGGACGCTCGCTTTAAGCAGGAACATTTCTTAGATGAGGTCAAGGTATTTTATACCGATGTCATCAACGGACTTGTCAAAGATGAGAAAGAAAAGCTGTCTGCATTCAAGCGTGGGGATGTCTATCTTGCCACTAAGAAAATCGGTAAGAACAATCCAAAGGCAGATAAGATTACACTCAATAATAAGGTCATACAGGACTGGAATCGTACTGTGGATCACGCTTTGGTATCGGGGATGGAGCGAAAGGAAATCTTAAAGGTAAAGCAGGAACAGATTTCAACTCCGATTAAGGAATCCATTCACAAGTATGGCAATCATCCGGAGCTTTTGTTTATGATTATCTTTCGGGCAATCGAGCTGTTAAAAGAACTCATAAAGTTGCTGATACAGAAACAGGAACAACAGAAAGCCAGAATCTCCGACCTTATGGAGCGAAGAAATGAAAAACAAGAGAAACAACCAGCTCCATCCGTTACACAGACAGACAATCAGACAATTCCTGCTGTGACCCAACCATTCAAAGCACCTGCTACTACTACCGCAGAAAAGACCGTTATTCCGCCAAGACCAAGAATGTCTGAGCTGGCACACGATTATGAGATGCGACTTGAAGAGATTATGGAGAAACTTAAACGACAAAACAGAGCCATTCATACGCAGGAAGTGAAAAAAGACCTTATTGACGAGGATTTGAAGAACTGTACAGGATTATTCCAAGGAAAGAAACGAAAGGAATTGCAGGCACAGTCTAACAAATACGCAGAAACGATTAAGATTATGAAGCAGGGATTATCCCATATCGTGCAGGATTACAAATATCCAACGGTAGATGCGTTCCTGCAAGTCTATAAACAAGGCAAGTCCGAGTATGAATCCTATGTCAAAGCAAACAAGGAATGGAACTCCAAGTATGGAGAAAACTCAATCCATCGAAAGCTGGCAGAAAAACAGGCAGAAGTTCAGAAACGGGAACAGGACAGAGATTTTAACTATCGTTCGCCATCAGACAGAGGAGCTAGATAATCTAATTAAATTCAAAAAAGATAAAGACCATCAAATTCTTTATCTTTTTTGAATATTTATGAAAAGTCATCCTGCTATTTAAAGTGTCTCATTAGATTTTTAATTGTTTCGACTATCATAAGAATGATTACGCAGAAAAAGGAATAAAACAATGTGGTATTCATCTTCGTGTTTCCAATTTTATAAAACAGCAGAAATCCAATGCTAACAATTATCACAGAAATAAGTTTATGTATCCATTTTTGTTTGGTGGTTAAACATATTTTATGGTTACTTATAGGTGCAAATAATATACACATAAGGACAAGTATCAAATATCCTAGTACAGTTGGCTTTAAATAGATTATAGCCCACTTATCAAGACAACCGAGAAAAAAGCTGCCTAAGATACATGTTAACTGCGTTGGAGCATGGGCACCTCCGGTATAATGTCGTAACAATGAAAAGGTAATTACCCAAATTAGGGTATAGCCGAGTGTATGTGATAAAACTCCCCATACGAACAATAACACTATGGTTATAAAAGTATTCAAAAAACATTCTAAGCCATATATGTATATTTCTAATTGATCCGCAGAAACATCCTCCCCGGATAGTTCTGCTAACTTATTAGCAATAGATGTAGCCCACTTCGTAATCATTCAAAATCCCCGCTTGTATCAAATCTTGTTGTATATTTGGCAAAAGCACTTATCACGTCTTTGGAATAAGAACGTGCGATTTGTGTAGTTAGATGATTTGACAATTCAATCGTTCCTGATGTAATACGATAGATATGTGCCATATTTACAATATAAGAACGATGGGTTCGGATAAATTCACTTGGCAAATGGACAATAATCTTATTTAGGGTAGACATTTGTTCATAGCATTTGCCGTCTACGGTCAATATATCCACATAATGTAATCTGCTCGAAAATGTCAATATATCTGCATAGGGAATACTTACAATTTCCTGCTTGTTTCGGTATATGTAGGTATTATTAGATAACTCCTTCGCGATTTCATCCAAACACAGAAAAAGAGTATTTTCCTTGACGGGTTTTAGCAAGTAGTTTAAAGCTCTGACTTCATATCCTCGGAATACATATTCTCTAAAAGCTGTTAAAAATACAATAATACCTTGATAACCAGATTCACGAAGGCGTTTAGCAACCTCAATTCCATTCATTTGCCCCATTTGTATGTCAAGGAAAAATGCTGAAGCCTGTATAGTTGTGCCTTCAGAATTTTTTGAAAAATATTCTTCGCCCGATTCGTATTCGTCAATTTCAATATCCCAATCATATTGCTGCCCGTATTTTCTTATTCCATTTTTCAGCCGTTCTGATTCGATCACAGAATCTTCAAGTATGGTTATTTTCATTTTCATAGTAGTTTGTTATTCTCCTTATCCGGTATCATAATATGTACGGAAAAAATTTTGTTATCAGATGTAATCTGCAATACGCCATCTGCCTTTTCTACAAGCTCTTTTACTCGTCTTATCCCAAGTCCATGTTCTTTTCCTTGTTTAACACTCAAAATGTCTCCATCAATGCTACCTTTTATCACACCATCATAATTATTTTCAATGTGAATCAGTATCATATTCTGGTAAGGTTTAATATAAAAATAAATGTATGGATGCTCGGTTGGATCAGAGATTATAAGTCTTTCTCCTGCTTCAATGGAATTATTCCATATATTTCCAAGTATGGATGAAAGCTCAACAGAATCAAGCGGAAAATTTTCAGGAGCCATAATAGAATATTCTGTCTTAATTCCGTGTTTTTCAGCATAATCAAGTTTTGCGGTAAGTATGCAGTCAATAGCAATATTTCCCGTTGCTATGGCACTTTGCGTAGTTGCAAGAGTGTTATGGTATTGCTCTGTATATGCTATAAGTTCATCCCATTTCTTGTCTTTTGCTAATACGTTGATTGCATCCACATAAATCTGCATATCATGTTTCATTTTTCGTAATCGTTCAGTTGTCTCAGATAAGCTATTGAACTCAGTCCTTTCCAGCTCATAAATCTTTTGTTCTTCCAGTAATCGTATGTTTTCTTCTTTTGAATAACCTAGCTGGTATATGTATAGCATCAATACTAAAAATAAAATAATAAAAAACAAGTCAACCAATGATAGCCTAGCTGAAAAGGATGAATCACCAAATTTATCAACAGATTCCAAAGTCAGCCTTAATATGTAGTGCCCGATTGCAAGTCCAGAAATTGCGATGAAAATATATGCAACTTTTTGGAACGGTGAAAGAGATATGTCTTTGTTTCCAATAGAATGAAATAACAAGACAAAAACAGCTATCATTGCCAAATATAACATGGTATATGGCTTCCGTAATGTTCCACCTAATAATAGCTCCAGAGACGCTCCTTTATAAAGAGTAACGGGAATAAAGAACGAAATCTGTTCTGCAACTAAGCAAATGATGGAATACGAAAAGCCCCAAAAGATACGGCGAATTATACTATCACGATAGAACAATACTGCATATCCAATGTCCAAAACACAAGATGACATCAAAGTGCTGTAGGATGATATTCCCATTTTATTCAGCGTGCATAACACAGCAAACTGAAATGATACGAAAAGAAACATCAAAACTGCTTGATGTTTATAATTTGCTCGAATACGCAATTTTTTATGGATAAATATTATAAACAATGCCAGTTCTAAGAAATTAACAATATATTCCCATATTGAGTCAATATATAGCATAGCTACCACTTCCTTTAATCATTCTCCGTCATATTTTATCATCAATAAAGTAGGTACACAACATAATATGCTACCGTTTGTGCATAGTGAGCTACCATTCATGCATAGAGGTATTGAAAAGTATAAAGATTTTGTTATATTCAAGGTATACTACTACATCTTAAGTATTCTGAGAATCTATAATATGGAGTGGAGATGATAAGATGTCGTACTTTAGGAATATTAACAGGATATATAATGTGTACTAGTATGTGTTGCGTTTCAATTTTCATAAAGATAACCTTTAAGAATAATTGAAGATAACCGTTGTTACATGATTGAAAAGGAGTGAAGGAGTATGCATTTTAAAAAATCTGTTTTAAAAAATCATTTATTGTATAGCATTATAACTTTAATGGCTATAGCAATGCTATTTCCTATTACGGCATTTGCACAAGCTTATGTACAAACATGGGATCTTGTTGATTCTGGCAAACATCTAGACTATGACGGAAACAGCACTTACATGAGTTATATTAACACTGGGGCTGCCACATGGAATGCATATAAATCTGGAGTAATCAGAAAAGACAGTGCTTTTGTTGTAGAAGATGTATACGTAAGCGATGTCAATGCTTCGAATGGATGGGCAGGCATGACATATTCTAGTGGTAAAATTGAACTCAATACCTATTATATGAGCGGTTATAGTAATAGTAAAAAACAGAATGTAGCGACACATGAATTGGGACATGCATTAGGGTTGGATCACAGTACTTCAACAGATGTTATGGATGCAGCAATTACGGGACATACTAGTACGCAGGCATTATCTCAAAATGATAAAGATTCATATGATGCCGCATATAATAATTATTAGGGGAGGGAGAACGCTATGAAAAAATCAAGTATCTATGGTATTTTGTCTATTGTTCTTATCGTAGGAATGTTTTTTACAGGATGTGCATCCAAAAATAATGCAAGTCAACTGAATACAAATGTATCTAACTTGCCAATCCACCAGATGCACGCATCTTTTGTATATGATACTGATAACATTCGCGAAGCTGTTGGTATCTGTGATTACGTATTTGTAGCAAAGGTTGTCAGTTGCGATGGAACCGAGTATCGAAATGTTATAACGACTGAAGATGAAAAAGGAAATCCTAAGGAGGTCGGTTCGCCTTACACTAATTATACTATTCAGGTTCTCGAAAATATAAAAGGTGAACTTATTACAGATAAACCTATTCCTATTGTTAAACAAGGCGGAATTTCAGAAAAACAAGATGCTATTTATCTGTTTGAGAATGATTCACTGCCTTCCGAAAATTCCATTTATATCTTTTTGGCATATGCACAAGAGGATGGTTCGTTACTAATTTCTGGTCCAAATTCAAATGTAATGTGTAACGATTCGAATATGTATTCTATTAATTCTGTCTCAGAGGAAAAATCAGTTACAGAATACGATGAGTTTATTACATATAAAGATGCTAATGATAATGAGATTATTCCAGTTGATCGAGAGCGTTATAAATCTATATATGAGACTGACAATAATTAATCATTATTTCTGAAATATATAGATTAAAGATGGCAGGTAGGTGCTTAACCTATCTGCCATCTTTTCGGTTTTATACCTATATGTAGAACAGTTCGTGCATGTTGGGCTACCATTCGTGCATAGAGGGATTGAAAAAATTAAATACTCTGTTATATTAAGCACATACCATGGTAAACAAATAAAGTTGTCTGTAATTGTCAGACAATTAAGGAGGGGGGGGGGTGAAAACGATGGACAATAAGCAAGTAAACAAGGCACCCCAGAAAAGTGCCCGTCTCGTACTTCAGGCAGTGACTGCTATTGCTCGAAGTAATGCAAATTCATTGTGCCGTGGTTTGTTGTATGAACCAAAAGTACCAACGCAGTTAAAAAAATAAGATTGGGAGGAATTGACTATGATGTTAAAAAGTTTAAAACAGAAGATTGCAAAAGTAGGTATTGGTTTGTTTTGTGCAGGATGTGTATTTCTTTCTTCAGCAGCATATTCTCAGGCGGCATCTTACACCGCTTATGCACTTAAACTGAATAAGACTAATAACTTTACCTCTATGCATGCAAAAACAACATCCGATGATTACATCACAAATGAGGTAACAGCAATTACCAATACCTCTTACGCAAATTTCTGGGCTGTCAATAACAGCAAGAGTAAAATATCTAATAAGTATAAGCAGGGTGTTGGAACAGGATCTTGTAATTTAATCTTTACCAAGAGCGGTTATAATTCTACTAACACACAGGTCGGTATGGGAATGGAAAATTATCAATCTCAATTATCAACTGCATTTGTAAGTGGAAATGTAGATTTTAGATAACAGAAGGGATGGGCATAAACCTCTTCGTGGGTTTATGCCCTTTTGGTAAAGATTATGAAAAAAATGGTTCTTATAGAAATCAAACATTGTATTGATCGTGCAGAATATAAAGTTGTTTTTATTGCTCTAATGATTTTAAATATTGCTTCGTATATTTTATGTGTAAAAAATGATATAGGAAAAAGTTATCAATTTATTCGTTCAGCAAATGAAAATTTCGTATTACAGGGCACTGAAGCGGCATATATTCCATATATAATGTATCTGTTATTGCCTGTTTATGCAACAATTATTGCATCACTTTCCTTAATAAGAGAAGAAAAAAGCAATAGTTCAATCCTACTTATTCAAAGAATCGGGAAAAAGAAATATTTAGCAGGAAAATTATTTGGCATTCTGATTGTAACCTTTTTGACAATAACAATACCAATGCTCATAAATTTATTATTATGCCACTTGACATATCCAATACATGGATATGACAGTGCTTGGGGAGAACCTGATTACGCTATAGGTTTGGTATCATATAACGCTGACAATTTTCTTGATATGGTGAGATTGCAACATCCAACTTTATATAATCTAATATACATTTTTAATTACGGAATTTTTGGCTCGGGATTAGCTATCTTAGCTTATGCTCTTTCATATTATAACAAAATGAAAGTTCTATATTTCGCAAAGATACCTGGTGCTTTGTTTATATTCTATATTGTTTTTAATTTGATTGTTTCTGTCTTTGGGCTAAATGAATTCTCTATACAAGGTTATATTATGCCTAATGTTCATGGAAATATAATAGGAGAAATTGTTCTGATATTGCTTATTTTTGGATTAAGTATTGGCATTATACAGAGAAAAATAAAAAATTATGAAGTTATATAAGAAAAAAATTTTGAATGTTAATGTTGGAAAATGCTTACTAGTATCACTTATAACATTTGTAATTAGATATTTTTATGCTAATGTGTACTTGGGGTTTCATAATAGTCTGGTTACAATAACAGAAGGAGTACGTTCACAAATATATTTTGGGGGAATACTAATAGATCATTCGTTTGACCTTATATCTTTATCATTTTTTGCGATTTTGTTTATCCTTGAGATTTGTTATCTTACAATGGACTTATTTAATGATGCAAATGATAACATGGTAATTCTACTTCCTCGTTATGGGAAAAAACACATAATTTATAAGGATATATTAATAAAAATGATATTACGTGACTGTATTGTAGTTGTTTCCGATTATTTGTTTTTTCTTTTTGTAGAGCATACCTCTAATGGCTTAGAAGATTTCAAAGTTATTTTTATGCTATTGATAGAGATTTTTCATTTGCAAATGATTAGTTATTTGTTTTCATTTTGGAAAGATTCAATTATAGGATACATCGTTGCATTTATTGTATTTTTTATTCCAGTAATGGTGTGTGGATTTTATTTTTCAATGGGAAATGTTATATGGAAAATTTGGCATTATTCCTTGCTACATATTCCTTTATTTAATTGGCATAACAAGCTTATTATATATTATGTCGAAGAAAATTACGAATGGACTACAAGCAATATAGATTTATTGAATTTTAAGTCAAGCTGTCTCATTTCAGTTATATCATCCGCTGTTTTGGTGTGGATAGGTAAATTTCTTTGCGAAAAAAAACAAATATTGTGAGGTGAATGATATCCATGAATTTATATGTAAAATCTATTTCAAAGTCAATTAAAGGTGAAAAAGTGCTTGATGATATCAGTTATACATTTGAATCTGGTAAAATATATGGAATATATGGTAAAAATGGTTCAGGTAAAACAATGCTACTCAGAGCCATTGCAGGTTTTATAAATACAGACAAAGGATACATAAAATATAATCACAAGGCATTACATAAAGATATGGATGTTTTACCAGATTTAGGAGCTGTTATTGAAAATATTTCTTTTTGGAGTATGTATTCAGGATTTGAAAATTTGAAAATGCTTTCCAATATAAAAGGAATTGTATCAGATGAAGAAATATATGAAATAATGATATACTTTGGTCTTGATCCCAAATCAAAGAAAAAAGTAAATAAATATTCATTAGGAATGCGTCAAAAACTAGCTCTTTGTCAAGCACTGATGGAACATCCAAAAATTTTGCTTTTGGATGAGCCAACTAACGCATTGGATCAGCATAGCATTGATTTATTTCGTGAACGTATATTGGAAGAAAAAAAGAATGATACCATTACTATACTGACAAGCCATAATAAAGAAGATATTGAAATATTAGCGGATGAGAAGATATGCATGGAATTTGGTAAAATTAAGGAGTTGATGTAATGAAGAAATTTGTATTAACTATCTGTGTTGTAATCATTTGTATGGTGACAGCCTTATTCTATGGAAAGACTGGGATAAAAACAACTACAGGGGTTCATGATCCTGATATTGCTTTATCAGAAAATACAGCTATGGAAATTTTCTATACAGGAGGGCAGAAAACTTCTTACTTTAACAATGAAAGTAATTACTCATTGGATGATATGGAAAAAGATTCTTCTTTAATAGCTCGTATAACTGTAACAAATTCTCGTGAAATGAGTTTACGATCAACAAAAACAATGGTAAAAATAGAGGAAATCTATAAGGATAATTCTGCTAATCTTTCAGTAGGTGACTGTATTTACATTATAGAACCTGTATCATTTGTTAGAGGTGAAGAATTTTACACTAACGGATGGCAATATCTGAAGACCGAAGATACTTATTTAATATTTTTAAAAAATCTAGGATGTATTGATGGGTATAAATACACCAAAGAGGAAGAAAATTCATTTATGCCTGTATCGGAAATATATTCAAAGAGAAATCTAACTCATGATGAAAGTTGTGTGGTTTTTGATTCGGCGGAAACTCTCTATTCAAGTATATCTATGTTTGCATTTTTGACCTCAGAAAAAACTATAGTAGATAATTATGAGAAAATATGGAAAAACATTACAAATTCAGGTAAGTATGAATGATTTAATTATTTATGAATGAATCTCTCCTATTCTATTTCCTGTGAGAAGCGTATCAATGTTAGAAATTCATGGAGATACTGAATTAAGCAATATGGAATCATTCAATCTTAAAGAAACTAAAAATGGAGATAATAGAAATTGAATAAAAAGAAATTGGCAAAGAGTGTTGTAGGCATTGCTTTAATTGTAAGTGTAGCTATACTTATCGTTGTATGTGTTGGAAAAATAAAGCACATTCAGAATAAAAAAAATATTATTGGTACATGGAAGAATGCAAATGCAGAGGAAGTGTTTACCTTTCAAGAAAATGGAGGACTTGTTGTAAACAAAGATATGCCCGAATTGGGTATTACCTGTGGCAATGCATTATATAGCATATCTTCCTCAAATATGATTTTTGTGGAACAGAGAGATAATAGCGTGAATTTTGAGATAGAAGTAGATCAAAACGAATTAACAATCTTCTTTATGGGTCATAAATATTGGGAATTAACAAAATAGCAATTGCATATAAAGCGATACTCATGATATCCATAACCATAAAATATAGAGCCGATGAATCACTCGTTATTTCGATTGTGAGTTATCGGCTCTATTTCATTATTTATGGAAGGGCTAAAGAAATATCGTATTTTATAGAAATACTTTTGACAGATTTCTTCTCATTTTTATGTTCTTTTATCAAGTGCTATACCATTCCATATTCATCGCATTCACCCAATCTTGCATTTCTGAATCAAGATACAAACGGGCATATTCTAGTGGATTGTCAATCGCCAGTGCATCCAACATTCGTTGAGAGTTAGGAGTAGTAATCAATCCATCTTCTGCCTTGCCACAGTCAATCCGAAGTATGTAGCCATTGTAATAATTGATGTCTATGATGTTGTGATATTTATTATATTCTGCATGAACGATATTCATATTGCAAAGTCCTTTCTCTTATCTGTTTCAGTTGTAGAAGCATCTTGACCAGTTCCAGCCGATTATGTGATTTATATAATGTTATTAGCTGTTACCGGATTTTGCTTCCCTTGTTTTTGCCCTTATGAGGTGTCGTAACACAAGGGAAAAGGATATAACATAAGGGAAAGTCTAAGGGAAAGCTCACTTGCCAAAACTGTAGTAAAATCAAGGCATTGCGGATTTTATCGTAACACTTTATAATACCAGTTAGGTGTTAAAGAATTGTAGGTATCAAAATTTCTTTTTGTAGATATATGCATATCGTAAAAATCGTTTGTGTCCTTTCCAGTTGGAGGCCAGCCGCTGGCCGTCCCGGAGAAGATCCGCATCCGATTTATTGGTAAATGTAGAAAAAAGAATGTGCGGCTGAAACGCATCATCAAGTTCATAAACACAATAATCAATTCCTTCAAGATCTGAGGTGGTACCTTTGTTTTTAAGAAAAGTTTTCCATTTCGTATCGCTGATCATATAGCGCACATCTTCTTTTACATCCATCAGATTGTTGCGATATACGTTGTTTTCATAAACAAGCAAAATACCAAGCCAGATAATGGATAGTAGTAAAACAAACAAAAAGCAGATTTTTTTCTGTAACGTTTTAATCATGGCTGACCTCCAATATATACCCCACACCGCGAACCGCACGAATGCTCACATTGACCTGTAAATGATGAAACTTCCGGCGCAGAAACGAAATATAGACTTCCACGTTGTTGTATTCTGCATTGGAATCATATCCCCATATTTTTGTTGCAATCTGTTCCTTTTCCAACACCTGATTCTGATTTATCAACAGAAATTCGCAAAGCTGCATCTCTTTTCCACTTATTTTCATGGATTTGCCGGTGCTTGTGTTCGTAATCTCGCAGGTATTGCTGTCAAAAGACAGGTTTCCGGCATGTGGACGAAGAATGTCATGGTGGATGCGTCGTCGGCTGATTGCCTGAATCCGCATGAGAAGTTCCTGAATTTCAAATGGTTTGGTGACATAATCATCTGCACCTACTGTAAATCCCTGTATCTTATCGTCAAGTTCTGTGCGGGCGGAGAGAATAAGCACGGGGACATCATTTCCATCTTTGCGAAGGGAGGAAAGAACCTCGTATCCGTTCATTTTCGGAAGCATCAGATCTAAAACAAGCATATCATAGATGCCACTTGCCGCATTTTCATATCCCTGTAATCCGTCATTTGCAATATCTACTATATAATTTTCATCACGTAATGCGTCGGCAATGGTATCAGCCAGCCGGACGCTGTCTTCAATTATTAAAATTCTCATATTGTTCTCCTATCATTTTTATTATAAATCATAAATTTTTTCTTTTGCAATTCCTTTCAAGGCTTTTTCAAGGAAACCTCCTTATGATGATAGTACATCAGGAGGAATGATACATGAAAACACTTTATTTACATATAGGCACACCGAAGACTGCGACCTCTTCTATTCAGAAATTTTTAGCACAAAACAGGGAAGTGCTTGAAAGCAAGGGATATGTTTTCCCAAAATCCCTGCATCGGTATCTGAATGTAAATTCTCGTCGTAATGGTCATTTCCTTGTCCGGAAAGTAGAAAAAGCAGAGGGTGGCAGAGATCATGAACTGGAAAAACAGTACCTGCAGGAAGGATATGATCTTATAGCTAAAGAATTTCAAACCTATGATCATGTCATCCTTTCTGACGAGTCTGTCTGGTTTGCGTCCAGCTATTCGTGTAAAGATCTGTTTACGGATTTAAAAAAGCAGGCAGATGACAATCACTATCAGGTAAAAATTATCGTATATCTTCGCCGGCAGGATACCTTCTTTTTGTCACGCTGGAATCAGGCGGTAAAACAAAATGTCGGGTATAGTTCCGTATTGTCCTGTGACGAGTATATAAGAAAAACCTTGAAAAAAGATGGAAAAATTTTAAATTATGCACACAAACTGGATCAGATTGCAGACATTTTTGGAGCAGACAATCTGATCGTGCGCAGATTCGAACCTACGAGCTGGGTGGATGGTTCTATTATTCATGATTTTATGGAGGCAATTGGAATTCCGGTTACGGAGTCGTTTATGGAGCTTGAGGAGGATGCAAATCTTCGATTGGGAAAAAATGAGACGGAAATCAAGCGTATCGTGAATACGGTTCCAAATTTGAGCAGAGAAGAAGTGGCTTATCTGGGGCAGGCATTAAAGACGCTTTCAACAGATGGAACAAAAGAAAAACCATCAGAGATGCTTTCGGTAGAGGAATTGGAAGAGTTTCTTGCACCATACGAAGCCGGAAATACATATGTTGCAGAGACATATCTCAAAGATGGGAAACCGCTTTTTTCACAACAGATTAAGAATGTTCCGAAGTGGGATGCGGACAATCCACAGATGCTTCCGGATGTGATCGCATTTTTCTCTTCGGTATCCATTGATCTTTATCGCAGGAGTGCGGAGCAGGAAACAGAAATTCGTAAGCTGCGAAAAGAGACGGAACGGCTGCGATATGAAACAGAAATTCGTAAGCTGCGAAAAGAGACGGAACGGCTGCGATATGAAAACGAACGTCTTAGAAATCGTTTTATGCAGTTTATGTGGAAAGCGAAACATCCATTCCGGACATTGTGGAATAAAATTTTTAAGCGAAAGTAAGCAGGAAAATAGAAACATAAAGAGCAGGTAGAATCAGATGGAACGAAATCTTACGTGGCATAATATGGATATAGACCGGACATTAAGGGAACAACAGATGGGGCAGAATGCCTGCACAATTTGGATGAGCGGTCTGTCGGGAGCGGGGAAGTCAACAATTGCGAATGCGTTGGAAAAGCGTTTGTATGCAATGGGAAAGAAGACCATGCTTTTGGATGGGGACAATGTACGTATGGGATTAAACAGTAACCTTGGATTTTCCGATGAGGACCGGATAGAGAATATTCGGCGGATTGCAGAGGTTGCGAAGCTCATGAATGATGCGGGACTGATTGTGATTACCGCATTTATCTCTCCGTACCGGCAGGATCGCAGAAATGCGAAAAAGATCATTGGAGAAGGATTTCGGGAAGTATATGTCAGTACTTCAATCGCAGAGTGTGAAAAGCGGGATGTCAAAGGCTTATATAAAGCTGCACGAGAAGGAAAAATTGCGCATTTTACGGGAATTACCAGTCCTTATGAAGCACCGGAACATCCGGATGTTGCAGTGGATACAGCGGAAATGGATGTGGAAGCATGTGTGGATCATATATTGAATCAGCTCGGATGTGTGTTGTAGCATCTGGTATGAAAAAATTCAGACGTTTTCTGAGATCCAAGTTTTATATTGGATGTATTGGGTTTGGAGGGGGAAGTGCACTGATTCCGATTATAGAGCAGGAAATTGCGGCATCGATTGGACGAAGAGGATTCGGACGGAAAGGAATGATTGCGGGTCTTCTTATGAAGGTTATGGTTATGCTTTGCGTACAAAACGTAAGTGTTGTGTTTGCAATGATACGATGAGATGGAAGAAAATAACATTGACAGAAATGGTATCTTTTGGTTAGATATAAATTGTGCGCTTTGGGCACACGAAAGAAAAAACATAGTAAGATATACAGGAGATATACAATTGAAATTTTCAAAAGCAAAATTAATGGTAGCAGGATTGGTACTGGCGGCGGCATGTGTGGTTGCCCCACAGCAGTTAAAGGCGGAAGTTCCGGCAGCGCAGATGGACGGTGTCATGGGACAGAGTATGGAAGATGAGACGGCATATGAGGAAACGCCGAATCTGGATGGTTTGATTATGCAAGGTGCTGCGGCAACATATTCATTACCGACCATGAGGGCGGCAAAAGGTTCCTCCTATTCGCAGGATTTTCTGGACAGTTCTTTTACCACGGCAGGAACTTATACGCGTGCAACCTATTATCATAAAGTGGATTATGAAGATTATCAGTTATTTAACGGAATCGATGTTTCCTGGTGGCAGACAAAAGATAAAAAGGTAACATCAGTGAATTGGGAAAAAGCCCACGATGCAGGGATTGATTTTGCATTTGTCCGCGTAGGATCAAGAGATACGGCAGATGGCAGCATTTATTTTGATACCGCAGCGGATTCCCATATTCAGGCGGCTTTGGACAACGATATCAATATCGGGCTATATATTTTTTCTCAGGCACTTACAGAAAAGGAAGCAAGGGAAGAAGCTAATTTTGTATTAAAACAGCTGAAGAAATATGATTGGGATGTGACACTTCCGATCGTGATCGACCGTGAGAAAGGAAGTCATAATCGTCTGACTGGAGGAAAGTTATCCAAGACCAAGGAGACAGCTGTCTGCCAGGCTTTTGCAGACACGATTACAAAGGCGGGATATCAGGCGAGTGTATATGCATCATATGCGTGGATCAAATCCTATATTGATACCGACTCGCTCGATAAATGTGGGATTTGGATTGCTCGTTATAATAATACAACGACCAGCAATTCCAAGAGTGGAAGTGCGTACGGGGATGTACCGTATGATTATGATTTCTGGCAGTATTCCTCTGTTTCAAGAGTCAGTGGATATACCGGAAATCTGGATGCAGATTTCTGGTATAAAGATACAAGTATCAAGACAACCGGATTAAAAGCGGAGGCGCCATCGGCATCCGGACCGGTAACTTTAAGCTGGAGCAAGGCGGCTGCGGATGTGACAGGATACCGTGTATATCGGTACGATGCGACAGAGGATAAGTATGTTTATTTGAAATCGACCAAAAGCCGCAGCTATTCCGATGAAGATGTAAGAAGTGGCAAGACGTACCAATATAGGGTGCGCTGTTACTGGACAATCGGTGGAACAAATTATTATGGAAATTATTCTTCTGTTGTATCGGTGACAACGCCTCCGGCAAAAGTATCCAGTGTAAATACCGCCAAGAAGAGCAGTACCTATCTGACACTTTCCTGGAAAAAAGTTTCCGGTGCGAGCGGATATCGTGTATACAAATATAATACAAAGACAAAAGCTTATGAAAAAGTCACCACGATTGCAAGTGGAAGTACGACTTCATACAAGGTCACAGGACTTGCGTCCGCAACGGAGTATCAGTTTAAAGTCCGTGCATATAAAAAGGCGGAGGATGGAAATGTATGGGGAAGTAGTTCGGTTGTCTATAAAGAGAGTACAAATCCGTCCAAAACAAAGAATCTGAAACTGAGCACTAAGTCTTCCGCAGTGACGTTAAGCTGGAGTAAGGTAGCCCGTTCCAGTGGATATGCAGTATATCGTTATGACAGCAAAACAAAGAAATATGTAAGAATTGCTACCGTAAAAAGCGGAAAAACAGTTACTTACAAGGATGCGAAGCTGAAAAAAGGATCGACGAAGCATTATAAGGTGCGTGCATACAAAACTTATAACGGAACGAAGTATTATGGAGCGTATTCCGACATTGTATCAATCAAAGTAAAATAGTGATAAAATATTATGTAGCAACATAAATTTATTGAAATACGATAAATTTATGTTGCTTTTTATTGTCATATGGGATATACTACAGAAAACGTAAATAATAATTTTATGAGGTGATGATTATGAAACAGACAAAAATATCATACTGGTTAAAGGGAATGACGATTTTGCTTGCTGTGATGGGCATTTTCTTTTTTGGTGCGCTGACCGCGTATGCATTTCAGTTGAAAGCACAGGGAAATGTACTGTGGGGCTGGGTCGGATTCAGCTGGTATATCGCAGTACTGTGCTATCTCATTTTGTTTGAATTCTGGCGTGTCTGTACACAGATTGGAAAAGATAATTCCTTTTCCCTGGAAAATGCGAAGTATTTTCATCATATGGGACTTTATGGAATTGGTGGTATTCTTGGATTTGCAGCCCGAATGATCTGGGTGGCAGCAGTTGGAAAAGCGGATATATATAAGATTGTATTTGTGATCGGAGAGATTCTTATCGCTGCAATTTTTACAATATTGTGTGAATGTCTTTCCCGTTTGGTGCAGTATGCATATGATGTGAAACGTGAAAACGAATTGACAATTTAGAGGTGGAAGTATGGCAATTATCGTAAATATTGATGTCATGCTCGCCAAGCGGAAAATGAGTGTGACAGAACTTTCGGAAAAGCTTGGAATCACAATGGCAAATGTCTCTATTCTAAAGAATGGAAAGGCAAAAGCGGTGAAAGTTGAAACATTGAATAAATTATGTGCGGCGCTGGACTGCCAGCCGGGAGATTTATTTGAATATGTTCCGGATGAGACGGAATCGTAGAGGTTCAGAAAGGAGCGGGAAATATTATGGAACAGCAAAACAGTATGCAGCCACAAATGAATATGCAGGGACAGGAAAACGGACAGTATGTACCCGGATATGATACACAATCAAATATGTCACCATATAATGTACAGCAGATGCAGTTTGGAGAAACACAGCAACAGAAGGAGCGTCGTGCGGAAATATTCTCCATTATGGCAATTCCAACATGCATCTATGCGGCACTTTATACGGTTCTTTTGTACAACAATTATCAAAGTATTGCGTTGTCGCTTTTTGTTGTGATTACAATTGGTTACTGTATGTATCTGAAAACTCATTTGTACAAAATGAATCAGAAAGAATTTCATGTCAAACCAATGAGCCTGTTCTGTATGATTGGGATGCTTGGTCTGGCCATTTGTACGGCAAGTACCGGAAACGAATGGATCTGGATGTTAAATGAGGCAGGAATTGTATGTCTGCTGATCTGTATGCTTCTTTTTGAATTTTGTAATACGAAAAAATGGACACTTGCAAAAGGTGTAGGTTCGATTTTCGTTGCAATCGGAGGTGCAATCAGTTATATTGGGGAACCATTCAGTGACCTGAGTTGTTTCCGCAAATTTAAAAAGAAAAAGGAAACAGGAAAAGCAGGGTATATTGTGATCGGAGTATTGATTTCTATTCCGGTTCTTGCAATTGTAGTTGCTCTGTTGTATCAGGCGGATGCGGTGTTTGCCAATTTATTTGGCAGCTTGTTCTCCATAGATTTTCATTTCGGTACATGGGTAGGAATGGTATTTATGTTTGGCTATGCTTTGCTGGCAGCTTACTGTGGCATTCGCTTTCTGGCATCGGAAAAGATTTCAGCGGAAAGCAAAGACATGCGGCATTTTGAGCCGATGATCGCAAATACAATTCTGGTACTGATATCTATCGTGTATGCGGCATTTTCGTTTATCCAGATTTTTTCGCTCTTTCTTGGAAAGATGCGACTGCCGGATGGATATACGTACGCAAGATATGCCAGAGAGGGCTTTTTCCAGCTTTTGTTTGTATGTATGATCAATGTCGGACTGGTGCTGTTGTTCATGGGGTTATTTCGGGAAAATCATTTCAAAAAGATTCTGCTCACTGTAATCTGTGGATGCACGTATATTATGATTGCATCATCCGCATTCCGGATGTGTTTGTACATTCGGCATTACAATCTTACTTTTTTACGGCTTTTTGTGCTGTGGATGCTTGCCGTGATCGGTATTCTTCTGACCGGTATTCTGGTACAGATTTATGTGAATAAATTTCCAATGTTCCGTTATACGATCGTGGTTGTGACGGTCTGTGTATTTGCACTTGGTGTTGCGCACCCGGATTACTGGATTGCAAAATATGACGTTGCACATATGAATCATATGAGAGAAGAAAATGCAATTGATTACAATTATTTGCAGACATTGTCCACCGATGCAGCACCTGTAATTGCCACACAAAATGGCGAATGGGCTGAGAAATATGGAAAATATGTTGTGCAAACTCTGGAGGAAGAAAAAGAAGGATTGCGCGAATACAATTTCTCACATGCAAAGGCGAAAGCTTTGTTTACAGAACAGAAAACGAGGTGAAATGATGGCAGTTATATTATTGTTTGGATTAAAAAAAGAAAAGGAAAAAGCTGTACGTGCAGTGGCACAGAAACAGGGAGCGAACGTGACAGAAGTTGCCCGCAAAGATTACGGACAGAAACTCGGTGCATTAGCCGGAATCAAAGGATTTCCGAAAGAAAAGAAGCAGTATGAAGGACCGGACTTCGCAACGGAAATGATGGTGTTTTCCGGTATGAATCCTCAGCAGGTGGATGCGTTTCTGGCAGACTATAAAGCGACGGGCGAGCAGCCGGTTGCACTGAAAGCGATTGTTACACCTCACAATGTATTCTGGACAGCAGATGCACTGTTTCGTGAGTTAATGAAAGAACATTTTCGGCTTGTATAGATAAAATGAATGGAATGAATGAGAAAAACAACAGGAATGAAACAGGAAATGAAACAGACAAAAGTCTATCACAGATGATGCAGCAGTCAGCAGGTAATAAAACAGTTGCGCCAGCAGATGGGAAAAAAGTATTTGTATGATATGTTTTTTGTCTACTTAGCACCTGAACAAGAAATAATATTTGGACATGGTACAAGAAAACACTACTAAGGAGAATCAATTGAACTTACTCGAGACTTTAAAACATTATTTTGGATACGATAGCCTGCGGCCCGGCCAGCAGGAACTGATGGACGGAATCCTACAGGGAAAGGATGTCCTTGGCATCATGCCGACAGGTGCGGGAAAATCTCTGTGTTATCAGGTTCCAGCGCTGATGCTCGAGGGAATTACGCTTGTGATTTCCCCGCTGATTTCGCTCATGTCGGATCAGGTCAAGGCACTGAATCAGGCAGGCGTACACGCAGCTTACATTAACAGTTCCCTGACAGAAAACCAGATACGCGCAGCACTTGCCTATGCAGCGCAGGGAAAATACAAAATTATCTATGTGGCACCAGAGCGGCTCAACACCGCGCGTTTTCTGGACTTTGCATATTATGCTGATATTTCCATGGTTACGGTGGATGAGGCACACTGTATTTCCCAGTGGGGACAGGATTTTCGACCGAGTTATCTTGAAATTGCGGATTTTTTAGCAAAACTGCCAGACCGTCCGGTAGTCAGTGCATTTACCGCGACCGCCACAGAGCGTGTTAAGCAGGATATTACCGCAAGTTTGCATTTGCAGAATCCGGTGACAGTCGTGACAGGATTTGACCGTCCGAATCTGTTCTTTCGTGTGGTCAACCGCAAGGGTGGGAAAGAGACGGATAATAGTATAATAAATTATGTGAAAAGGCATGAGGATGATAGTGGAATTATCTATTGTGCCACCAAAAAGAACGTGGACAGTGTGTATGCTCTTTTGCTGCAATATGGTATTGCGGCGGGACGTTATCATGCGGGGCTGTCTTTAGAGGAACGAAAAAAGAATCAGGATGATTTTACTTATGACAGAATCCGTGTGATGGTTGCAACCAATGCATTTGGCATGGGAATCGACAAATCCAATGTGCGCTATGTGCTTCATTACAATATGCCGCAGAGTCTGGAATATTATTATCAGGAAGCTGGCCGTGCCGGGCGTGACGGAGAAGAATCGGAGTGCGTGCTATTTTTCTCGAAACAGGATATCATGATCAACAAACGCCTGTTACAGTATAAAGTGACATCCGGACAGGCATCCGATGATCCTGTGGTGCGTGCAAATGAGCACCGGAAACTTAATGAGATGATCCGTTACTGCGAGACCGATGAGTGTCTGCGCCAGTTTATCCTGTCCTATTTTGGGGACAACAGTCCGTGCACCTGTGAAAAATGCAGCAACTGCGTGGTTGTGGAAGATGAGGCGGAGGAAACTTATATCCGGAGCGGAAGAGAGAAGAAAAAGGCACTGCAGTTTGCTGATCTGACACCAGAAGGGCAGCAACTGTTTGAACAGCTTCGCAAATGCCGGGCAGATCTTGCCGTGGAAAAAGGTGTGCCGCCATATATCATCTGTTCCGATAAGACGTTAAAAGATATGTGCGCCAAATGTCCGGTGGATTCTGGGGCAATGGAGACCGTGTACGGAATGGGGGCAAAAAAAATCGAAAGTTACGGTGCACGTTTTACACAGGTTATCACAGCATTTCTGAACGAGCATGGGGGAGAAACCGCAATAACGGAGGCATTGTCTGGCATGACAGTAGACACTACGACAGCAGTCCCTGCAAGAAAAAAGAAGCTGCCGTTTTATATCGTTCCGGAAAAACTCGATGAGGTGGAACTGACTGACACCTGTATGCTTTCAGAACTGACAAACCGGATCAATGCGCTCTGCGAGGAGCCAGACCGAAAGAAACTGACAGCCGCTTTTGTCAATCAGCTGTTGGTTGAAAAGGGATATCTTGAAGAGGTTCTACAGGGTGAGGAAAAAGTAAAACGTGTTACAGAGAAAGGAAAAGCTGCCGGAATTCTGGAGGAAGAGCGACGGGCAAAGTACGGGAAAAACTACTATGCAATGATCCATACAAGGGAAAGCCAGCGGATGATACTCAAAAAACTTCAGGATTATTGTTCGAAGGGAATTCAAAGTGATGAAAGAACCATGATTGCAGAAAGATTGCAGGATCAATAGAATTAGAAATTTTGAAATAGGGCTACCGCAATCCCACTGGCTTTAGACGGTGGGTTAAGGTAGCCAAAAATCAGAAATTATTGTATACTCATGGCATGGGAACATGGAAATCTAAAAACAGACACAAATACCTATTACAATATCACATTATTTTTGTCTGCAAATATAGAAAGAAATTACTGGTTTCGAGGCAGATATCAGATGATATAAAACAGTTTTCGTATGAGATATGTCAGAGACACAGTGTGATAATAAGATATATGGAAAAGATATCCTCAATATTTACGAAAACAATTCTGGAAAGAACATACCTTTTGGACAGATGGATATTTTGCCTGTAGTGTAGGAAATGTATCGGAAGAAATGCTGAAAAGATATATAGAAAATCAAGGTTGAGAAAGAGGGTGACAGTGGATGTTAAAGGCATATAAATACAG
>OMBR01000450.1_pt1 | contig 21502 bp, 22 predicted proteins | sample 1674041 | NCBI WGS metagenome assembly OMBR01 (sample SAMEA103958138, study PRJEB25191) | human gut metagenome | biome: human-associated habitat [ENVO:00009003]; feature: intestine environment [ENVO:2100002]; material: feces | place: Germany | collected 2013/2015
TATTTTAGCAGGTGCATTAGAATTTGCATCTACTTTCTTAGGTCTAGGCATATTTAATAATGCACCTCCTTAATTGTATTTTGCTTTACGGATTGTAAGCTTTGAAACTAATGATTGTGTATCTTGTGTCTTAGGTTTTAATTTTAATTCCAATTGACAAGCACACCAATAAGAATAGGCAATAGAAGAATATCTATCTTTCCTCATACCTTCAACTTCTTTAACCTTGATATTTCCGTTTTTAACTTCATGATCCAATTTAATCAATTCGTAAACGGCAAACGTTGTTTGCACATAAGACATTTTCAATTTTGCTTGCTCTGTTGGAGACATTTTGAAATATCCCTTATATGTTTCTTTTAATGAACTATCCGCATCCTGTTCAGAAATAAGAAAATTAATTTTTCCATTCTGTATACCATTTCTAAGTAATACGCATATCTCATTATTAAAATTAGCATTAGCTTTTACAGACCAAACAACTTTATTAGCATCACGAACTTTGCATCGTTCAGCCATATCTTTATCATTTATACAAGTCATTGCTTGATATCTTTTACCGTTTTCTTGACAAACTTGATCCTTGGTAATAAAATCATATACCCCCAAGCCGATTCCGTTTGTATCTAAAACTAAATCTGTACATTGATACTCATAAAAATATTTCATAACAATCATTCCTAATTCGTCTGTTTTCAAACCTTCAAAAGTTTCACCATATACGAAATTTGATTGATATGCAGTATCATTTACTTGAATTAAGTCGTTGATAAAAATAGCAGAAGCATCATTCTTTTTCTTTTTCGTAGATTGCATAAGAGCAACGTCAATAGATAGTATTCTTTTACCAGTAGTTGTTAATTTCGGAATTGTTATTTTGTCATTGCAGAAACTCAATGGTGGAAATGCTTTGCGAAGTCTTCTACGAGCAGTTAATTCATCAAATTTAAACAAACTACCATCTGTATCACCAAACCACAGACATTCCATTTCCATCTGCTGAACAAGTTCATTGTAATCAGCTTCACTCATTTCATCTTCAAGCTGAGAACGAGAAAGTAATCCTTCACGCACCGATACCTGATAAGGTAATCCACATATAAAATATTTTTTTGTGTCATCAAAGAAATTAAGAGTGTAACTTTGTGCTTTTCTATAAGCCCATGAGCTTTTAAAATATGCACTGGACATATATATTTCTTTGTTTCTTTCCTGCATATGAGCATATTCAGGTTTTTGTAAATATTTTGGCTGTCTTGGACTTGTTAAGAATTTACGCAATACAGTATTGATAACTGTTTCATCGACCATACGAAATTCATCCACGACTATGCAATTTGCTCTGGCTGATCTTGAATTTTCTGAACTGGTTCTTGTTTTTATCCATGAACCATTTTTGAAATAAATAGAAGCGTCATTTTGACCAATATTACATTTTTCTATTTCAGAACGTAATATGGAAGATTGTTTCATGAAATCATCTTGTATTTTCAACAAGACTTCGTTAGCCTGTTTTAAAGTTCCAGAACTAACAACTATTTTTGTACCAGGAAATAAAATACACCTTACACAACAGAAGAGAGCAGTAAGATAGGTTTTTCCTTGCGGATGTTATTGACCTACGGCTTTTTATCCGTAGCTCTGGAGGTTTCCCTCATTTTCATCGGTTGGTCAGTTCCAACCCAGCCTAGCATATATTTTCACCTACGACTTCACGTTTAGGTGGAAGGGACTCTTGGATAGGTTATATTTATTCACTATCTATGCGTTACGGTGAGTCACAGCCTTTCGCAATCTGTGCTTTACCTCGGTATTGGCATATTTTCCAACTTAGCGTTTACCGATTTTCCCCTCTTATTGCCTGCATATTTCTATGCAGCGAAGCCTAATAAATGTGCTATTTTTTCATATTTTCTTTGCAAACAAAATAAACCATCTTCATAATAAAGATGGTTTAATAATTTATTCATTTCGGTTATGTTTGTACACATTAATCTGTGTTTTCTTTCATTCTCACTATAAATGTGAGTTTCTATATCATATTCTTTTAATTTTGATTGTATATATTTAAGTGGCGACAAAGAAGCACATGTTATATGCATGTATATGTTATTTTTATATTTGTAATAACAACCATCACCATCAATATATCCTCTTAAATAATCAAAGAATAAATCATTAGGAACAATAGGATAAATATCTTTCTTAGTTTTATTTGGTAGTACACCATTATTCTCCAATCCTAAAATCAGATTTTTAGAATAAATCCTCAGACAATTTGTGTAACCTGAATGAGATTCGTGTCCTTTGATATAACCTATATGTGGTTCGTGTTCATAAATCACATTTAATCCACCTAATTCAGTATTGATTTTCTCTAAGATATATTTATCACTTGCTTGTAATTCGATTCCAAATTCATAATTTCGAGTCTTTTCATTATGACATATCCACCCATCCGCATATATAAAGCCTAATAAATATGCCTTCAGTGGTGTGTCAATCACATCAAAATAATGGTCGTTAATTTTTCTGACTTTAGTATAACCCATATTATTTAATCGACCACGAATTTGTCTTTCTGTAAAACCTAATTTTTCTCCAATTTCTTTATATGACATAGTTAAATAATTTTCTATCATGAATTTTTCTTGTTCATCTGTAAATATTTTCTTCATAATTCCTCCTTATATCAAATAAAGAGGGTAGAAGTACAGTCTACTCTCAATAACAAATCGAAATACAGTCGAAAGTTATATTGAATAGCACATTATTATATTAACCTCTTGCTGCAAGATACATAACGAAGTTGTAATGCATCATGCACCATAACAAAATTTGCTGAAACCACTTAAGAGATAATCCCAAGACCTCGGATACATACCTATGTGGATTGGCACGATAATATCCAGCCTTCCATGCAATCGTCTCCATTATCTTTTGTTGTTTGTCTTTTTCTATTTCCGTCTGAGTTTTTAATTGAGGCATAAACTATACCTCCTCTTCAGCTTTTTGACCAAATATCTTATCAAATAATGCTTCCGAATCAGTATCCTCATCATACTCAGGTTTCTTAACCGTATATTTTGAAATGAATTTCTCATACGTAGATGAGAAAGCATTTTTCAATCCCATCATTTTAGATAAATGTCCCTTAAAGAAAACATCAATTAAGAGTCCAATTTTATCAGGATCTTTGAATTCACCTTCTGGTTCTGGAATCGGTTTTCCACCGTCCCATTCACCTTCCCATTTATCAATAAGTTGCCCAAATGTAAGATTATCAGTTAATTCAGATGCAGTTTTCTGATTAGGCTTGATATTTAAACTTCCTAATAAATTCTGTAAAGTAGCATCTAAATCTTTTGTATCTTTCCCATTTTTCTGAGCATTATCTATTTCAAGTTCCTTACAACATACTCGTTTAAATAAAAGTTCCTGAGATTTATTTTCACATGGGTAACGTGTCGTCCAATCTTGGTATTCCGTCTCAAGATACATAAGTTCTTCATTGTTATAATTATTTCCAAATCGCTTTTTTGCAGATTTGAGAGTTTTTTGGACAATCCTTGTATTTGTTTCAGGCATTGAATCTTCATCGTCTATCGAGAATATTGAATCTTTATAAGTTTTTTGACTATAATCATTTAGGCTTCTACAAATTACGATCCACTGTTGAACAGCAGTGCTTCTTATTTTTTCTCCTGTTTGTTCAGAGAGTTTTTGTAACTGCTCATTATAAACATTTTCATCAAAATACCAATTAAGTCTTCTAAATGTTTCTATGGTTTTCTCACGATTATCAGTTCGTATATTATTTTTTTTGTCATAGTCAGTACATTCGTTTAATATACATTCCTTGCAAGCGTAATGTTCAATACCATCAGGGCTTGTTTTAGAAGAATAGAATGTTGCTGCACTTTTCCATTGTCCACAATGACTACAATATATTAGCTCATTGTTCATAATACGCTGATAGAAATTTGCAAGTTTTTTATACTCGTTACGCAAATTCACAACTGTAATTTTCTTTAGTTCAGCGTCTGAGATTGGTTCTAAAACTTTAGCCATTGTTTCACCTTCTTTCCTTTTATTCCAATAAATTAGGAGAGTAGTAGTAACCACTCTCCTTAAAAATGAGCATAAAAATAACAGCTATAATTAAGCTGTTTTCATCAATTCATTGTTTCTAAATTTTACTTGATGCATTTTAGTTAGCATATTCTTTCGTTCAGTAAATCCCATATCCATCAAAAGTAATACCTGATTCTGCTCCTCCAAGAACAATAACTCTTCATTATGTTCTTTCTTCAAATAATCACGAATTAACTCATTGGTTGCAACACCATATTCAGACTTTAATTGCTGAGAAGTTTTACCAGAAACAATAACATTTAACATGTCTGCTTCAACTGCATATTCTGAACGACTTGCATGATGTCCCCATATGCGATAGCACCAAGCATCAACTTCCGATGACATTTTCTTGTATTCAACTTTCTCAGGATCACGTATTGCAAGCCAATTTTTATTATCAGATACAATCTGTTCCATAAGTATAAAATAGCGTCTGCATAACGAACCTGACTCCGTGTTTTCCATCATTGAAACATTCTTTGCACAATCTATTGTCAGAAGATATTCTTTGGTTGTAATGTTAGTATTTTCGGCTTCGACAGTTTTGGCGAAGCTAGTAAAATCAATGGATTCGGTAAATAATTTCTGCTTATTGCCATCAGATGTCTTAACTACCTTATTAATAATTTTTCGATTAATCCAATGCGAAAAATCTCCTTGTGGCTTATCTAATTGTTCCCACAATAAACGAGCATCAATAGAAAACTGTTCAACATTATTGTTCTCAATTAATACAGGTAGTTTCTTTTGGTATTTCATTACCAATTCAATTTCTTCTTCGTTACGACCAATACGTTCCAATTCTTTTCTGCTAAATTTAGTAACCATTTAATTCTCCTTATATGTTTGTAAAGCGTCTCACCTTTACTTCTTCCTCTCTGTCGTACACGCATCTCACCGTGTAGCTCATTCGCTGTCATATAAGGTAGAGGACTATTCTCACTTTCCTCAAATTTTCTCTGTCGCTCATTCTTTCAAACAATACAAAAAGAAGCCACTTCATACGAAATGACTTCTCAAACTTTCCAATATTAAATTTCCAATGAAAGTGCAATTTATTTAGAACGCCGTGTTAGGGATTCGAACCCCAAAGACTTTTACATCCAGACTGTTTTCAAGACAGCATCCTCGACCAATCGGACACACGGCATGAGCGTAGTATATAGGACTTGAACCTATGCACCGAATAAACGATGACCTCTGATTAGCAATCAGGTGCAATACCAACTCTGCCAATACTACATAATAAAAGAGCCACCTCCAAAGGAAATGACTCTTTCTTTATCAATCAGTCGCCAAACTGATTATAACTGTATAGGGCGGTAGTAAGTGTTGAGCTTACACATCTAAGAGCAGTATGCATCCCACAAATAGACTTTCACATCAGGCTTACCGCACATAATCTGGATAGCAGAACTTGAACCTACAACGTCTAGTTCCCAAAACTAGCGGATTACCAAATTGTCCTATATCCAGTTGATAGGGTGGAAAGTACCACCCATTATTTTTACTCAGACCAAACAAGATCTGTTGTATAAGCCAATGTATTAATCGGAGTAAATTCTGTTACCTTGTAAGAAGCTAAAAGCTCAATACATTTCTTCTCTAATTCATCTTTATTTTCTGTAGAATATTCAACAGTTTCATATTCGCCAGTCCCAACCAATGTAGTAACTTCTTTTACTTCATGGGTATCTTCATCGGTTACAGTTTCTTTCTGTTCTTTCATAATTTCCTGCTTTACAGTAAGATAACGATACATTCCTGTTTTGGAATCTTTAATAAGAATTTTATACATAGTCAGCCTCCTTACAGTACAACAGATGTTTCAGCTTCAAAATCATTTGCCAACGCTCTGATTTCTGTTAATTTTGTTGTGATTGCAGCTTTCACTTTTTCCAAGAAAAGAACTGCCATTGCCTGTCCTAATTTTTCAGGAGTATTAAACACTGTACCAAGAGAAGCAGTAGGAATTTTATTTATGTCAATAGAAAGTGTAATAGATAAATTCTCATCGAGAGTGTACTTTTTATTTACTAAATCAGAAATTGTGACCTTTTCAATAGTAGAACCGTCTGGCTCATCAGTAACAATCACAGGAATTCCTGTATCTGAAAGTTTCAAATTTCCAGAGAAGTCAATCTGGCTATATTCGATATATCTTACGAAATTATGTAACTGATTTTTCTCTGTATCAGCATCTCTTATACTATCACCCAATTCTTCAACATTTAAACTTACTGTAATTACATCTTCGTTAATTTCTGTTTTCTGTGCTAATTTCATTATTCAGTTTCCTCCTCACTTAATAAGTTATAAAATTCTTTTAATCCGCAAATCATATTTTTAATGGTAGACTTTGACAAATTACACTGTAATTGTGGTAAATTCATATCTGTATCATTTACTTTAAAAACAAGACAATTGTTATCAAAATCAATACTCATACTTGCTTTTGTCTGATTTCCAATAAGCATCTGTAAAGCTTTTAAAGTTTTGCCATTATCACTTGTAATACTTAATACGTCACCAATTTCTAAGTCGTTTTCAGTAACCTGTAAATAAGCCATTATATGTGCACTCCTTTCTTTTATTTTCTTAGCTTCCTTTTATTCTAACTGAGGTAATAGGATTTGAACCTACGAATACAGGAGTCAAATTCCTGTGCCTTACCACTTGGCGATACCCCAATAATCAGCATAAAGCACTAACTAGCTGATATTGCACTGTACACATGCAGTTTTAAATTAGAAAACTTTCGCAATCCATTCATGCTTATTGATTATTCTCCACATATTTTCAGTCTTTGGAGCAAAGACCAGTTGATAAGGTTTTGCATCTCTTATCCAATAGACCGCCCAGCAGTCATTCACTAATGGTTCTCATTAACGCAGAGAAGCACGATAGATATACCGCATTAAGGTTTCGTGCGCACTAGAGTTGCTATAAAGTCAGCTCTACCAAAATACAGTAGCAGGTCTTACAATGCTACATGAATAGCAAATGCCAAGATATGACATGGTGTGCCTCGAAGAGGGCTATTAAGAATCTAGCTTCGATATTTGGACACTATATTATTCTCTGTTTTGTCGCCCACTTAAGGGTTCTTTTATTTGTTCTCTTGTTTGGAATATTTTGACATGAATTGTCATGATATGATATAATGGCTAGAACAAGCAAATAATCCAACATTTTAATTTGGCTAGATTGAGATGGTTAGGCGGTTTGAGTCACATCAGAACAGTGATGTTCTGTTTATATAGATATCCTCGTGACATCATGTAGGAAATACTTACAAAGGAGGATATAACGTGACGTTTATTGAATTATTAATCTTTACGATTGTAACTGGCATCGTAAGTGGCGTACTTGCTACATACTTAGTCAGATTTTTCGATAGACACAAAAATGACCGCCACTCGCCAAAGCACGGTCATTAATGTGTTAAGTATTAAATTTATTTAGCCTTTATTGATTTTACATTTGGCTCAACCGTCTAACGGATATTTGCTTGTTTTCTTTAGAAATTATTCTATCACAGTTTTGTGTTGAGTGCAAGGGGGAATTAGACGAAGTGTTAGACGAAAGCTTCATCGGGATTGTCTACAAATCAGAAAGTGATTTTTGTTCTACCTGTTTTATTTCTCCATCAGCAAAATATTTTGCAAATTGTTCATCTGCGTCAATATCTTTGTATACTGATACCATATCTAGCGAACTCCAACCGACTAGCATTTGAATTACATCATCAGGAAGACCGCTTCGGGAACAAGAAGTTGTAAAGAAGTGACGAAGACTGTGGAAATAAAAGTCTTCTCCTAAATGCTTACTAAATGTATCAGCCCAGCTATCAAGAGTGCTTGAATCCATAGGTTCATCTATATATTCTCCATTTACCTTTTTTGGAAATAACCATTCTGATTCAATTCTGTGTTCTTTTCTATAATTCATCCACAAATCAAAATATGGCTTAAATGGTTTTGCAAGTGTATATGCCACTAACATTTTTCCACGAGATCCTCTTCCTTTTGTTTGAATCTTTTCAGGTGTTTTATATAAAGAACCATATATAATATTTTCGTCATCGAAATAAGACACTTTAAATCGTGGTAACTCACTCTTACGTCTGCCACTAAATGCAGCTAATGCTAAAATACAAGCCTTGTCATATTTACATTTTTCAACCCAATAATCAAGCATTCCCTGTACTTGTTCATCAGATAACACAGTTTTAGTAAATACTTTCTCATTTGCAGGATTTTCAATTTTGCGTATAATCGGTTTAAAGTTTTCATACTCATCATCCAATATAGCTTCTACATAATTTGAAAGAGAAGAGAGAGTAGATTTTACTCTACGCATTCTAGCTGGCGACCATTTATATTCAGTAAGACAAAAGCTCTGATAACGAGCAATATCCCTCTTAGATAAATCAATAAAAAATTTGTTGTCACAATGCTGAAGCAGATAAACCCAGAAAATGTAAAGGTCACGTCTATACGCATTGATTGTATTGGGGGATCTATCAACTGAACGAAGATAATCCAAAAAATCATTTCCTAACTCTATATTCTCTTTATTACACTGAGTCAATAACTCATCAGTAACAATATTATTGTGTTGTATTTTTCTACCCATTAAATCTCACTTCCTTTCATATAACAAAAAAGAAGCGTGATAGTAGTAAATACTAAGCCACTTCTTTCAAATATTTATTCAATATATTTCTATATGTTTCTTCATTCATTTCATCTTTTAATAAAATATAATAATCAAGTCCATTTCGTTCAAAAATGTCACGCTTTTGGTATAATTTCTGTCGATACAATTCTTTTGATTTTGATTTTATTGTGGTATTATTTCGATAAGCTTCTTGATGACCTTTATTCCCAAGTATGCCAGCAAGTTCTATATAGACTTTTTTATTATTGAAAATAATAAGATAATCGCAATTCATTTTACCACTGTAAGAACTATCTATAGATTTGTATGGAATATTTCTAAAATAATCTACATTAAAGTTTAATTTGTGCGTTCTAAGAAAATTGCTAAAATCATACTCATATTTTGAAACAATTCGCTCGCCATCGGGAAATGTATGGTTAAATCCATTTCCTGCTTGTTGTAGCTTGCAACCATATTTTTCTACCAATTTGTTAAGAGTAGTTCCATCTAATTCACAATGTCTTCTAATTGTAGATATTTCAATATCAATATTTCCTTTAAAATCTGGATACATTACAGTAGTGCGTCCTTCTGTCTTTACTTTATCACAAACACTTTTTACAGAATTTATTACTTCATCATGTGAATGATAATTTTTATCATTAGGTCTGAAATATCCATCATGTTCTTGAAGTCCTAAATCTTTAATCATATTTGTAAAAGTTCCCCATATACGCCAAATTACACGAATTCCAATAGAAGTATCCGTTGTTTCAACACCTTCAAAATCACTTTGTAACAAAGGTCTTTTTAATTCCTCTGATTTTTTTAATATAATAGGAATAGCCTTATCTTTTGTCATATGTGTATCATCAAATTTCTTTTGTTTTACTTCATCATAATCCTTTTTGTATCTGAATGTATGATGTTGAATTTGATTCCATGTGGTACTAACTATTTCACCATTACTTTTTACAAAATCAAATTTTTCTCTTGCACATCCTGATACTGGAAGATTTATGCCATCAATAAATAAATCAATATCATTAATTTTAAAGAAATTATTTATGTTTTCATATGTATATGGATTGTTGGCGAAAAATCTTGCTGGACATTTATAATTTTTTCTTGAAGACAGGATATGATGAATGTTTTGTCTATATTTATATCCATCATTATCAATCACATTAAAATAATAATTGCGTAAATTTTGATTATCAATGACAACATCAACTTTTTCATCTAATAAATATAAAGTAATTTCGTCATTAAATTTAATAGGAAACATATCTTTAAAATATTTGATACGTTCCTCTGTTGATTTTCCTTTTCCCATTTCTTTCCTCATTTCTCCTCATTCCATAAAAATAGGAGAGAAGTGCGAATGAGGTTACACTTTCGCCAGGCTCATGACTTCCCGACTATCTCTCCATAGATCCCACAATCAGCTATGACACCAATCATGAGCACATATATTTATTCTCTGTTTCCATTCACAGAAACATCAAAAGTCCTCCCACTTGGTAACGCTCCAAGCCGATCCGAAGACGACAGATTTACAGTCTGCCCCACATCTTTAGTGGTCTATGAGAGGATACAAAAAGAGTGTGCAGTACAAACCACACACTCTAAAAAATCTAAAATCCAAAAGCCTTTAACATCTTCTGAATATCTTCATGACTTAACTCATCGCTAGAGTAGTAAGAATAACTCATATAAGAGTCTCCATCTGACCTACTAGCAGTAAATCCGTGAGTATTTCCATATTCGTCTTCAGAAGTATGTAAATAAGTCTCATCATGCACATGGCAGTTCTTACAATCACCATCGCAGTCATCTTCCTGACCAAACAGAATAACTTCCTTATCCTCATTTACACAATAATCAATGATATTCTGCTCGATATCACCATCCATATCAATATAGAAAATATCTGTTTTATCAAGAACACCAAAGTCCTCAATAGGAACAACAGTGATTACACCACCATCATCAACAGATACTAAATATTCGTCTATATTCATATAATCAACAAGATCAATCTCTTTAATACTTGTCTCGTCAAGTCTAATAAGATTATCCAAAATATACTCAGCAATTTCTTTATTTACAATTACACCAACTGTTTTATCAGTATGATATAATCTATTGATATAAATAGAGATAATGTCATCAACCTTATCCTCAAGATCAATCATCTGAATGTCTTCATATTTATTTTTCTTCAAATATTTCACAACCTTTCAGATTATGCATTCTTAACTGCATCTTTAAAAGCTTTACCTGCTTTAAATTTAGGTGATTTCGATGCTTCGATATGAAGTGATTCGCCTGTAAGTGGATTTCTACCTTCTCTTGCAGCTCTTTCAACAGTCTCAAATGTACCAAAACCTACTAACTGAACACGTTCACCAGCAACAACAGCATCCTGAATTGCTTTAATTGTTGCATCTACAAAAATCGCTGTATCCTTTACAGTTACGCCATCTAATGTCTCTGATACTGTATCTTTAATTACTTTTACTAAATCTGTCTTGTTCATTTTTAATTTTCTCCTTTATTTTCCTTTAATATTTTTTGTAATATAAAAGAGGGTAGCGTCCATATAAGGTACACTCCCTCTGATAGTAGTTTCGTCAGCCAAAAATAATATATTAATTGTAGTTGTGAATATCTGCTTCCACAATTACTCCAAACTGAGCCGAACAGTGGACTACAATTGTTATTTAATTTAATTTAAATACATATTCAGCCGTTCTACCTTGTCCTTGTTCAAATTCAAACATTGAGCAAGAAGCATTTGATGCTGCATTTAATGTCATAGCATATGGATCAATACCAATTACTGAGCCAACAGATAATACTGCTGAATCCATCCCAATCTCTTTAAGAGCATCATGGTGAATGTGTCCAGAAATTGTATAATCAATATGAATACCATATGTGCGTGACATTTCTAATAAATTAATTTTTAGATTTTTCTTCTCACCGTGCAATCCAACAACACAGTATGTAGACATCATTGAGTAAGTCATTCCTGTTGGATTTTCGAGTATTGCGATATTCTCATTATCTCTCAATCGTTCTTTAATAAGAGCCATCATAATTTTGCTAACATTTTCATCTGGAAATGTATTCTTTTTTCCATCCAATAGTCTTAACTGATTATGATTTGAATCAAAAACCATCTGAAATTTTATTGACACATATTTGCTTAATTCATTCAACCAATTTGCTAAATAATCTGCATAACGAATACTAGACTCAATTACGCCATATCTTAATCTCATAAGCTGAGACATTCTGAGACATCCATCAATGCCATCTCCAAGTTCAATAATTGACAATTCAGTAATTCCAAGTTCCTCGATTTTGTCCACAACCTTATTAAATAAAATTGTCATTCTTTCCTCAAATATCTCAGGAGAGTACGCATTTATAATTCCATTATAAAAATCTTTGATTTCAAATTCACAACCATAGTGGCAATCGCTAATGGCAAGTATCCAAGACTTTTTATTTGTTGTTGGCTGAATACGAATAGGAGACGATAACTGTGGCAAAGATAAAATTGTTTCGCTGATTTTCTCAGCGATCATTTCATCTCTAGCATCTTCTCTAAGCCATTTATTATATTCAATCTTTTCACTCTGGATTTTCTTTCGTTCTTTTTCAAGTTCTCTCTGAGCTAACTGTATTTCTTTTAACTGTGCATCGGAATCAACAAACTTAGACTGATTTGCATTTAACATCTTCTTAAATGCTTGGAACTTCTTTCTGTATGTACTTTCCCCAAAATCATTTCCAGTAAGTTCATTAATTATATTCGCCACATCATTCCAAGAACCTATCTGGTCTTTATCTTCGCATATCCTATAGATAAGTTCCTCATCTGTTTCGTTCTCGAATCTTTTATAGGTGCTAATTGTATCCACCTACTCTCTATTCAGCAGATTCAGACTCTTCATCTGAAATCTCAATACTGATTTTAATATCAAAGATAGTTGTACCTTTTGGTAATTTCTCAGCAATACGATCTACAATAGAACCTTCATCATCAACGAAAGTTCCATTCTCAATTCTTACTCCACTTGCTGTAATATTCTTTTTAGCCGCACTAACAGTTGCTTTCTTAATTTTACTATCTACCATAATCCTTTAAATCCTCCATAAAATTAAAAATTCCCACCAGAACGTTTTCTGCCAGGATTATAATACATTTGTTTACTTTTATTCTGTTTTACTTCAATATACTCACGAATCTTCCTAATATAATTTTCATCATAACTCAAACGAATATGTGATTCCAAATAATAACATCCACAACGAGTTGGAATTTTATTTGATAATACATTGTCTATGAGCCTATACGATGGATTAAGATTCGAGAGATGGGTATGCTTTTCTGTATCTTCTTTTCTACAGATACGAAAGCCATTTTCGGTCTTGTCTATATAAAAACCTTTATACTCAATTCTATTTTTCATAAGCAGAACCTACTTAACGTATTTATCTTCAATGTAACGCTTTACACCACAAGTCTTGTAATATCCAATATGTTCGCCTCTGCGATCTACATACCCTCGTCTTGTGTTTCTGATTACACCTTCGGATAATAATTTTTCAATTTCATTTTTTAAAATGTACTTAATAATTTTCACTTCTTTCTTGATTTATTTCCTGCCGAATAGCAGAAGAGAGTGAGCGTGGAGGGATTTGACCCCATCGACAACTCGATTAAAAGTCGAGTGCTCTGCCAAACTGAGCTACACACTAAAAAAGAATAATCGGCAACCATACTACAAGAACTGTAGTACAGTCACCGACACATATAAGAAGAGGAGTACAATATGAATATGTACCAATCTTAGAAATGATCTTTAGAATTGTTCTGTTTGAAAACGCCTCGAATCGTTCCCCATAGGTTTGATTCCTATATATCTTCCGCAGAAATGCATGGTACAGTCTCGCTTGATGAACTTAACTGGTTTTATCACACATGCACAAGTTTTTCATATAGCATCACACCAACTAACTTATAGCCATATGTTAGACGAAATATTATAATGTCTATCGACAATTATATATTCTCTGTTTTATCAGCCAAGAAAAGCTGATTTCATTGTTTTATATTCGGGGCAGATAATGATACGTCTGCCCCTAGTATACTTTTTAAACTTGCAAGCCCTTACTTATTACACGCATTGGCAATGGCGTGGGAGTTTACTAACACAACTCTGCGCTTTCTTCCCTCCATATAACGGACGTTAAGCACTTTTGGAAACCATTGAAAATAAAGGACTTTGGAAGAAAATTACAAAATAATCGTGCAGTTTTTGTGCATTATCTACAATAAAAATTCATTAAAAACTTATTTTTATCAACTCTATACAGCAAATTTAATATTTTTCTAGTATGCTTTTCAGGATTATATGTGCGATTTTTTGAAGCACCAGTCTCACTACTCAATCCTAGTGCAATTTCAATTAGACGATTAATAGTGACGACATTTTTTATTTTCATTTTAGAAAGCTCAGATATGATTTCAGAATTTTTTTCAGATAAGAAGGATATATACTCTTCGTTATCTAAAATATTAATCTTTGCAGATTTTACGCTTAAGTCATAGTCTTCTATAATCTTCATCATCTTTGTCATTTGTCTTCGATTGGCTTCTCCATTCATCTTAATAAAAAATACAGAAGTTGGAATTGTTTCAACGGTGGAGGCGTTTTGAATTTTATTTATCCAATCTTCAAGCCAATTCATAGGACATAACAATTCTCTATTGATACGACTTTTAAGTTTGTTTTTTGATTCATCAACTTCCTCTTGTGGAAGTTCTTTGCCATCTTTGGTATATTTAATTTCTCTTGTGTATTTCATAAACTCAGGGAAATCGTGTTTCTTATACTTTGGTTTACCAGATTCAGTATAACCGACAATCTTTTTAATACTCATACAAGAGAGTTTGCTAATTCTATCAATTTCCTTATTACCATCAATTTCATATTCTCTTTTACATCCATCAATAATAACCTGTGCAAGAACAGACAAAATGATAAAATTATCATAGAGTTCTTTAAGTTTTTTCTCATCAGGACTATCTTTTTGTAATTCCGTCCAATAATAGGTCATTGCCAACTGAGCCAAATTACTTGAATATCCGATTCCCATACGTGACTTTGAAAACTTGTTATCCATAGTAGCATAATCTTTTTTTGTATTATTGTAGGTAATGCCAGACTCTTGTAATGCATTTACGATAGTATAAAAATTTCTATAACATCTTTCTGCACATTTGACCATTGTTGATTGATTTGTGACAAGCATAAAATCCGAGTCTTCGTCCATTCCATTTGCTCTGTCTTGAATATCCGTATGAATACAATTAACCGCTATGATATTTTTACTAAATGCAAAATACTTATCCATTTTTTCTGAATAGACATTATGCAAATAACATATATTATTTGGGGAATTATGTGGATTTCTAAACGCTGCAAGATATTCATTATTATCGAAACGTTTAGTATAACACTGAATACAATTAGATTCTTGAGAAAGCGTTGGATCTTTTTCAAAATCTTCACCAACAGAATAGAGCAGAAGTGCATAAGGATTACCACATACAGTCAAATTATCACCATTGACCATTATTTTTCCTTTTCTCATTCTGTATACATAATCAAAGATGATTTTCTTTTTTTCTTCTCTAAAAAATGTACTATTTCCAAACTCATGATTTTGAGCATATAAATCGGCAAGCATCTCATAATGATTTACCTCATTTGCATTCTTTCTAAGAAACTTTTCAAATTCATCATTGTCACGTTTAAGTAATTCAACATAATCAATGCTAATCTGAGCAACGTCTTTTACATCGTCCTTCGTGCATGGAAGAGTATTAATCATCTGATAACTCAATTGTTGATATTGTCCTAATTTACTTGGGTGGTCAGTTTTTACGATGCCCCACATATCACCATCAGAATGAATTCTTTCGCACCAATAGTCATATGCTTCAGTAATATTATTACCCATTAAGTCTTGAAATTTCTTCCATTTAATCGCATTATCAGTGGTTATCATCTTAATATCTTTTAAATAATGCCATTTACCAAACATATCTTGAACCTGGTATGTATTGTAATCATATCCATTCTTCTCACACCAATCTTTAAAGAATTTTTGAAGATAACTCTTAAAGGCACATGCTTTAAAAAGGTGATTTCTGAGTAATGCCATACCGTTAATATAAGATGGGAGATGAAGATAATTAGAATCAGCTTCGATTAGTGCCATACCATCCCAAATTGTATTTTTAACTTGACGTTTTTCTTCGGATACAACACATTTTTTACGTTTCTCGATTATCTTTTCGTTTTTGTTAGTTTCTTTATTTTTCTTTTTGACTTCTACTTCGTATTCTTCTGCTTTAACAACTTTTGTCATTGTTTCAAAAAAGGAATCCTGATCTTTGAGAATTAGAATATCCTCAACAGGTATATGAAGTGTACCAATAATTGTAGATGTGGTAAGTGGAGCATAAGCTGACATTTCAACGATTTTCGCATTGTCATGACTCATTTTTTTCCCAAGTCCAATTGTTAACCAATCATATGCAATGTCATATAATTTACTATTTATGAAAATAACTTGTCCAAGTTTAGCTTTAGCACTTGTACGAAAAAGCATCTCATAATGAATTGTTTCTTCTTTAATTGTTCCGTCTCTGCGTTTACGTTTATATGTAACATTAACACCATTCTCGTAAAAATACTCTCGAATTTCATCTCGTGATTTTTCATCATACAGATCTTTTCTATCTTCAACTTTTTGTAATGCCTGTTTAATACGTTCCTTAGAATCACCATCAGTATCATTAAATAACTTTTCTAATCGATCGTGTTCATTATCATAAGAGCGACTTCCAAATTCATAATCAAGACAAATTATATCTCGTGTACTTTCATTTTTCTTACCAGATTTTCCTTTGTAAATATTTAATCCATTCTTTTGTAAGAAAAAACTAAATAAGCTATTATTAAACATAGCATCAGTATATGTAAAATAATCTCGTGTTCCAAGATTAACATCATATAGCATACCAGCACTAATGTTTTTTATCTTAATCCCATATTCACTCATTTATTATATCATCACCACCTTACTATAAATTCTCCCAAAATTCATCTTCAGAATCATATCCACCATAATCTAAACTCTCTGCAAACTCGTAAGATGATTTTTTTGATGCTTTGTAATAACATTGTTCTAATTCAGAACATTCTTCGCATTTGAAGTTTTCATCAAAATCACATTCTGAAAGTTCATCTACAATCAATTCTTTCATTTCTTTAACATTATCAAAATTATTATTCATATAAATTGCCTCCTCTATAATATTCTCCAAAAGAAATTTCTATTTACTTTACAAAACTAAATAATTTGAATAATCTTTTCGTGTTTATTTTCTTCATTTTCTATCTCATCCTTCTACATTCTTTTTACATTGTTTATCAAAAGCAAAATCTCTAAAAATTCGATCTGCGACAGAAGGTGCTTTATCTTTTCGAGGATAATCTGTACAGAAATCATATTCTGTGATTAGTCCACCGTATGTATTTGCGTATTTATGGTTCTTTGATGTAATTATTACAGTTCTGTTCATTTAATAGTTCTCCTTTTCTGTTTAAAAAATTGTTCATTGCAATCAACTCCTTTGAGTGCTGCGTTTATTTGTTACATATGTTTATTCTCTGTTTTGATTTAAAAATTTGAGAATTGTCTAAAACAATCTCCCTTATCTTTGTATACGTAGGTCAAATAGCCCTTATTTTGTAATTCTGTAACACGGTTTCTAAATTCTTCAACATTTATAATTCCATGTTTATTCTGAGAATGGAATTGATAAAAATGCTCCATATTAATTTTTTCTCCAAGTTGCAAATAATATTTTTGTGGTTCTTTCCAATATTCTTCAACTGGAATATATTTTGGGCTTATAAATATTTGCTCAACATCAAATGTTTCTGTACCAACTTGATTTACTGAATATTTGGGGGATTGTTTTGGAAGTGTAAAAGATGGTTTATCTAAACAACGACAATCAGAATTATATTTTGGATCATATTGTGCAATATAATATAATTCATATATATTTGTATCAGCTTGTGTTTCCATTGGATATAATTCAATTTTTGAAAAATCGCCATTTGTTCTTTCTCTCGCAGACTCGCAAGCACGATCAAGAAGATGAAGATTACTTTTACCAATATAAACTAACTGATTATTATTATCATAGATAAAATAACATCCAAAATTTTCTTCTTTAGGAATTGTTGGCTTATCATAAAATGTAATGTTCCATTTTGCCATTTTGTGAGTACCTTCCAATATTTTAAAATGATGTGGGTAATAAATATCATCTTGTTTAGGCTTTTGATGTAAATAATGCGAATTATATGATATATTCAATCCAAATGATTCAAACACCTCATCAAAAGAAATAACTGATGGATTGTTTGTGAATTTTGCAATATTTTCATTACCTTTATTAGAAATAGAAGATAAATCTTGATATTTTCCATCTTGTGATAATGTAATCCAATTATGATATTCGCTTGATAAATCAAGGATATTTTTTGTATCTTTTGGGAGATTTTCTATGTATGTGAATATTTTTGATAAGTCTTTAATACTATCAATACAATCTTCAGAAATATCAATCTCATTATTCTTAAATATTTTTAATAGATAATTGGCTAAATGCCTTCCACTTGTAAAATGCATTTTATTCTCCTTTCATTTTCGTTAAATATTTAATTTCACCAGGTACATCCTCTTTGTTATATATTCTCTTTCTATAAATTCTTTCTAATTCGATTAAAACAGAATCACCTTCTAATTCTATTGGATCAAGAGCATATACATTTCTTGTAGGAACAAACACACCTTCTTCTTTTTTATTCTCCACAAACATATCTCTTCTTATATAAATTAATTTATAAGATTCTAAGACAGATAATCCGTTTTCAACTGTTGAGATAGAGATATCTAATCCTTTCGCAATTTGTGATTTAGATGGAAAGGAAATTTTAGCAGGTGCGATATCTCCTGGATAATCCATGATATATTGCTTTATATAAAGATAAATACAAAACTGTCCTCTGTAAAAAAAACATTACGTTCATAAGATAATTGAAGATAAAATAAATCATTTGGTTTAACAACAAAAATGTCTGTATTACAGCTTGCATAACCTTTGTTTATAAGTTCTGTTTTAATAATTTCTCGAAAATCAGAGTATATGGATTTATTATTTGTTTTCGTTGAATAACCAATTTCTTGTAGCAAATCGTTGAGTGTGAGAGCAATTTGCCCAAATGTTTGTACATGTTTCCTTAGATATAATATAATGAGATAATATTTCAAACCTGAAATACCTTTATGATTTTTGATTTCCTTTTTTGAAAATCCGACAGAGGTTATTTTTTTATCTTTCTCAGATAGATAAATATAGTTGTCGATTTTAATCACTCCTTTCGTTAAAAAATTTGTGTGAAAATTTTCCCAAAGATTTAACACTACCTATTAAGTTTGTGTGAAAATTTTCCCAAAGGGGTACTTAATTCTGTGTGAAAATTTTCCCAAAAAGTAGGTATATAGTATAAAAGCATAATTAATTATATAAAAAAGCATAAATATATAAAAAAGTATAATAACTTCGTAAATGGTCTAACGCCCATTTACTCCGTAAAAAATTTAATTGATTGTTATTGGTTGGTTTAGATACATGGTGTTTTTGATTGATGATTTCATTTGGGTACATGTATGATGTACCTATATTATTATTCTCCACTAGACTAATCATTTATTAACTGTTCCAAATTAACATACTTCTCTTTGTAAATATCATCTATAAAGAATACTGGTAGCTTGTCATGGTACATTTCATAAATTTCTTTACCTGATATGCTTATCCAAAAATTACTTTCTATTTGCCTTTGTTCCTGCAATACTTCAATCTCTTTCTGATATTTAATATTTTTAATTATCCCTCCAATTTTTCCACAGATAGTACAATAGCTGCTTAATGATGTATGAATACGTTCTTTTTCTTCTTGAGTAAATGCATTACTTTTAAAATTCCATTTATTTTGAATTAGACATTCTTCATAATGGTGTTTGTGTTTTGATTTGCGGTTACTCTTGGAGATGTTGCTTTCTTTCTGCTTAAGATATTTTGTGATATCAATTTTTGTTTTGCTGTCAATTAGTTTCATGCTAAATTCCTTTCTTTGAGCAAGTAATGGAATAGAAGTAGAACATTGCTCAATAATATATTCTCTGTTTATTTCTTATTTTTGGCATAAAATAAGACAGACGAAATCAATCATCTGTCTTTGGCATAATAACATTATTTATTCCATTAAACTTTTATAAAAATTAATTATATCTCTTAAATTATCAATGAAAGCAGAAATATCTACAAAATAATTTGGATAAGCTAATTTTAATGTTTCAAACGAAGTTGCGGATACTAAAACCGCATCAAGATTAGATTCTTTTTCAACAGTATCATATATTTTGGTAGCAACTTCGATTTGTGAAGAATTAAAACTTCTGACTCTAACATTTTTTTTACTATAATTGAGAATCAAAAGATAATATAAATTTTTACCTTTAATTTTTAATTCACTTGTATAATTAATAGTAACATTTATTGCACTTAAAGTAGAAAGAATGTTATGTTTTTTATCTAATTGTTCTATTTCTACTATCAACTCATCTGCCCATTGCGATGTATTTGGGCAAAGTGGCATTTTTTCTTGTGCGGCAAAAACTGAAGACACAAGAGTAAAAAATCTAAGTATTTCATCATTCCCTTGGCTCGCCTTAAGGTTGCTCTTAGTATAAATTCCCATCATTTCAACAGCAGTAGCCCATATATGTTGTAACCTTGTACGAAATTGAATTTCTATGAGCATATTTTTATTATATGTTTCTTTGCTATCACTACAAAATTTATATACCATATGATAAGACCTGTATCCTGATTCTTTGGGGCATTTAATATAATCATACTCTTTTTTTAAAATATGACGTATACTAGAAGTTTTATATTTATCAACTGCTTTATATACATCGTCAATAGAATCTACAATTACACGACAACCACCTAAATCTTGCATTCTATATAATTCCATTACATGATCCTTATTTCTATTAAGTTTATTTATAATTGAATCTAGCCTTTTTAATCTTTGAACAACAATAGCATTTGGATTGTTCCTACGCAAATTACTACATATGATTTGTAATGGATAAGCATGTGAAGCCCTCCAATTATTGATTACTTCTAAAGCGGCATCTTTTTCCTTGGCAGTTGAATTAGGATTTACAAAATTTCTACCAGCTTTATTTATCTGACTTCCTGTATATTTTGGTACTTCCCATTTTTCTTTTGATGTATTATCCATAGAATCAAATTCCTTCAATATTTTTTCTATAATTATATCACAATTGTCTTTGTAATTCATTGATTATTTTTTATATCCTTTCATAATAGTATATTCTATGTTTAGTAATGTAATTTGTATATAGTTTTGAGTACCACCCCACATATTATTATGGTTATATTTGTTCTGAGAGAGAAATAAGAGAGTTTTATGTTTAGGAAAGGATTTTATCATTG
>OMBR01000459.1_pt1 | contig 21210 bp, 15 predicted proteins | sample 1674041 | NCBI WGS metagenome assembly OMBR01 (sample SAMEA103958138, study PRJEB25191) | human gut metagenome | biome: human-associated habitat [ENVO:00009003]; feature: intestine environment [ENVO:2100002]; material: feces | place: Germany | collected 2013/2015
ATTTGCCAATCGTAACCCCCCAGAACCACCCTACACAAGGAAACTCATGTCACCCACAAACCATCATTTGGTGAGCATTTCATATTGTTAAGTTATGGATGTTCTGCAGATAACGCTGTGGTGAAATAAGTAATTAGTTAAACTAAAATCAAGGTAAATAAGTAAATTAATCAATTTACAAAATATAGACTAAAATAAGCTAAAAAATGAAACTAAAACAAAAATAAATGTGAAAAAGTGCACAAAAACGGCGAAATATAATTGTCTATAGTGCCGAAATGCACAATAGAAGGCTTAAAATGGACTAAAACCAAGAAAAAAGTGTTGACTAAAAAATAAAATAGCATATAATTAAATTAAGTTACAAAACAAGGTAACAAACATCATAAGGAGGAAAATCATATGAAATTAAGAAAAGTTTTAGCCGTTACTTTAGTAGCAGCAATGACCATGAGCATGGCAGCATGCGGTGGCTCAAACAACACAGCAGGCAATGGGGGAACAACAGACAACAACAGTGCAGCAGCAGATAACAGCACAGATGCATCAAATGATGTAGCAGCAACTGAGAGTGGTGATGCTTCTACATCCGCAGACGGATCTTTATCCTATGCAGATATCAAACTTGGTGAGGATTATACAGATCTGACAGCAACAATTTCATTATTCAACCACAGAACAGATCTTGAATCTGACGATTATAACGGAACAACATGGAAAGAGTATTTAGCAGCATTCAATGAAATGTATCCCAATATTACAGTTGAACTTACAACCGATACCAACTATGCAGATGATGCTCTGATGCATTTACAGTCCGGTGACTATGAGACAGTCATGATGATCCCGGCGGTTGATAAGGCAGACTTAAGCAATTACTTTATTTCATATGGTGATCTTGATACCATGAAGACCCAGATCAATTATGCAACTACATGGGAGTATGGCGGACAGGTTTACGGTGTTCCTTCTACAGCAACTACACAGGGTATCGTATACAATAAAAAAGTATTTGAAGAAGCAGGAGTTACAGAACTTCCAAAGACTCCGGAAGAATTTATCGGTGCATTACAGAAAATCAAAGATAATACAGATGCCATCCCACTTTATACAAACTATGCAGCAGGCTGGACAATGGGAGCATGGGATGCTTACATCGGAAATAATGCAACAGGCGACAATACATATATGAACCAGAAATTAGTTCATACAAAAGATCCATTCCAGAATTATGGCGATGATACACATGCTTATGCAGTTTACAAGATCCTCTATGATGCAGTTGCAGACGGACTGATCGAAGATGACTTTGCAACAACTGACTGGGAGGGCTGTAAAGGTATGATCAACAATGGTGAGATCGGTTGTATGGTACTTGGCTCATGGGCTTATCCTCAGATGGAAGCAGCAGGCGAAAATGGCGCAGATATCGGTTATATGCCATTCCCGATCACTGTAAATGGTGAGCAGTATGCATCAGCAGGTGCTGATTACTCTTATGGTATCAATGCAAATGCAACAGATGATGAAAAAGCAGCAGCTATGGTATTTGTAAAATGGATGACAGAAAAATCCGGTTTCTCATACAACGAGGATGGACTTCCAGTCGCAGCCAGCAGTACAGATACAAAACTTTCCTTCGATGGCGTAACATTCTTAGAGGATGAACCTGCATTAGCTGGCGAGGAAGATTTCTTAAATGAGATGAATGCAGAGTCTGAGTTAAATATTAACGCAGGTGGAGACAGTAAAATCCAGGCAATCATTGAGCATGCATCCAATGGCGATAAGACATTTGATGAGATCATGGACGAATGGAACACAGCATGGTCTGATGCACAGGAATCAAACGGAATTGAAGTAACTGAGTAATATAGTTCCACAAAAGGGAAGGGGAGGTTCCCCTTCCCGGATAAAAGACAATGGATGGAGGAATTGTGGATATGGAAGGGAAAAAACCATTCAGTTTTACAAAATGGGCAAAAAGCAGAAAAGGACAGCAGGTGATCATCTGTGTGGCATTTATGACAATTCCGCTGTTATTGCTGTTTGTATTTACTTATCTGCCTTTTGCCGAGATGGTAAAATTCAGTTTTTATAAGATGAAATATTTAACTCCGGTAGATCAGAGAAAATTTGTCGGATTTAAAAATTATATTGACGTATTTCGCAGGGATGACTGCTTTGGAGCATTAAAGCTCAGTCTTTATTATATGGTAGGTGCGATTATTCAGCTTGTACTTGCACTTTATCTGGCTACTATTTTAAGTTTTAAGGTAAAGGGAGGAAACTTCTTCAAAGGATTAATGTTCTTCCCATATCTGATCAGTGGTATTGCAATCGGATTTATTTTTAAATTTTTCTACACCAGAGGATTTGTACTTGATACGATCTTACAATGGTGTGGATTTAAACTTGACAATCTTCCATACTGGCTGAAAGATCAGTCAATTAACAACTGGTCTTTGGTGGCTACTTCGGTATGGCGTTATTTTGGACAGAACATGGTATTGTTTATCGGTGCAATCATGTCTGTGGATGCAGACCTTTACGAAGCAGCAGAGTTAGATGGTGCAAATAAATTTCAGCAGTTTAAACATATTATTCTGCCGAGTATCAAAACAATTATCACTTTAAATGTAATTCTTTCTATCACAGGTTCCTTAAGTGCATTTGAGCAGCCTTACGTTATCACAGATGGTGCAAATGGAACCGGAACATATTTTGTAATTATGAATGAGATCGCTCATGTAAGCCAGAAAGTCGGTCTTGCATCAGCAATGGCAGTCGTACTTCTCCTTATCATTTTTGCATGTACGATTTTACAGAAGTTATTCTTTAAATATATCTTCCGTGATGCTGAGAGTGAGGATGAATCCTACAAGGCAAAACGCGCAAGATTAAAAGCGGAAAAACAGGCAAAGAAAGCTGGAAAGGGAGTGGCATAGGAAGATGAGAAAACATAATGTAAATGTGCAGAAAAGAAAAAAACATTATACCGTTGGTGCAATCCTCTGGCTGATCGTTGAATATGTATCGTTGATTTTCTTTGGACTTTGTGCAGTTGTTCCTGTTATCTCCTGTGTGATTACAGCGTTTAAGACACAGGAAGAATATCAGACGACCAATGTTATGACATTGCCGAAGAACTGGCTGAATTTTGATAATTTTATTAAAGCATTTCAGACAGCGGATATGGGAAGAGCTTTCTTAAACTCCGTGATCGTTATGGTATCTGTCCTGGTTGTTTCCATTGTAATCGGAACACAGCTTGCTTATGTATTAAACCGTTTTAAATTCCCGGGAAACGGACTGATCCGAAACCTGTTTTTGTTTGCTTCACTGCTTCCGGCAGTTGCAATGCAGGTAACTGTATATAATATCATGACAGCATTGCACTTTGTCAATCATTTATATGGATATATTATTCTGATGTGCGGAACGGATGTTATCTCAATTTACATTTTCATTCAGTTTATGGAAAATATACCAATATCTCTGGATGAATCGGCAATCATTGATGGCGCATCCTACTGGACAATTTACTGGAAAATTATGCTTCCACTGTTAAAACCGGCAATCGTGACATCCTGTATTTTAAAGGGGGTTGGTGTTTATAACGAGTACTATATGGCAAACCTTTATCTGATGGATAAAAAGTTACATACAATCGCGACATCACTTTATACATTTGTTGGCCCGATGGGAAGTCAGTACAACCTGATCTGTGCAGGTGTTATCATTTCCCTGCTTCCGGCATTGATCGTATTTATCCTCTGTCAGAAACAGATTTACAGTGGAATTGCTGCTGGTGCAGTAAAAGGCTAAAGAGAGAAAGAGGAAACGGTTATGAGTGAGTTAAAAGAACTTGCAGCAGAAGCAAAACACGAACTGCTCACACATATCATTCCATTTTGGAGAGGTATGCGGGATGATAAGTTCGGCGGATATTACGGTTATCTTTCCTATGATCTTGCACTGGATGAAAAAGCAGAAAAAGGATGTATCTTAAACAGCCGTATTACCTGGTTTTTTGCAAATGCGTATTTACTTTATAAAGACGGCGGCATTTCGGAAGAGGAATGCGAGGCAGCAGGTTTTAAGGGAGAAGACCTGCTTGCCGAGGCAAAACATGGTTATGAATTTTTAAGGGAACATTGTATCGACAAAGAATACGGAGGGATCTTCTGGTCATTAAATTATGACGGAACACCACTTGATACAACTAAACATACATACAATCAGGCATTCTGTATTTATGCGTTGTCATCTTACTATGATGCAGCCGGGGATAAGGAAGCGTTAGAACTTGCTTTTTCCCTGTTTGATATCATTGAGGAGCGCTGCACGGATGAGATCGGTTACTTAGAAGCTTTTACAAGAGATTTCAAACCGGAATCAAACGAAAAGCTTTCTGAGAACGGTGTACTTGCAGATAAGACAATGAATACACTGCTTCATGTTTTTGAAGCGTATACAGAATTGTACCGCGTGACAAAAAATGAAAAGGTTGGAAAGAGACTGATGTGGATCATGGATACCTTTGCAGATAAGGTATACAATCCGGCAAAACAGCGTCAGGAAGTATTTTTTGATGCAGACTATAACACAATCTTAGACCTTCATTCTTATGGTCATGACATTGAGACAGCATGGCTGATGGATCGCGGTGTCGATGTATTAAACAATGAACATTACCGTGAGAAAATGACACCGATCACAAAGACACTGACCTCAAGAATTTATCAGGTGGCATTTGATGGTCATTCTCTTGCAAATGAATGTGACCGCGGAGTGGTCAATGCACACCGCGTCTGGTGGGTGCAGGCAGAAACCGTTGTTGGTTTCTTAAATGGTTATGAAAGAAACACAGGACATTCTGAATATTGCGATGCTGCACTGGCAGAGTGGGAGTTCATCAAAACCTATGTGGTTGATAAGAGAAATGGTTCTGAGTGGTTCTGGGAAGTCAATGAGGATGGAAGTCCGATTTTAGACAGACCGATCGTAGAGCCGTGGAAATGTCCGTATCATAATGGAAGAATGTGTATAGAAGTCATCCGCAGAATCGGAGCATAAAACAGATTCATTTATTTTTAGAAAAAGAATGGAGATTCGACGAATGTTACATGAGAGATATTATGTAGAAAAAGAAAAGCAGGAAAAACTGCTTTCCCGCAAAAATGTAAAATCGGATTTTTACAATGGTGTTTATGACCGTTATGAATATCCGGTATTGACAAGAGAGCATATTCCTCTGACCTGGAGATATGACTTAAACCCGGAGACAAATCCATATTTCATGGAGCGTCTGGGAATCAACGCAGTCATGAATTCCGGCGCGATCGAACTGAACGGAAAATATTATCTGGTTGCGAGAATCGAAGGAAACGATAGAAAATCTTTCTTTGGTGTTGCTGAGAGTGATAACGGAATCGATGGTTTCCGTTTCTGGGATTATCCGATCCTGTTACCGGATACTTGTCCGGAAGAGACCAATGTCTATGATATGCGTCTGACCAAACATGAAGATGGTTACATCTATGGTGTATTTTGTTCTGAGTCAAAAGATACAACCGTAAACGATCTTTCCGCAGCCGTAGCTGCAGCAGGAATCGTTCGTACTAAAGATTTAAAGAACTGGGAGAGACTGCCAAATCTTGTTACTTTAAATTCTCCGCAACAGAGAAACGTGGTACTTCATCCGGAATTTGTAGATGGAAAATATGCATTCTACACAAGACCGATGGATGACTTTATTGAAACCGGATCAGGCGGAGGAATCGGATTTGGACTTTGCGAAGATATCACACATGCAGTGATCGACGAGGAGAAAATGACAAGTCTTCGTAAATACCACACAATCACAGAGGCAAAGAACGGTGCAGGTGCAACTCCGATCAAGACAGACAAAGGCTGGATCCACATTGCACATGGTGTCCGCAACACCGCAGCAGGACTCCGTTATGTTATCTATGCATTTGCAACAGATTTAAACGATCCGTCAAAAGTGATCGCAGAGCCGTCCGGACTCTTAATTGGACCGAGAGGTGAAGAGCGTGTCGGTGACGTAAGCAATGTTGTATTTACCAACGGTGCGATCGTAAATGAGAATAACGAAGTATTTATCTACTATGCATCTTCTGATACGAGAATGCATGTAGCGACAACTACCGTGGATAAACTGGTAGATTATGTATTTAATACACCGCAGGATCCGGGCAGAAGCGTTGAGTGTGTGGCACAGAGATGCGGACTGATCGAGAAGAATTTAGAGTTCCTTGCAAAGGAAGATAAATAAGAAATAAAAAAGAACGACGAAAATAAATTGCAGATAGAATCTGCAGGTGCGTGGATGTAAGACGCAGAAATGGAGGAAGAAAATGAGCAAATATAAAATGATCAGCCAGCCGGTACCAAATGTACCATGGCAGGAAAGACCGGAAAACTTAACAGGAGCACCGGTATGGAGATACAATGAGAACCCGATCATCGGACGTAACCCGGTAAAAGGTGTTGCAAGAATTTTCAACAGTGCCGTTATGCCGTATGAAGATGGATTCATCGGTGTATTCCGTGGAGAGCAGACTAATGGTATTCCTTACATTTACCTTGGAAGAAGCAAAGATGCGATCCACTGGAATTTTGATGAAAACAAGATCAATTTCGTAGACGAGGAAGGCAAACCGTTTATGCCGCGTTATGCATATGATCCGCGTCTTGTAAAAGTAGAAGATACCTATTACATCATCTGGTGTCAGGATTTCTACGGCGCAGCAATCGGTATAGCAAAGACAACAGATTTCAAGACATTCACAAGAATTGAGAATCCGTTCCTTCCATTCAACAGAAATGCAGTGCTGTTCCCAAGAAAGATCAACGGAAACTTCATGTTATTATCCCGTCCGTCCGACAGCGGACATACACCGTTCGGTGATATTTTCGTGAGCGAGAGCCCGGATCTTACTTACTGGGGAAAACACAGACATGTGATGGGCAAAGGCTCTGAGTGGTGGGAGTCCTTAAAGATCGGTGGAGGTGCTGCCCCGATCGAAACATCCGAAGGATGGCTGTTATTCTACCACGGAGTAAGCGGAACCTGTAACGGTTATGTATATTCCATCGGTGGAGCAATCTTAGACATTGACAATCCATCTATCGTAAAATATCGTTGTGAGACATTCTTACTCACACCGGAAGAATGGTATGAGGAGCGCGGATTTGTTCCGAACGTATGCTTCCCATGTGCAACAATCCATGATTCCGAATCCGGAAAAATTGCAATTTATTACGGTGCTGCAGACAGCTATGTTGGTCTTGCATTCACAGAACTTGATGATATCATTGATTATATCAAGGAAAACAGTGTCGTAACACCGGAAGATACCGAGATCGGAAGACGCTAAAATTGCTGCTATTCATCCTTAATAGCATAAAATTAATTCATAACACAGGCTGCCAGATGCAATGAAAATTGCGGCAGCCTTGTTGCGTAATTCATGAAACGTGTGATGGAGTGTCCGCAGAACGTGCATTTTATCATAATGGAATGTCCGCGGAGCGGGCAGTCTGCTTACATATTTAATTTTTGGAGGGAAACTCAGAACATGATAATTAAACCAGATAATGAAATGTTGTCTTACAGCGGAAGAATTGATTTTGATGACAGGCTTGCACCGGTTCTTGTCTATGCGTGCAGCTCAATTGGAATGAAATTTGCCGGAACATCCTTAAAGGCAGTGATCGCAAACCATCGTTCCTGCTGGACGAATGAACTGGGATATTTTATAGACGGGGAACAGAAGCGTTTTACCTTGTCGTCTGATGAAGAGAAAAAGACTTATACTTTGGCGGAGGGACTTTCAGAGGGAACACATGAACTGCTGTTATTTAAGCGTATGGATTCCTGTCATACTTTTACGTTCTATGGATTTGAGATTGATGATGGAGCGGAAGTTCTGCCACTGCCGGAAAAACCAAAACGGAAAATGGAATTTTTTGGTGACAGTGTTTCCTGTGGAGAAGTTTCGGAGGCTGTGGCATATGTTGGAAAGCCGGATCCTGAGCATGATGGGGAATATTCGAACAGCTGGTATTCGTATGCGTGGATGACGGCGCGGAAATTAAATGCGCAGATCCACGACACTTCACAGGGTGGAATCTCACTTTTAGATGATACCGGCTGGTTTGCAGCACCGCACTATAAAGGTGTCGAGTCCTGCTATGACAAGATCGAGTACCACCCGGATCTTGGGCCAACCAAACAGTGGGATTTCTCCAAATATGTTCCGCATGTTGTCGTTGTTGCGATCGGACAAAACGACAATCACCCGGTAGACTATATGGCAGAAGATTATGACAGTGAAAAATCCAAAAACTGGAGAAAACATTATCAGGCATTCATCGAAAAACTGATGCAGCTTTATCCGAAGGCGCAGATCATTTTAGCTACAACCATTCTTTGTCATGATAAAAGCTGGGACCGTTCCATCGACGAAGTCTGCACCCGCATCGGCAGTGAGAGAGTCCATCATTTTCTCTACACAAAAAATGGCTCCGGCACGCCGGGACACATCCGTATCCCGGAAGCAGAGCAGATGTCGGATGAGCTTGCGGCGTATATCAACTCATTAGGGGATGCAGTCTGGGAATCTTAGTTTCGCACCGGAAACAGCAAAAAAGGAGAGAATATCAAATGGAATATCAAATCAAATACGAAAACGGCATTGCCAACCGCGGCTGCTTATACCGCCTGAAAAAAGTCATGGACCGCGCCAAAGCAGGCGAAGCTTTAAATATTGCATTTTTAGGCGGCTCGATCACTCAGGGAAGCCTTTCTTCCAAACCGGAACTCTGTTACGCATACCATGTCTATGAGTGGTGGAAAAAGACATTTCCACAGGCTGATTTTACTTACATCAATGCAGGAATCGGCGGAACAACCTCACAGTTTGGTGTGGCGCGCGCAGAAGCTGATCTGCTTTCCAAAGAGCCGGATTTTGTCATCATCGAGTTTTCCGTCAACGATGACAGCACGGAGCACTTTATGGAGACCTATGAGGGACTGGTGCGAAAAGTATATACCAGTAAGACAAAACCGGCAGTTCTTTTAGTGCACAACGTATTTTACAATAACGGTGCCAATGCGCAGCTGATGCACGGACGCATTGCAAGATATTATAATCTTCCGGCTGTCAGCATGCAGAGTACGATCTACCCGGAAGTTGTCGCCGGGCGCATCGAAAACCGTGAGATCACACCGGATGACCTGCATCCGAATGATGCCGGACATGCACTTGTCGCATCGGTGATTACATACTTTTTAGATAAAGTAAAAACAGAAGATGCAACGGAACAGAGCGAACCGGATTATCCGACACCTCTCACAAAAAATACTTATGAGAAATCCATCCGTCATCAGAACAGCGACGAAAACGTAGTCTGCCATGGATTTGTCGCAGATACGTCCGCACAGAGAGATATTACCGACTGTTTCAAACACGGATGGACAGCTTCAAAGAAAGGTGATTCCATCACACTTGATGTTGAGGGCTGCAATATTTCAGTACAGTACAGAAAATCCGTAAAACTTCCGGCACCGGTTGCAGAGATCATTGTGGACGGCGATGCAGAACATGCAGTCCGTCTGGATGCGAACTTTGATGAGACCTGGGGTGATAAATTAGAACTTGACACCATCTTAGAACATGGCGAAAATAAAGTACATAAAGTGGAGGTGCGTCTGACAGAGACACACGAGAATGATGCAGTGCCATTTTATCTGGTGTCTGTCATTGGTTCCTCTGAAAAATAATTCACTGGGAAAGGAAAAGAAGAATGTTTCGGGATGATTTTGTTTGGGGTGTTGCGAGCAGTTCCTATCAGGTAGAGGGAACCGATGCAAACGATGGAAGAGGAAAAACAGTCTGGGATGCATTTACGGAGGCAGGCAGGATTTTCGAAAATCAGAATGCTTATACGACCTGTGATCATATGCATCATTATAAGGAAGATTACGCACTGATGAAAAATCTTGGTATCAAGGCATATCGTTTTTCATTAAACTGGGCACGTATTCTGCCGGAAGGAACCGGTCGTGTCAATGAAAAAGCGATCCGGATGTACCGTGATATGATCACATGTATGAAAGAAAATGGGATTACGCCATATATTACCATGTTTCACTGGGAGTTTCCGCAGGCTCTTTATGAAAGAGGAGGCTGGTTAAATCCAGAGGTGATAGACTGGTTCGGGGAATATGCCAAAGTCGTTGCAGAGAACTTTTCCGATATCTGTGAGTATTTCATTACGATCAATGAGCCGCAGTGTGTGGTAGGACTGGGACATTTAAGCGGTGTACATGCACCGGGAGTAAAAATGTCAATCAAAGATACTTTCCAGATCGCACACAATCTGATGAAGGCACATGGCCAGGCTGTTATCAATCTGCGTAAATATGCAGTCCGGGATATCAAAGTCGGATACGCACCGACCGGAGGTGTCGCTTATCCTTATACGGATAAACCGGAGGACATTGAAGCTGCGAAAAAAGTATATTTTGGTTTCTATAATCCGATGGATAACTGGACCTGGAATGTAGCATGGTTTTCGGATCCTGTATTTTTAGGGCATTATCCGAAAGAAGGATTGGAGAAATTTGCGCAGTATCTGCCAGAGATCACGGAAGAAGATATGAAGCTGATCCATCAGCCACTTGATTTTATGGGACAGAATATATACAATGGTTACTATGTCCGTGCAGGAGAGAACGGTGAACCGGAATTTGTGGACCGTGAACCGGGATTTCCTAAGACAGGAGCAGACTGGCCGGTAACGCCGGAAGCTTTTTATTATGGTATAAAATTTCTGACAGAGCGTTATCCATTGCCGCTTTACATCACGGAAAACGGCATGTCCTGTCATGATAATATCAGCGCAGATGGCAGGGTGCATGATCCAAACCGTATCACGTTTCTGGATTCCTATATCGGAGCCATGCAGCGTGCAAGCGATGAAGGTGCAGATGTAAGGGGATATTTCCTGTGGACATTTCTTGATAATTTTGAGTGGTCCGATGGATACAAACAGCGTTTTGGTATCATTTATGTAGACTTTACAACGCAGCAGCGCATTGTAAAGGATTCGGCATTCTGGTATCAGAAAGTAATAGAAACGAATGGAGGAATACTTAGTATGAATCAGGCAAATAAAGATATTTTATTTTTAGACCCGGTATGTACGCACAATATCTGGGGCGGTACAAAGTTAAGAGAGGAGTTCGGCTATCCGGTAGAGGGTGATGACATCGGCGAGTGCTGGGGCATCTCCGCACATCCAAACGGAGACGGAACCGTTCGAAGCGGCGCATTTTCCGGCATGAAGTTATCTGCTGTATGGAAAGAACATCCGGAAGTGTTCGGCAATTACGACTGTGACCGTTTCCCGCTTCTCACGAAGATCATTGATGCAAGAGACGATTTAAGTATCCAGGTACATCCAAATGATGATTATGCAAAAGTGCATGAAAATGGTTCTTTTGGAAAGACGGAGTGCTGGTATATCATGGATGCACCGGAGGGAGCAACACTTGTTATCGGACATAATGCAAAGACGAAAGAAGAACTTTCCGATATGATCCATCAGGGAAAATGGAAAGAGTTTATCCGTGAGATTCCGGTGAAAAAAGGTGATTTTATCCAGATCGATCCGGGAACAGTTCATGCGATCAAGGGTGGACTTTTAATCTTAGAGACACAGCAGAACAGTGATATTACTTATCGTGTTTATGACTATGACCGTCTTTCAAATGGCAAGCCGAGAGAATTGCATGTAGAAAAGAGTATTGATGTTATCACAGTTCCGGCAAAATCTGTGGATGACAGTGTAAAATCCGCATTGAATCTGCCGGAAAATCAGTTGAATGAGCTGTATTCCTGCAAATACTATACGATCTTTAAGGCAGATGTAAATGGAAAGATGGAATTTGAGCAGAAGTATCCGTTCCTTCTGGTATCCGTTTTAGAGGGAGATGGAATCGTGGGCAGCAGCCCGGTGAAGAAGGGAGATCATTTTATCCTGCCGAATGGTTATGGAAAAGTTGAGATGCAGGGGAAGATGAGTCTGATCGTTTCTACTGTAAAATAATTATTTTGAGATGAAAAATCCGCAGGATGTGAGAGCGCACCTGCGGATTTTTTTGATGAACGGGGCAGACTTGGTGAATAGCAATGTTAAAAACGGGGCAAAATATAATTATATTAAATTTAAAAACGGGGCAAATCGTAATGATAATGATTGAAAAAACGGGGCAGATAGTGTATTGTGTAATTGGAGGTATGAATTTATGTACAGAAAAGATTCAATTGCAATTGGCGAATGGATTAAAAATTCAAATAAGGCATTATTAGTGACAGGAGCAAGACAGATAGGAAAAACATGGCTCATAAGAGATGAAATTGAAAAGAGCGGATATACTAAGTTTGAAGTGAATTTTATTGATCAGCCGGATATGGTTTCCTACTTAAATGCAGAGATGAGTGCGGAAGATTTTTTGATTAAATTAAAAATGATCATGCCAGAAGATTGCAAATCGCATGAAACGGTTGTTTTTTTTGATGAGATTCAGAAATGCCCGGAAATAGTAACTAAAATAAAATTTCTTGTAGATGAGGGAAGTTTTAAGTATGTAATGAGCGGATCCTTATTAGGGGTAGAACTGAAAGGTATCGCTTCGGCTCCGGTTGGATACCTGACTGTTTTAAAGATGTACCCTATGGATTTCGAAGAATTTATGATGGCGAATAATGTCTCAGTAACTACATTAGATATGCTAAATGAAAAATTTAAAAACGCCAGTCCTGTGGACGAATTTGTACATCAGAAGCTTTTGTCTATGTTTTTTGTTTATCTTATTGTTGGAGGAATGCCAGATGCTGTAAAAACTTATATAGAAACAAAAGATATTCGAGAGGTTGACAAAGTACAACGTGATATAACAACGCTTTATAAAGAGGATTTTTCCCAATATGAGATTGAGGACAGAAAGCTTAAGTTAAAGTCCATATATGACATTATTCCTGCTGAACTAAATAAGCAGAATAAAAAGTTTGTATTTACGATGTTGGATAAAGAACTGAAATTTGACAGATACGAAAATAGTTTTTTGTGGTTAAAAGATGCAGGTGTGGCGTTGCCGGTTTATAATATTGAGGCACCAGTTATTCCACTTTTAGCAAGCAAGAGCAGTAATATATTCAGACTTTTTTCGAGCGACATTGGATTGTTGACAAGTGCATATCCGGCAGAAACAAAAATGGAATTAATTAATAAAAACGGAGAAGTGAACAACGGAGCACACTTTGAAAATGCTGTCGCACAGCAATTAACGGCGAATGGTTTTATACCATATTTCTGTAAAAAGAAAAATATTGGTGAAATGGATTTTGTGATAGAAATGAATGGAAAAGTTGTTCCGATTGAAGTTAAGTCTGGTAAGGCATATAAATCACACAAAGCTTTGGATAATTTTATGAACATACCGGATTATCATCTTGAGAAAGCCTATGTTTTTTCCGTTGGAAATGTAGAAACAGAAGGAACTGTGACATATCTTCCAATCTATATGTGTTATCTGTTAAAAGAGCAGAAACTCGGTCAGATGATCGTAGAGTTGGATACTACTGGTTTGTAGATCAAAAAGGTTATTATTATCATAGATGAGTATGATGTTCTGTTAGGCTATAAAAGGACTGTAAGTTGTGATTGGAGAGTAGATTTAAAGTCTCAACGTAGAAAGCTATGCCTGCGTTGAGACTTTTTTCTAGTGCAGTGACCTGTTGCTATTTAGAAAAATGATGTACTGGTGCAGCACAATTATAAGATGTCTAATCCAGCCTTTAGGAGAGCGGCATCCACAACGTGCTCAACCAGTACGGAGGTTGTGACGCTTCCGACACCTCCTGGAACAGGGGTGATCGCGTCTACGAGAGGTTCAGCGTCGGCGAAGCTGACATCACCGCAGAGCCTGCCTTCTTCGTTTACGTTGATGCCGACATCGATGATAGTCTGACCGGCACGCAGATATTTTGCGTCGATGACACCGGCTCTCCCGGCAGCAACGATCACGATGTCTGCTTCTTTTACAACGGATGGCATATCTGTAGTTTTCGTGTGACAGATAGTTACGGTTGCATTTTTCTGAAGCAGCATCATGGCGGCAGGTTTTCCAACGACCGGACTTCTGCCGATTACGACCGCTTTTTTACCGGTGCAGTCGATGCTATAATGATCTAAAATCTTCATGCAGGCACTCGGTGTGCATGGTGCGAAACCACCCTGTTTTCCGAGAAAAACAGAAGCCATGGAACGGTCAGTAATGCCGTCGATGTCCTTTTCTACGGCGAGCGCGTTGATGATCTTATTTTCATCTAAATGACGCGGCAGAGGACGGAAGAGTAATACGCCGTGAATATCGTCTGCCTCATTTACCTGTGCGATCGTATTTAAAACCATTTCCTCTGAGGCATCTTCCGGAAGCAGGAATTTTTCATAGGAAACGCCAAGAGTTTCACAGCGTTTAGTCGCACCGCGCTCGTAAGAAATGTCATCTTCTCTTTCTCCAATGCGGATGATGCCGAGTTTTGGTGTGATATGATGTGCAGTGAGCAGTTCTGTTTTTTTTCGGATTTCTTCATTTAAAGAAGCGGTAACTTCTTTTCCTGATAATAATTTAGCCATTGGTACCTCCATTTTTGCAAGTTTGTATCTCTGTTTTTATTTTTACACATAGATTGTTTGAGAAAATGTACAATCTATGTTTATCTGATTTTTGAGCAGACCTGATTGAAAATCTCGTCAGCCTTCTGTTCGTATTTTTCACGCAGTTCATCAGCTTCCTTATTATAAGAAGCGGCAGCTTCTTTGTCAGCCATGGATTTTGTGTTGATGTAGATATTTAAGGATGCCCCCTGGAGAGCAGATTTTAGCAGCGTGGCGCCGACACCGGCATCGCTGATAGCAATTTTACTGCCCTTTTCGGCAAAGGTTTCAATCAGATCGATCGCCTCTGCGCAGGTTCGCATGATCCCAAGTGGAACTTCGCAGGCTCCCACTAAGGCGGCTTCCATTACTTCTGCCTTTTTTTCAATTTCTTCCGGTGTGCTTTTTGGCATGCCGTAGGCGGCACTTAACGGTTCGAAAGCTTCGGCGTCTTTTTCCACGAGATCTAAAAGCCGTGCCGTGATCTCGTCTGCTTTTTTCTTACATTGAATGATATCCTTTTCCACAGCGGCATAGGTCTTTTTTCCAACGGTAAGACTCCCGACCATATTTCCAAGAGCGATACCGATCGCGCCGGCGAGGGCAGCGGCACCTCCGCCTCCCGGAACCGGAGACTTGCCGGATAAAACGGTGATAAAATCTTTACAGGAATAATTTGTAAAGCATGAATTTGTCTGATGTTCCATGATATTCCTCCATTGCACATTATTCTCCATACCTGTACGGTATTTTTTTACCATTTTCATTCGATAAGTTACAGTGATTGCTTTATTCTAACATATTGTAATTTTAAATGAAATAGAAATCCTGTAGCCCGGTACTTTCGCACATTAAAAAATTAATGTATGAAATCAACGGAAACAGTTGTCTTTTTACCGGTTTTTGTTAAAATATTAGTAGAGTTACCTGGGATAAAGCAATAGCACCTGTGTTATTGATGTACACATGAGGAAAAGGTTATGAAAAATAAAAAATGGTATGTGATCAGCACGTTTGTACTTGGATGTATAGTGATAAATTTTGCCGGCAGGATTTTGTCTGACAGACTGCAGCTGCCGTTGTGGCTTGATTCTTTTGGAACAGTAACGGCGGCGTATGTGCTGGGACCTTTCTGTGGAGCTATGGTCGGGATGACGGTAAATCTTACCTATGGGATTTTATATTCCTGGACAAATATGTTTTGTGCATTGGTCAGTGCCATGGTCGGCATAACGACCGGCATATGTGCGAAAAAAGGATTTTTAAAAAATCTTTATGGAGTACTTTCAACAAGTTTTTTAGTAGCGGTTTTATCGGTGACACTTTCTGTCCCGTTTAACTATCTGTATTGTGATGGTTCTACGCAGAATATCTGGGGAGACGGTGTTATTGAGTCTATGGAAAAAGTTGGATTTAACAGCTTTTTCAGTCACTGTATGGGACAGTTTTATCTTGATTTTCTTGATAAGGTTATAACGATCGTCTTAGTATGTTCTCTTATAAAATTGCTTCAGAAAAAAATTGTATCTAACAGACAGCATACGCTGCTCATGATGTTTCTTTGTATATTGGTGCTTGGCGTGATCCGGGGAGAGACAGTAACGGCAAAAACAGTTACAGAACAGGAAGATTACAGTAGTTATCTTCAGACTGTTTATGGCAGGGAAAATGGAATACCGGGTGGATGTGCCAATGATATTGTGCAGACGAAGGATGGCGTTTTATGGATCGGAACATATGGCGGGCTGTACCGGTATAATGGCACAAAATTTCAATGGATCAATGAATATGAATCGATAAAAACCGTGAACTGCCTGTATACGGATGAGGAAGGCAGACTGTGGGTTGGAACGAATGACAGCGGACTTTCCATCTTTATCAATGATACGGTTGTAAATGTTATTACTGAAAAACAGGGACTTGCATCGGATTCGGTGCGCTGTATTACACAGTGCGCAGATGGAAATTATTATGTTGGAACAGCCGGGGCACTTTCCATTGTCACATTAGCAGGTGGGTTAAATGTGAAAAAGACGATGGAAGATATTGTGTATGTAAAAAGTATGGATGCAGATGCAAATGGAACAGTTGCAGCGGTAACCGATGATGGAAAACTGTATTTTATCAGGCAGGGAAAGATCACGGATGTTGTGGAGCCATCCGAGGGAGATGATTTTTCCTGCTGTAAGTTTGATGAAAACGGGCTTTTGTATGCCGGAACTTCACAGAATGAGATACTTTGCTATGGCTGTGATACGGGAGAGTGGAAATACAGGGAAACGAAAGGTTGTGAAGAATTATCCAATATAAAGTCACTGTATTTTTTAGATGACGGAGCCATGTTTGTCTGTGCCGATAACGGAGTGGGATATTTTGTAGAACAGACAGATTTTAAAATGATAAATACAGATACATTCAACAGTTCGATTGATCATATGCTGATGGATTATCAGGGAAATCTCTGGTTTACATCGTCAAGGCTTGGCGTTCTTCGTTTATGTAAGTCGGTATTTACATCATTGCAGACAGGAGCTATCCAGGAAAATCAGGTTGTCAATTCAGTTACGAAATGGCAGAACAGGTTTTATATAGGAACGGACAGCGGATTAGAGGTAATGGATGAAGAGACCGGAGAAGAATATACGGATGATGTTACGGAAACCTTAGCTGGCACAAGAATACGATGTATTCGGACAGACAGCTGTGGAAACTTGTGGATCTGCACAACGGGAAAGGGCATTTATGAGATTACAGCAAAAGGAGAGACTTTTGTCTATGATAATGCCAGTGGGGCAAATGGTAATAAATACCGTACCGTCGAAGAACTAAAAAACGGGACGATACTTGCGGCAGGAGATGCGGGACTTACATTTATCCGGGATGGGGAGATTACAAAAGTGACCGGTGAATCAGATGGACTTACGGTACCGAAGATTCTTTGTGTATTAGAACAGGAAGATGGAACCATATTTGCCGGCACGGATGGAAATGGAATCGCGGTGATAAAAAATGGAAAAGTGGAAGATGTTTACAACAAAGAGGATGGATTAAGCTCAGAGGTGATCCTCCGTATGGTGAAAAATGAGGATGGAGGTGTATTTATTGTAACAAGTAATGGAATCTGTTACATGGATACGGAAGGAAAAATCAGGAGTCTTGATAAATTTCCTTATTATAATAATTATGATATTGTGGAGGGAATCGACCATACTTTGTTTATATCAGGGTCAGCGGGGATCTATGTTGTGGATAAAGAGGATCTTTTGTCCGGGAGGAAATTAGAGTATAAACTGTTAAACAGTGATGCCGGGCTTAACCGGGCGCTGACACCAAATGCATGGAATTATGTAGATGAGGATATGAATTTCTATTTTTCCACAGATACGGGCGTGATTTGTATGGATCTTAAAAATTATGAGGTTTCCGTCCGTTCCTACCGTATGCAGATGAAATCCGTAAAAATAGATGATGTATCGCATTTTGTCAGACGTGGAGAGGTGATCTATCTGGAAAGGGGAGCAGAAAAGCTTGAGATATTTCCGGAAATTATCAATTATTCCGTGAATATCCCTTATGTAAGTGTTTACTTAGAGGGGTATGACAGTGAGCCGCAGGTGGTGTCCCAAAGTGAGATGTCCAGTGTGATTTATACAAATCTTCCGGTAGGAACCTATAAGTTTCATATTGCGGTGCTGGATCATAAGGGACAGAATCCGGTAGTGGAAAGTGTGTATACCATTGAAAAAAAGGCAGAGATCTACGATCACTGGTGGTTTGTGGTTTATATAGTGGCAGTGTTTACGTTAGCAGTAGCTTATCTGACCTGGATGATTTTTCATACACAGGTGCAGAGAGTGATCAATCTTCAGAAAAAGGAGATTGAACTGGTAAAAAAGCAGCTGGAAATGGGGAATGAGACGGTACTTACGATTGCTAAGACGGTAGACGCTAAAGATGTAAGGACGAGTCAGCATTCTGAGCGTGTGGCAGAATATTCCGTACTGATCGCAAAAGAACTTGGGTTTGATGAGAAAAGCTGTGAGGATCTGAAAAAGGCAGCACTTTTACATGATATCGGAAAGATCGGTATTCCCGACCGGATTTTAAATAAGCCGGGGAAATTAACAGACGAGGAATATGGAATTATGAAATCGCATGTGACGAAAGGTGCGGAGATCTTAAAAAGTTTCACGATCGTAGACCATGTGGAAGAAGGTGCCTTATATCATCATGAAAGATACGATGGAAAAGGATATGTGCACGGGTTAAAAGGAGAAGAAATCCCGATCAATGCCAGAATTATCGGAATTGCAGATACATTTGATGCAATGACGGCGAATCGCGTTTACCGGAAACAGTTGGATATGGCCTATGTGATACAGGAACTGAAAAATGGAAGGGGAACGCAGTTTGATCCAGGACTTGTAGATGTTATGTTAGGACTGATTGACAATGGAAAGATTGACATATGCAGTCTGTACAAAGAACATGCACATGCAGATCATAGCAGGGAAAAAGAGGAGGAGTAGGGTGAAAAAAGTATATCTTGTGACATTGTGCACCTGTCTGGTTGTGATTGCTCTTGTGTCGGCATCTGTATACTTTCTGAGAGACGAAGAAAAAGAGATCATTGTTGGTTTTGTGTATGTTGGAGATGCGAGTACCGCATATACCAGCAATTTTATTGATGCGCAGGAGGCAATCCAGACAAAATACGGGGATCAGGTAAAAGCCATTGCACTCAATAATGTTGCGGAGGGAACGGAAAGGGAGTACTTACAGCAGCTTGTGGATGCCGGGTGTGACCTGATTTTTACGACCAGTTATAATTATGGAACCGTTACGAAGGAGTTTGCAGAAAAATATCCCGGGATCGAGTTTTGTATGGCAACATGTGCGAATGCAAATGAAGAACCTGTTTTAAAAAATTATCATACATTTATGGGAAAAATTTATCAGGGAAGATATACGGCGGGAGTGGCAGCCGGGATGAAAATGAAAGAACTGATCAAAGAAGGCGTGATCACAGAGCAGCAGGCAAAGATCGGATATGTTGCAGCCTATCCTTATGCGGAGGTGATCTCCGGATATACGGCATTTTTGCTCGGAGTGAGATCAGTCGTACCGGATGCGGTGATGACAGTGCGTTATACCAATAAATGGAATGATTATCGGACGGAAAAAAAGTATGCCAAAGACCTGATCGATGAGGGCTGTGTGATCATATCACAGCATTCGGATACCGCAGGCCCGGCTACCGCGTGTGAGGAAACTGCTGCGGGGACCCCGGTTTATCTGGTAAGTTATAATCAGAGTATGGAAGATGTGGCGCCGACCACTTATCTCACCGGGTGCAAGATCAACTGGGAACCCTATATGATGGGAGCTGTGGATGCAGTTTTAAACGACCGTGTGATTGAGAAAAGTATCAAAGGAACTGTCAATGGAAATGATATTGGTGCCGGTTTTGAAGAAGACTGGGTGCAGATGTTAGAGTTAAATGAAATTACGGCTGCGGATGGCACAGTGGAAAAAATGCAGAAAGTGATCCGGCAGTTTGAGCAGGGGAAACTGGATGTGTTCCGGGGAGATTATGTCGGGGCAGATCCGGATGACCCGGACGATACTTATGATCTGAATCAGGGATATACGGAGAATGAGTTTGCGTCTGCACCTTCGTTTCATTATGTGCTGAAAGATGTGATCCAGATAGAAGAATAGGGGATTGTGAGGGAAAAAGTCCTGCGGATGCAGAGCATATCGTATTCGCAGGACAGTTTATATTTTTTTTATAAAATAATTAGCACTCACCTATTGACAGTGCTAATAACGCGTGCTATAGTACAGATAGAACAAAGGAAGGGGAACGAAAAGAAAGGTTCGCCAGAAAGTGTTCCGAACGTATTATGAGTGTTTGAAAGGAGACAGGACTTATGTTAATGCCTAGTATTTTTAATAATAATTTATTTGATGATGATTGGTTTGGATTTCCGTTTTACGGATATGCAGATAAAGCAGAGAACAGAGCAGAAAAGAAGCTCTATGGACATCATGCGAATAATCTGATGAAGACAGATATCAAGGAAATGAAAGATGGATATGAACTTGAGATTGATCTTCCAGGGTTCAAGAAAGATGAAGTTACTGCAGAATTGAAAGATGGTTATCTGACAGTCAGTGCTGAGACGAACACGAAGAAAGATGAAAAAGCTGAAGATGGCAAGTACATCCGCCGTGAACGTTACAGTGGATCCTGCAGCAGAAGCTTTTATGTAGGCGACGGTGTCAAACAGGAAGACATCAAAGCTAAATTTGAAGACGGTACATTGAAACTGTTCGTACCGAAAGAAGCAGCAAAGCCTGCTGTAGAACAGAAGAAATACATTTCCATTGAGGGATAATGAAGAATGCGGATTGTAAGCGTCCGGTTACAAGGCTGCCAGATGAGGCAGT
>OMBR01000475.1_pt1 | contig 20608 bp, 20 predicted proteins | sample 1674041 | NCBI WGS metagenome assembly OMBR01 (sample SAMEA103958138, study PRJEB25191) | human gut metagenome | biome: human-associated habitat [ENVO:00009003]; feature: intestine environment [ENVO:2100002]; material: feces | place: Germany | collected 2013/2015
ATGTCAGGACTTATCCATTGCCGGGAGACGCGCAGGACTTGCGGGGATGCGTTCCGGTCTCTTTTTAGAGCAGGTACGCATCATAAAAGAAATGCGCAGGCAGGAGGAAAGGAGGAAAAACAGCAGTGGAAGGAGAGCAGATGTCCCTGTTCGACCTCGGTATATGGTCTGGGAAAATGTGCCGGGAGCCTTCTCAAGCGGAGAACCAAAAGGAGCAGATTTTAAGAGAGTCCTCGAAGAAGTCTGTGGTATATCGGAGGAGTCCGTATCTTTACCTGGACCGCCGGATGGGGCATGGACTCCTGCCGGGATTATTCTGGGACAGGAATTCTCTGTTGCTTGGAGGGTACTGGACGCTCAATTTTGGGGAGTCCCCCAGAGACGCCGAAGAATCTTCCTTATCGCAGATTTTGGAGGCCACAGTGCCGGAGAGATATTATTTGAGTCCGAAAGCGTGTGGAGGCATTATCAGGAGAGCAGGGAACAGAGGAAAAAAGCTGCCGTCGATCTTGGAGGCGGCACTTTTGATGCAGGCACAGGAGCCGACATAGTGTGTCTGATGGATCAGGGAGGACAGCGGATGGATGTGTACCGGAACCTTATCGGTACACTTCTGGCACACAGTTCAAGCACACCGCCCATTATCATGGCGAGCAGTCAGGCAAATGCAGAAATCGGGATCGGATATTGTCCGACCATTACAGCCGCGGCAGGGATGGCAGGCAATAACCAGCCGATCCTGTTTGACAATCACGGACCGGACACCCGCTACAGCGGACCGGTGAAGGTGGCGCAGACCGTTACTTCTGCACTGGGGACGGGAGGCAACAATACGCCGCTTGCTGTTCATGGAGAACCCTACTGCATCGCCGGAAATGTCATCAACCGTCAGGATAAAAACGGGGGAAACGGCTGCGGCTATCAGCAGGGAGTCAGTTATACGCTGACAACAGAGGACAGGCATTGTGTGGCATACACGGATGATCTGCAGAGAAAAAAGCGTGTGAGGAAACTCATACCGCTTGAGTGTGAAAGACTCATGGGGTTCCCAGACCACTGGACGGACATTCCGGGAGCAAGTGACAGTGTCCGGTACCGGGCATTGGGAAACAGCGTGGCAGTGCCGTGTGTGGAATATATCCTCTGCGGCATTGCTTATTTTTTAGAAAGACAGGAGGGAGAACGGGATGTACATATACCCGGATAATCTGAAATCAAAAGCGAGCATGTGGCTGTGGGAGTTAAAAGACCTTGCAGTGACAGGAATCATCGTACTGGTATCCGTGTTTGCATTTGCCTATGCAAAACTGTGGTTCCCGATGGTGATAGCAGGCGTATACGCATTTTTAACGATACAGGTGGAGGATACCACCATCTTAAAATTTATCCGCTATGCATGTGCGTATTTTTTGGTGGAACAGCAGCATTATGAATGGAGGTACACCGCAAATGAAACGGAAGAATGAACAGTCCACAAGGGAGCTGATGGGGACAAAAGAACTGTCGGATTACAGCATCCGCACCTACCGGAAGGATGAGCTGGTCTATTTTCTGATCCAGCCGAGCAACCTGTCCGTGTTGTCGGAGGAGAGCCTTTCCGCAAGAATCTATGGGCTCATGACGGTCTTAAAAGGCATCACGGAAATTGAGATGATGTGTTTAAATTCCCGTGAAAACTTTGAGGACAATAAAAGATATTTAAAGAACCGCGCGGAGGAAGAAACCAACCCGGCTGTGCGGAAACTGCTGGAACTGGATGCAGGACACCTTGACCGGATGCAGGTGCAGATGGCAACGGCGAGGGAGTTTTTACTGATTATCCGGCTGAGAAACCAGAAGGAGAATGAGGTGTTCGCTTACTTAAACCGTATCGAAAAAATGCTGGTGGAACAGGGATTTACATCCAAAAGAGCGGATGAGGAGGACATGAAGAGGATACTGGCTGTTTACTTTGAACAGAATGTCACAACGGAAAAATTTGAAGAATTTGATGGGGAGAGGTGGATCATTTTAAATGAATAACAACAGAAAGAAAAAAACACAGACACAGACACCGGGGGAAGAGAGGCTTAAGAGTTTCCTTGACATGATCGCACCGTCCGTCATCCAGTTTTACACGGACCATTATATCTGCGGGAATACGTTCCGCAGTGTCTGGGCACTCAGGGAATATCCGACTGCAACGGATGAGCAGGCAATCCTGCGCCACCTTGGGGAAAAGGACGGCGTGACACTGCGTATCTATACCAGACAGGTCACACCGGCAGAGGAGAAAAAAATCATCAGCAATGCGGCAAACAAGAACCGCATGAAACAGGGGAATACAGAAAATTTACAGGAGACAGTCACGGCAGCGAGCAACCTGCAGGATGTGACCAACATCATTGCGACCATGCACCGCAACAGGGAGCCGTTACTGCATACGGCTGTGTATCTGGAGTTATCCGCAGCGGACATGGATAAGTTAAAGCTGCTGCAGACCGAAGTGTTGACAGAACTCATCCGTTCCAAACTGAATGTGGATAAGCTGCTGTTGCGCCAGAAACAGGGGTTCTTATGTGTGCATCCGGCTGGCAGGAATGTCTTTCTGGAACAGTTTGAACGTGCGCTTCCGGCTTCGAGTGTGGCGAACCTGTTCCCGTTCAACTACTCCGGCAAGACCGATAAGAACGGATTTTATATCGGGAGGGATAAATTTGGAAGCAATGTCATTGTAGATTTCAACCAGAGAGCGGATGACAAGACCAATGCCAATATCCTCATCCTTGGAAACTCCGGGCAGGGAAAATCCTACCTGTTAAAACTGATACAGACCATCCTGCGGGAGTCCGGGATGAAAGTTATCTGCCTGGACCCGGAGCATGAATATGTGGATTTGACCGGAAATCTGGGAGGCTGTTTTGTGGACCTGATGAGCGGGGAGTATATCATCAATGTGTTAGAACCCAAAACATGGGATGAAAACGGCAGCCCGGAAGATACAGAGGCACCCTATGCGTTCCGCTGTTCCTCAAAATTAAGCCAGCATATCTCCTTCTTAAAAGACTTTTTCCGAAGCTATAAGAATTTTACGGACAGCCAGCTTGACACGATAGAAATCATGTTGGCGAAACTTTATGAGAAGTGGAACATAAGGGACGATACGGACTTTGGCAGGCTTACGCCAAAGGATTACCCGGTCCTGTCTGACCTTTACGATCTGATGGAGGAGGAATACAAGCATTACGATGCGAAGAAGAAACAACTGTATACCGCAGAGCTTCTGCAGGAAATCTGTCTTGGACTTCACTCCATGTGTAAGGGAGCGGAGTCCAAATTTTTTAACGGACATACAAACATCACGGACAGCAGTTTTCTGACTTTCGGTGTCAAGGGACTGCTTCAGGCGAGCAAAAATGTGAAGGATGCCATGCTGTTTAATGTGCTTTCCTACATGTCAAATGAACTTCTGACCAATGGGCATACGGCAGCCTGCATCGATGAGTTTTATCTGTTCCTTACCAACCTGACCGCCGTGGAATATATCCGAAACTTTATGAAACGTGTGCGTAAAAAGGACAGTGCCGTCATCCTTGCCAGCCAGAATCTGGAGGACTTCAATATTGATGGAATCCGGGAGTATACGAAACCGCTGTTTTCCATTCCAACCCATGTATTTCTGTTCAATGCGGGAAACATTGATTCCAGATTTTATATCGATACCTTGCAGCTTGAGCAGAGCGAATACAACCTGATCCGTTATCCGCAGAGGGGCGTGTGCCTCTATAAATGCGGCAATGAACGTTACAACCTCATGGTACATGCACCGGAGTACAAGGAGAAACTGTTCGGAAGTGCCGGAGGACGATAAGACAGGGGGAAAAGGAAGGAGGGATGCCAGATTATGGACATGAGGGAGCAGAAATTCGGCATTGAGATCGAGATGACAGGTATTACCAGACAGCGTGCTGCGGAGGTCATGGCAGCCTATTTTTCCTCTGAGGCCAGCTATGACGGTGGAAGCTATGAAGTGTACAGTGTCAGGGATGCGGCAGGCCGTAGGTGGAAAGTCATGTATGATTCCAGCATTGAGGCGCAGAAAAAAGGCGGCGGTTATGCGGGGAGTGAGTACAAGGTAGAATTTGTTTCCCCCATCTGTGAATATGCGGATATCCCTGTCATACAGGAACTCATCCGGCAGCTCCGGCATGCAGGTGCAGTGGCAGGAAAGAATACAGGCATCCATGTGCATATCAACGCGGCACCCCATGATGCAAGGACACTGCGGAACATCACCAACATCATGTACAGCAAGGAAGATTTGATCTATAAGGCACTTCAGGTAGATGTAGAGAGGGAGCATCGTTACTGCCAGAAGGTGGAAGAGGACTTTTTGCAGGAACTGAACCGGAAGAAACCAAAGAGTCTGGAGGAAGTGAGCAGGATCTGGTACAAGGGGGTTGATGGAAGGCACAGGCATTACCATGAAAGCCGTTACCACTGTCTGAATCTGCACAGCGTGTTCCAGAAGGGAACGATTGAGTTTCGTCTGTTTAACTCCACTACCCATGCAGGAAAAATAAAGGCATATATCCAGCTCTGCCTTGCCATTTCTGCGCAGGCATTGAACCAGAAATGTGCCAGCCGGATCAAGACTGCCAGCACCAACGAAAAATATACATTCCGTACCTGGCTGTTAAGGCTGGGAATGATCGGGGATGAATTTAAGACGGCGCGGAAGTTTCTTCTGGAAAATCTGGAGGGCGGCATTGCATGGAAGGATCCGGAACAGGCTGTGAGACAGAAGGAAAGACTGCGTGCGATGAAAGAAAAGAAAGAACTGGAAATCGGACATGCACAGCAGGCAGACAGCATGGAAGAAGAGGTGCCGGAGGATGCACAGGGAATGAACATGACCATGTAAAAACAAAACGCAGAGAAAGGAAACAAGAATATGAACATGACAGGAAGAAGATATATTGCATATGGCTCGAACTTAAACCGGGGGCAGATGGCACTGCGCTGCCCCGATGCAAAGGTGGTAGGAACCGGGGAAATCAAGGACTATGAGCTGTTGTTCCGTGGAAACAGAAACGGGGCGGTAGCCACGGTGGAGCCGAAAAAAGGGGAGAGTGTGCCGGTGTTGATCTGGGAGATCAGTCCGAGAGATGAGTTTAACCTGGACCGTTATGAGGGATATCCGAGACTGTATGGAAAAGAAATGCTGGAAGTGGAGATGGATGGAAAACGGGAGAAAATGATGGCATATACCATGACGGATGGGTATGCCATGGGAGTCCCTTCGGAACATTACCTTGCTACCATCCGCACCGGATATCAGGAGGCAGGATTTGATGAGGATGTTCTGATGGCAGGTGTTGAAAAGAGCAGGGAGCGCATGAAACAGGAGATGGAAGCAGAGAGAATGGAGGAAGCATCATGGAGCCAGCAACTGCCGCTCTGATCGCAAGGGCAGCCATAGCAGCCGGAACCAATAAAAAAGTGTGGACAGGGATTGCCTCTGTACTGGCAGCCCTGTGCCTTCCGGTCATCCTTGCCGTCATGTGCTACATCAGCATTGCTTCCGGTGGAACAGAACATAACCGGGCGGCAGTGCATCTGGCATTCGATGGAGGGGAAGCACCGGATGGAATGCCTGCGGATTATCAGGCTTATGTCCGCCAGATGCAGGAAAGTTTTGCGGAGCTGGATGCCATATTAGATGACATTGATGGCATGACAGAAGGGGAACTGTGCGACAGGTATCTGGTCAAATCCGTTTTTTATTCTCTGTATTTCGGCGCAGACCGGGTACGGCTTGAGACGGATGATTATAAAAAATTTGCAGACTGTTTTGTGGATTATGAGGAACGGACACAAAACGCAGAGCAGGAGGACGGGACAGTCACGCTGGAAAAATATACCGTGGCAGTTGCCATTGGGGATAAGACAAAAATCTTCCAAAAACTTGCATCCGACTATGGAGTTACCGCAACTTATGAACAACAGTCCAATGCAGTCAATGTGTGGTATGTGGCAAAGTATGACACAGCGGCCCCTACAGAGGGGGATGAATTTTCCGACTGGAGCGGCTGGAACGGGGCAGGGGATATCCCTGTGTATGATCTGCCGACCAATGGGAATGGAAGTGATATCGTACAGCTTGCATTATCGAGACTGGGGCATCCGTACTCGCAGGCACTCCGCGGAACCTGGAATTATGTCGACTGCAGTTACCTGACACTGTGGTGCTACAGACAGATAGGAATCTCCCTGCCGGGAACGGCGGCAGAGCAGGGAAGATATATGGTGGAGCATAACCTGACGGTTGCAAAGGAATCACTGCAGCCGGGGGACCTTGTGTTCTGGAGCCACAAACCAAACGGAAGATACATGAACATCACGCATGTGGGAATCTATGCCGGGGATGGCATGGTCGTGGATGCGTCCTATTCCAAAGGGAAGGTGGTGTATCGTCCCCTGTTTGACAACGATAAGCAGGTACTGTATGGCAGACCGCAGTAAATTTTTTGATGCCGCAGGCATCTGTTTTCCGCCAGAAAATAGAAATGAAGGAGGAGCGATATGGCAGAAAAAGAAATAAAAATCACATTTGCCGGGGAGAAACTGGAGGCATTAAGTTTCTTTCTGGCAGAGCAGGGAGGAAAAACCGTGGAGGAGCTGTTGAAGAGCCATCTCGATAAATCTTATGAGAAAAATGTTCCTGCACAGGTCAGATAATTTGTGGAGAGCAGGATGGAAACTCTACAGGAGACAGCAAATCAGGAGCAGGAATCCCAGAGAACGGGAGGCACAAGACAGCAGAGAGCATCCGGCAGGCGGAGCAGGGAGACACAGAATCAGGAAGAGCAGCCGAGAGAGCCGGTGCTGGAAACTGTGGAAGAGACAGCAGAAAATACGATGAGCATGGGAATGTGAGGCGGATAAGTGAACGGATATGAAGAGAAAATAAAAGACCGTCTGTTTCTGGAAGTGTGCAATGCGGCAGGCAGAGAGGAATGGGACGGACTGGCGCATCAGCAGAAGGAAAACCTCATGCTGGTATGCCGTCTCAGCGGGTATGACGAAAAGTTTCAGAGGGACTGCGGACTTGTCACCAGAGAGCAGATGGAGCATTGGGGGATAGAAGAAGAGGTGCTTTTTCAGGATGCATGGGCAAATATGTTTGCAAAACGTCCGCCGCTCCTTATGGATTTTGAGGATGCCTACGGGCATCACTATGACCAGAATATCCTTTCGATGGAGAAAAAACCGGAGAGAATCTGGAGGACGGATGCCGACTTTTATGTCCTTACCAACAACATGGATCATGGGGCGGTGTACATGATGGACGAGGCAACGCTGCAAAAATCAGCAGAAAAGCTGGATGGAAATCTGATCGTCCTTCCGGCATCCATCCACGATGTGTATCTCATGGTGGAGCGGGAAGGTCTTGACATGGAACGGCTGAGGAATGGGGTATATGGAGCAAACAGGGCGTTCCCGGAGGCAGACTATCTGTCCGATGAGATTTACCGATATGACAGAGATACGCACAGGCTGTCAGTCATACCGGGGAGCGTGCAGGAAGAGCAGGCAGGAATGGTGCTTTCTTAAGAGAGTGTTTTTCTGAAAACATTTCAACTGGGAGTTTATGGGAAGGAGGAACTATGAGAGCAGTATTTTCCAGAAAAGAGCCGAAGATAGAGGCGAAAGAATTCTGTGTGGAAAAGGTCATCATGCTTCCGGCTGGGGAGTATGAATCTTTTACCAATCATCTGATGCACAGGCATGATTTTATCAGGGAAAATGTGGATTTCATGTATGAAAAAGATGGGGTGCGGCACTGTCTTTTAGTAACCGGAGAGGGCATGGAGGAAGGTGTTCTGGTGGAGAGCGAAGGGTCATCTTACGCCAGATACTTTGCCTTTGTGCCATCGGTAAGCGGCATTTTGGAACAGGAGCAGGCAGTGAAGGAAACACAGACGCTGTCCATGATAAAGGAAAGCGGACAGGAAGAGCAGGCAGGAATGGTGCTTTCTTAAGGGTGTGTTTTTCTGAAAATGATTTCAACTGAGAGTTTAAATTTGGAGGTAAAGAGATGAAACAGGCAGTCGTTACGATCAAATATGATGAGGAAAAGTTAAATGCTGTGAAACAGTACATGGGAAAAAAGGACGCGGATTTTGATGCGGAACTGAAGGAAGTCCTTGGAAAAATGTACGAAAAATATGTACCGCAGGCAGTCCGTGAGTACATTGAAAGCAGAGGGGATGTGCCGCCTGCAATCAAAAAGGCAAACCGCCAGCAGGGCAAAAACAGTGTGGCATCCGGCAGTGCTGCGGAGAATGAGTAGGGAACGGAGGAAGCATGGACAAGATAAAGATTCTGAAAGTAGAGCCGGGGAAACCTCCCTGTGTGAAGGAGATTGCGAATGACTTTAAGGCAAGTCAGGCAGAGGTGGAGGGAGACATTGAGTGCGTTGGTTTTGGAGATGGATGTGTGGCAGTAATCAACGCTGAAGGAAAACTAAATGGAATGCAGCCGAACCGCAGGAATGGTGATGACATCATCTGCGGTCCATTTTTTATCTGTGGGGATAGCCCGGACGGTGATTTCATTTCCCTGACGGAGCAGCAGATCGAGAAATATACCAGACGATTTGGAGAGATTGAGCAGTTTACAGGGCAGGAACCGGAACTGGAGCCACATATGACCATCCTCGCTTTTTAAGAAAGTGACAGGACAATGGAAAGGAAACGGCACAGACACCGCCGTGTGAGCCTGCGTGTGGCAACGTGTGCCGTTATTCTGCAAAACTGGATAAAGTGACCGATTAAGCTATATTCTGCCCTGTATGAGCCGATTTGGAGAAAATAACAGAAAACCCGGAGTGCGGAGGCATCCAAGACTCCGAAAATGGGGATGAAACGGGGCTGTAAAACAGGGTCGAAAATAGTGCAGGTTAAAGGGGTTATGCCGCAAAAGAGCGGCTTAACCCGTCAGACACCCACCGGCAGAGCCGTTGGGCAGTTCTAAGCATGGCATAACTTTTTTGGAAGATTCGGAAAGGTTATGCCATTTTTATTTTTGTTACAGTGCAATCAGGCAGTAGAGGCCGGCAGAAGTTATGCCTTTTGCAGAAACAGGAAAAAAGTCTATAGACAGAGGAAAAAGAAGGAGGAAATGAGTAGTCCCATGGGGTGAGGTGCGCACCACTACCAGAATGGGACGATGAAAGTATTGGAATTATTTGCAGGAACAAGGAGCATCGGGAAAGCCTTTGAACAACGGGGACATGAAGTATTCAGTGTGGAATGGTCAAAAGATTTTGAAAACATTGATCTGTATGAGGACATCAGCAAGGTGACGGCGGAGGATATCTTAAAACTTTTTGGAAAACCGGATGTCATCTGGGCGAGTCCTGACTGCGCTACTTTTAGTATTGCAGCGATCAGCCATCACAGAAAAAAGAATCCAGAGACAGGAAGTCTTGAACCGGTCAGTGCATATGCAAAATTCTGTGACAGGGTAGACAAACATGTGCTGAAACTCATTGAGCAGCTACAGCCAAAGTATTATTTTATAGAGAATCCGAGAGGCGGCATGCGCAAGATGGAATGGATGAAGAACCTGCCAAGATATACAGTGACCTATTGCCAGTATGGAGACAACAGAATGAAACCGCCTGATATCTGGACGAATCATCCGAACCCTGAATTCTTGCCGATGTGTCATAACGGTGATTCATGCCATGTACCGGCACCGAGGGGCAGCAAGACAGGAACGCAGGGACTGAAAGGTTCGAGGGAGCGCAGTGTGATACCGCAGAAACTGTGTGAGCATATCGTAGATATTTGTGAGGAGGGATGAAATGAATACAAAAGCAATTTATACCGTTCACGAAAACGGAAAGGAACACTATTTCTTTTCGGAACATGCGGGAGGTTTCAGTTACCCTTTTGCAGTAGCTGATTTTCTGCATAGTCTAAAAGGTGTGCTGAATGACCCGATGTCTCCACAAAAAGGATTATGTGCAGCACCAATGCTGGAACAGATGAAAGGCAATTATTTGTTCCCGGAAGAAATAGAAGGAAAGGAATTATTTACTGCGGTTAAAAAAGAGCAGATGTTTCAACTTGCAGTGAAAGAACAGGCATCATTTGGAATTGAAATCGATATGGAACAGGATACGGTATCATTCCATTTCCGGGAGGGAGAGGAAGAACTGCAGGAATTTTGTGACATAGGATTTCCAAGGCATGGAGAAAGGGGAGAGTATAGTGGTGAAACCTTTTATTATGCTGCGGATAATCTGAGAGTCAAAAATATGATGGACGGAATTGAAATGTCGATCAGTGCGGAAAACGAAGAAGCATACAGGAGCATGATATTAAAGGCTGTGCAGAAACAAACTGAGGAGCAGAGTACAGGAATGAGCCAGCAGATGTAAGGAGATGGAGGAGAATGGAAAAAGTCAGAAAAGCATTTTACGTTGAAGAAGAACTGCTGGGGCAGGTAGATGCCCTGTTACCACAGGCAGATGTGCGTTCACGAAACGAATTCGTCAATCGGGCACTGCGGTTTTATATCGGATATCTCACTTCGGAGAAAATAGAAAATTATATGCTGACAACCATCTCCTCTGTCATGCATGCAACGGTAAAGGACAGCGAGAACCGCATGGCTCGTGCAATGTATAAACTTGCAGTGGAAACTTCCAAGCTGTCCCATGTGATCGCATACAGCCATGGTGTGGATGAGCAGGCACTCGGAAAGCTGCAGGCGAAGTGTGCAGAAGAGGTGAAACGGATCAATGGAGCAGTGAGGTTTGAGGAGGCATATCAATATCAGCAGGGGGATCGTTTTTAAGAAATAATTTATTGAAATGCGGTAAGACTTACAGTATGATAAAAGAAAAGGAAGGAGTGGTACATGATGACACAGATGAAGGAACGGGCAGTTGAATTGATAGAACGTATTCCAGATGAAAAAATGTTTTATGTGATTAATATTCTTCAGAATCTTGAGGAAATGTCATCCAACAGACCTGCAGATAAGAAACAGGCAATGGAAGCACTCCAGAATGTGCTGAAGTTCAGCGGAAGATTACCAGAAGATTTTGACGCAGACAAGGAATTACAGGAGGCAAGGGAGGAAAAGTATGGTAATATTGGTTGACACAAATATTATTATAGATGCACTTGCCAATCGGGAACCATATGCTGATGATGCAAAAAGAATTATGGAAAAATGTGCGGCAAGGGAAATAACAGGAATACTTGCGGCACATAGCATACCAAACTTGTTTTATATTCTTAGAAAAAATTTCAGTCAGGAAGAAAGAAGATTTCTTCTGAAAAATTTATGTGAGATATTTCAGATTTCTGACTTGAATGAAAAGAAGATAGTAGCTGCATTGGAAAACAATGTATTTTCAGATTTTGAAGATGGTCTGCAGGAAGAATGTGCAGTTGAGTCTATGGCAGATTATATTGTTACACGAAATCCGGCTGATTTTAAGCATTCAAGAGTAAAAGTAATTCTCCCAGATGAGTTGTTGAGAGAGTTAGAAAAAAATTAATTATCAGAAGGGAATACAGGACCATTACTTCGGTAGTGGTCTTTTCTGTACTCTTAAAATCTGTGAATTTATGAGGAGGAAACATAGTTGAAAGATTTTGAAGGGTTCATTAAGAACTATGCTACCAGAGATTTTATCTATTTTTTTGCAGAAAAATCTATTGAAATATATAAAAATCAAGTAGAAAAATTAGATGAACATTTGGTATGTAATATTACATTTCCTTTAAACATTATTCAGCATGGTTTTATACATAAGCAGGCAAAAGTCATGTTATCGGCATGGGATATTCCAAACATGGCATATCTTTCTATCACGAATTCCAATGATTACAGAAATGATATTATGACAGAACAATTAGCAGGAAGAGTGGTCAACCTGTATCGTGGGTATGAAAATAAGCATTCAGGAAGTGAATATATTGGAAATAATGGACTGCCTAGTATATTCAAATATTTGATGGGAATGTCATATGAACAATTTAAATACGCAAATCCGGCATGGATATATCAGAACTATAACCGCAATTACCATATGCTGATCGGTTCGCCTAATATTAACAGGGAAAAAATAGTTGATATCAATGTGATTACAAACGAATTATTTGGACTTACAGCAGAGGAATTGTTAGCAGTAGAATGGATTATCTGGTGGCTGTGTTCTATTCATCCAGATCCATTAAGCGCACCGGAAGAGTTATATAGAAAAAAAGAAAATAGCATCCTGACAAAGAAAAATCTGGAGCGGGTTATAAGTTATTATTCTGTGACCTATGAACAGGTGAGAAACTCATCATTGCGAAAACAGATTTTCTACAACAAACCATTTGTGATTACGCAAAAGACGAAAGAAACGATTGCAGTCAGTTTCTATTTGGTACAGATGATGATAGCAGATGGATTGTACTGGCTGATTCGGGATTACTATCACAACAATCATTGGGGAACCAAATTTATAATTGCTTTTGGAGAGATGTTTGAGGATTACTTTGAAGAACTGGCAGGTTTATATCTGCCCAAGAATTCATGGCATAAGATTCCAGAGGAAAGAAAAAAGAGTGCTGATTATTATGTTGAAGTGGATGAAGCGGTATTTTTGTTTGAATTAAAATCAGGATTACTTGGACTGGGAGCAAAACAGCAGGTGCCGGATGTTGGGCAGATTGATATATTTTATAACAGGAACATAAAAGAGGCATATGAGCAGTTGAAGGCATCAGAGCAGGAATATAAAGGAGAGAAACCTGTAATAAAGGTTTTTCTTTTGTATGAGAGTATGACAAATACACAGATGATAGTCGGCTCATTGCCGGAAATATTTGAGCAAGATCCAAGATGTTATATTATGACAATAGATGATCTGGAGATGCTTCTGGCAACCTATAAAAAGGATAAAAGCAGATTTGATGATGTTGTGAAAGCACTTGTTGAAAACAAAAGAGGAGGCAACGACTATAAGAGTGTTCTGGAAATATTGAATATATATCAGGCAGTTGGCGATATGCATTTTATTGGAGAAAGAGATTATTTCAATAAAATAGCAGAAAAGCTGAAAAAGGAATTAGGGACAGACCAATAAGGAGGACACCATGCCCAAACTTATCCTACGCTGCAACTACCTCAAAAACTCCCCGCCCGCACACCTTGCTAATTACATCAATTACATCGGCACCCGTGAGGGCGTGGAGAAGGTAGGCAGCACGACATCTTCACTGCCAGCCACCGACCGGCAGAAAAGTCTGATTGAAGATATTCTGGCAAAGATTCCCGATGCGAACCGGATGCATGAGTATCACGATTATATCCAAAGACCAACCAGAGAAAATGCATCGGAGTTTATTACGCAGGCGTTGGAAAATAACCTTGACATCATAGCGAAAAAGAAAAATTATATGGATTATCTGGCAAACAGACCGGGAGTAGAAATCATAGGTACTCACGGTCTGTTTTCAAATGAGGGAGAACCGGTGGTGCTGTCCTGTGTGGCAGAAGAGGTGGCAAATCATCCCGGTGTGATCTGGACGAATGTCATCAGCCTGCGGAGGGAGGATGCCGAGCGGTTAGGCTATGACAGTGCCGCCCAGTGGCAGGCACTGTTGAGGAGCAGGGTGCAGTTGCTGTGTGAGAATTGTAAGATAGACAGCCGGAACCTGAAATGGTATGCGGCATTCCACAATGAATCCCATCATCCCCATGTGCATCTGGTGGTCTATTCTTCTGATCCGTCCGAGGGATACTTGACGGCAAAGGGAATTGATGCCATGCGTTCTGCATACGCACATGATATTTTCCGGCAGGAGTTTCTAAGCATCTATGAGAAGGCAACCGAACAGAGAAACCAGTTAAAAGAGCAGGCAGAAAAAAGTCTGCTTTTTTTGTTGCAGCAAATGCAGGAGGGAGTCTGTCATAATCTCAAGATTGCAGAGCAGATGCAGCTTTTATCCAGACGGTTAAAAAATACCGGAGGGAAAAAGGTATATGGATACTTGAAAGCAGATGTGAAAGCCATCGTAAATGACATTGTAGATGAACTGGCAAAGGAAGAGCGTGTGGCAGAATGCTATCAGGCATGGCTAAAAAGCAGGGAGGAGATACAGCATTACTATAAAGATTCGGAAATAGAGATGATACCGCTGTCACAGCAGAAGGAGCTAAAGAGCGTTAAAAATATGGTCATCCGTGAGGCAGTCCGTTTTGGAGAAGGGTATCTGTATCTGGAAGAAGCGGAAACAGGAATGGAACGGCTGGAAGAGATATCCGAACAGCAGACGGAAAACCTTGCCGCATTGCAGGGGGAGGACATGCCGGATATCCTGCCTGAACAGACGGAAATGGAAGAGCAGGAATCAGACAGGCAGGAAGAAGGGCAGGGGGAATCCATTTCTTATTTTGCCAGATGGACGGACCGGTATAAAGAAGCGAGGGAATATCTCTATGGCACGATGGAGGCAGAACCGGATGAGGAGGCAGCCCATGAGATTATGCTGGAAGAGGCAGAGCATGGGAATGCGTATGCCATGCACGACATGGGAAAGATTTATGCGCAGGGCATTGGCTGTGAGGCAGATAAAGAAATGGCAGATGTGTGGTACAAAAAAGCATTAGCGGCAATGCAGTATGTAGAGCAGAAGAAAAAGAATACCTATCTGGAATACCGCATCGGAAAAATGTATCAGTACGGACTTGGCACAGAAGAGAATCTGGAACAGGCAGCGGAGTGGTTTTTCAAGGCGGCAGCAAAGGAACATAAGTATGCGCTCTATTCCCTTGGCATGCTTTATCTGCAGGGGAAGGGAGTGGAGCAGGATGAGGAAACCGCATATAGTCTGTTGTTCCGGTCTTACAGCAAGGGAAATCCCTATGCGGCATATGAACTTGGAAAACTCTATGCGGCAGGATGCGGTACAGAGAAAAATCAGGAAAAGTCGGAAAATTGTTATCGTGCTGCCTTTTTAGGTTTTCTGAATCTGGAGAAAAAATCAAAGGATGATACGCTCTGGTATCGTATCGGCTGCATGTATCTGCATGGGATCGGGACAGAGGCAGACGAAACGAAAGCGGAACATTATCTGACAAAGGCATCTGATTATGGCAACACCCATGCCTCCTATCAGCTTGCCAGACTCTATATCAGACAGGAGAGCCAAAAGTTAAGCGGGGAGTCTGGGACAGAGCTGGATGTTGAAAAGATTGCAAAAGCGGTAAAGTGGCTGGAAGAATCAGCCGCACAGGAAAATCCGTTTGCGGATTATGCACTGGGACGATTATACAGGGAAGGCATACTGGTGGCAGCGGACATGGAAAAGGCAGTGTTCCATCTGAAACGTGCCGCGGATGCCGGAAACAGCTATGCACAGTATCAGCTTGGGAAAATATATCTGGAAGAGGACACTAAAAACATTCCGGCAGCCATACAGTATCTGACACTGGCTGCGAAACAGAAAAATGAATTTGCAGCATACCGGTTAGGGAAAATTTATCTTGCCGGAGAAGAACTGCCAAAGAACACAGAGCTGGCACTGCATTATCTGAAGATGGCAGCAGACACCGGAAACCAGTATGCACAATATGCCCTGGGCAAAGTGTATCTGATCGGAAAGGATGCCCGGCAGGACAAGGAACGGGCATACGACTATTTTTTAAAATCCGCAGAGCAGGGAAACATTTATGCGGCGTATTTTTTAGAACACTGGAATGACATGCCACACCCCGATCTGCTTTTAATGGCAACAAGGCTCATGCGGCATCTGGAACATATCATCGAAGAGAATGTGGCTGGAAGAAAGAGTGGAGGACGCAGGCAGGGGATTGACAGAAAACTCGCACGAAAAATCCGTCAGAAGAAGATTGCACAGGGACATGCCGTGGATGACCATGAGAACATGGTACAGACACAGTGATCACTGGAGGAGTGGTAGAAATGATGAGAGGAGGTACGATTGGGAGATTTTATTTACTTTACAGAGGAACAGAAGGAGCGTGCCAATGCAGTACATATTGCGGACATCCTTCGCCGGGAGCATGAGGAAGTGGAGCGTTCCGGAAATGAATGGCGTTGGAAACGGCACAGGAGTGTGACTTTCCGGGGGAGCAGTTGGTACCGCCACAGCAGACAGGTCGGAAGTCATGCCATTGATTTTATGCAGGAGTTCTTCGGGATGTCCTACCCGGAGGCGGTGAGCTATCTGCTGGACGGAGAACAGGGACAGATTATTGAACGGGGAAAAAGGCAGGAGACAAAAAGAAAACCGGGAAGAGCGGAGAAAGGACGGCAGTCTGTAGAAAAAGAACAGACAGAGGAAAGAAAAGAACCGAAAGAGCCAAAGGAACTGAAACTGCCGGAGAAAAATCCGACCATGAAGAGAGTCTATGCATACCTTCTGCAGAAGCGCCATATTGACAGGGAAATCCTCTCGTATTTTGCGAAGGCAGGAACCATATATGAATCTGCGGAGCATCACAACATTGTGTTTGCCGGACTGGACAGCGAGGGGAAAATCCGGCATATCCATGTGAAGGGGAGCTGTTCTGACGGCAGGAGCTTCCGGCTGAATCAGGAAGGCTCGGAAGCTGCCTACGGATTTGGATACAGGGGAACCGGGAACAGACTGTATGTGTTTGAGGCACCCATTGACCTGTTATCATTTCTGTCCCTGTATCCAGACAACTGGCAGGAGAACAGTTATATCACCTTAAACGGTGTGGCAGAACATGCCATGCTGCAGGCATTGAAAGACAATCCCAGACTGGATACGGTTGTGCTGTGCCTCGACCATGATCCGGCAGGCATAGAGGCGTGCGGCAGACTGGCTGAGATTCTGGTACGCAATGGATATGGTGCGGTAAAGAGGTTACAGTCAGCCTGCAAAGACTGGAATGAGGATTTAAAGGGCAGATATGGTGAGGAAACAATTCCGGCACAGGAGCATCCGAGAGTCATGGAATGCAGGGCATGGACAGAGGTGCTGAAAGAAGTGACGGAATCCATCAACATCAAGTATGCCAACAGAAGTTATATCTGCCGTTATTATCAGGATATTTATAATGAACTGAAAAAGGGCAGGGGCAGGGAACAGCTTATGGATGCCTTTGACGGACCGGGGATGCTTTTGACCGGAGTGCTTGTGCGGTGCATGGAAAAAGAGGGAATCGCACTTGGCAGGGAAACTAGTGCAGACCAGATACTGGAAAATCTGTCAAAGCGTTATCAGCCGCATAAAGACAAGGGAAACTTCAACACCCGCATCCGGCAGATGCAGGCAGCCTTTGAAGAAACACTGGAGGTGTTCGATACAAAAGACTTAGAACAAAAAGAAGATCAGGAACTGCTTGCCAGAAAATGTATGAGCCTTGCGATGGAATGCATCCGGGCTCATATTTTTGTTGCCATCGACTGCGGGGAAGAGCAGATGAAGCCGGCAAAACAGAATGTGAAGGAACAGAAAATGGAACATCAGGAGGGAGGAATGATGCTATGCAGCCAGTCGTGATGCTGGTGATCGCAGGGGTGGCAATGTTTTCCGTGATTGGAGGCGTGTCACTTCTGTCACACTATTATACATTAAACGGAATCAAGAGCAGGACTGTCGGGGACGGTCAGCATGGAACGGCGAGATTTGCCACGAAAAAGGAAATCGCAGAAACCTATGTGCAGGTGCCCTATGAACCGGAGCTGTGGCGCAGGGGTGAGAACCTGCCGGCTGCACAGGGACTGGTACTCGGCAGCATGGAGCGGGCAGGAAAACTATACGCACTGGTGGATACCGGGGATGTGCATTGCCTGATGATCGGTGCGGCAGGAGTCGGAAAGACCGCACACTTTCTGTATCCCAACATTGAATATGCCTGTGCCTGTGGAATGAGTTTCCTGACCACGGATACAAAGGGAGACTTATACCGCAACTATGCAGGCATTGCAAAAAAATACTATGGCTACCATACGGCAGTCATCGATCTCCGTAATCCGACCAGAAGCGATAGTGACAATATGCTCCATCTGGTCAACAAATACATGGATGAGTATCTTGCAGACCATACGGACCTGAGTGCTAAGGCAAAAGCAGAAAAGTATGCAAAGATCACGGCAAAGACCATTATCTCCTCCGGTGGTACGGACAGTTCGAGCTATGGACAGAATGCATTTTTCTATGATGCGGCAGAAGGCGTGCTGACGGCAGCCATTCTGCTCATTGCGGAATTCTGCCCGGATGGAAAGAGGCATATCATCAGCGTGTTCAAGCTGATACAGGATTTACTTGCACCATCCAAAGTGAAAGGGAAAAACCAGTTCCAGCTACTTCTGGCGAAACTCCCGGATACCCACAAGGCGAAATGGTTTGCAGGGGCAGCCTTAAATACGGCAGAGCAGTCCATGCAGTCGGTTCTCTCCACGGCATTATCCAGACTGAATGCTTTTCTGGATTCCGAGCTGGAGCAGATACTCTGTTTTGATACCGCCATCGATGCAGAGCTTTTCTGCAAAAAAAAGACGGCGGTGTTTCTGGTCATGCCGGAGGAGGACAATACCAAGTATTTTATTATTTCTCTGATTTTACAGCAGCTCTACCGGGAAATTCTCGTGGTGGCAGACGAGAACGGAGGGAAACTGAACAACCGTGTAGTTTTCTATTGGGATGAGGTCGGAACGATTCCGAAGATTGAAAGTGCAGAGATGATGTTCTCAGCGTCCCGATCCAGAAGGGTGAGTATCGTACCCATGATCCAGTCCTTTGCCCAGCTTAATAAGAATTATGGGAAAGAGGGTGCAGAAATCATTATCGATAACTGTCAGGATACCATCTTCGGTGGGTTCGCACCGAACTCGGAGTCAGCGGAAGTGCTCTCCAAGAGCCTGGGCAGCAAAACTGTCATGTCCGGTTCCATCAGCCGGGGAAAGAATGATCCGAGCCAGTCCCTCCAGATGATCCAAAGACCGCTCATGACAGCGGATGAATTAAAGTCACTGCCAAAAGGAAACTTTATCGTATCAAAGACCGGGACTCACCCTATGCGGACAAAACTGAAACTGTTCTTAAAATGGGGCATCACATTTGAAGAACCTTATGAGAGCGAAGAAAAATCTGCAAGAAAGGTAGCATACGCAGACAAGCAGGAGATTGAAGAGGAGATCATACGGAGATATATGTGCTGCATGGAAGAACCAGACGAGACACCTGCAGAAACGGCAAGGACAGGAGGGATGCAGCAGACATCGCTGACGGACACCATGAAAAAGATGCGGCAGACCTTACGGACGGAAGATTAGGAGGCAGGGTGACTAGGAAAGAAATTTATGAAACAGAGCTGCCACACAGGGCGGTGGCGGTCTATCTGTATCTGGAGACTCGTGCGGACAGGGAGAGGACATGCTATCCGGCAATCGGTACCATTGCCAGAGAGCTGCACCTGTCTGTAAGTACGGTCAAGCGTGCAATCTGCGATCTGGAGTGTGCAGGATTTATACAGAAAAAGCAGAGATGGCGTGAAAATGGAGGAAAGAGCAGCCTGCTCTATGAAATCATAAAATAGGCACAAAGGGATTACTGCGCCGGTCAGGTGGACTATGGTATGGTTCACCGTGGCCTGTGCAGGGAACTTTTCACTTTAAGGGGAAGAACAGAGAAAAGAAAATACAGTTGGCGATATGAAACATCAATATATTTTTTCGGAAAAAAACTAAGAATTGAAGTATTACCAGATGGATTATGCGGGGACTCATAATTTTATTTTCTAATCGTATTTCGTGCGGAAAAATCGTATTTCGTGATTTATATATTGTGCAAAACAGTAAAATAAAAAATAATGAATATGCAAGTTTAGAGTACTCATAGAAAAGAGGAAATAAGGTAACGAATGGTGGCATACTGAAGCTGATAGTGTTTATTTGAGGAGAGTGGTAATATGGTAGCAAAAAAAATGGAAAGAGTGCTTTTAATAATGTGGTTTGTTAGTTTAGTTTTTGTGTGCATTATAGGTTATAGGGAAATAATCAATGCTGTACCATATGGTTTGGAAATGGCTTCAAAAATTGTAAGTGAAAACAATGGGATGGATGGAACCTTATATCAAAAAATCCTAACGGAAGCAATTCATTGTTATCAGATAGTAGGTGCATTATTGGTTATGTTAGGTGGTTTTGGAATAATTAAATCGGTATGCGCAATAAAAGAAAAACATAGATAATTGAGAAAATGTGCTGTCAATTTGATGGCACATTTTCTGTGTGATAATACAATTGATATTGATGTTTTGGACACTTCAATGAAAGATTTTAATTAAATTAAAACAGGTAGAAAATAAAAATTAGAAATGTTCGATATATAATTAAGAAAGAAGGTGAGTGTTATGCTGGAAATTGTTGTCTGTGATGACGATATGGCAGATCTTGAGTGTGCAGTGACTATGCTGCATAAGATTTTTACAAGTCAAAAGATTGCTTATCATATAGAGCAATTTGCGTCTGCAAATCAAATGCTTGAAAATATCAGCAACATTGATATCGGAATTTTAGATATTTCGATGGAAGAACTGAATGGTATTAAACTGG
>OMBR01000484.1_pt1 | contig 20352 bp, 18 predicted proteins | sample 1674041 | NCBI WGS metagenome assembly OMBR01 (sample SAMEA103958138, study PRJEB25191) | human gut metagenome | biome: human-associated habitat [ENVO:00009003]; feature: intestine environment [ENVO:2100002]; material: feces | place: Germany | collected 2013/2015
GATGGTACGTATCCGAATCGGATCTTATGCAGCAAAGATAAAACCTGGAACATATGAGATCGCACCAAGTTATACAAATGATGAGATCATAACGATCATAACAGGTGGAACTCTGGATAGTGACAGTAAGAAAAGTGGAGATAATAAATGATAACAGATGAGAGAATTGCATCCTTCATAAATTCATTCAACAATGACTATGATGATGCAATAACTGCTATCAGAAAAGAAGCAGAAGAGCAGGGGGTTCCTATCATACGAAGAGAGGCCGGAGAATTTATCAGGCTTCTTCTTAGAATGAAGAAACCGGTAAATATACTGGAGATAGGAACTGCGGTAGGCTTTTCTGCTATTTTTATGAGCAGGTTTATTGCAGAGGGTGGACATATCACAACAATTGAAAACTATCAGCCGAGAATTGATCGGGCAAAAGAGAATATAAAGCTGGCAGGTGCAGAAAAGAAGATCACTCTGTTAGAGGGAGATGCAAATGAGATCCTGCCGACATTGTCGGATCAATATGATCTGGTCTTTATGGATGCTGCAAAAGGTCAGTATGGAAGCTTTTTCCAGAAGGTGGTTCCTTTGCTTGCGCCGGAAGGAATCCTGCTATGTGATAATGTACTGCAGGATGGAGATGTACTGGAATCGCGGTTTGCAGTAACCAGAAGAAACCGGACAATTCATGCCAGAATGCGGGAATATCTGTATGAATTAAAGCATGATGAACGGCTGGATACAGCCATCCTGAATATAGGAGATGGAATGAGCCTATCGGTGAAAAAAACGGCTGATAAAAAGGATCATTGAAAAAGTAGTGGATCAATGAAAAAACAAGAAGATATTAACAGGCGGATGGCAACAGACTAAAAGGTGATGCCATCTGTACGGAAAGAAAAGAAGAGGGTTTTGAAAGATATGGCAGAACGTAAAGTGGAACTGCTTGTTCCGGCAGGTAGTCTTGAGGTATTAAAGGTTGCAGTAGATTATGGTGCGGATGCAGTCTATATTGGCGGACAGGCATATGGACTTCGTGCAAAAGCAGATAATTTTTCGATTGAAGAAATGAAAAAGGCTGTGAAATATGCGCATGCAAAGAATGCAAAGGTATATGTGACAGCAAATATATTTGCACATAATTATGATATTGAAGGAATGAAGGCATATTTTGAGCAGTTGAAGGATACCGGTGTCGATGCGGTTCTGGTATCAGATCCGGGTATTTTTGTGCTGGCAAAGAAAACCATGCCTGATATGGAACTTCATATCAGCACCCAGGCAAATAACACGAATTACCTGACGTATAACTTCTGGTATAATATGGGGGCAAAACGAGTGGTCACAGCCAGAGAGTTGTCACTTGTGGAGATTAAACAGATCAGAGAACATATTCCGGAGGATATGGAGATTGAGTCCTTTATGCATGGAGCAATGTGCATTTCCTATTCCGGACGCTGCCTGCTTTCCAATTATTTTACCGGGAGAGATGCAAATCAGGGAGCATGTACACATCCGTGCAGATGGAAGTATTCCATCGTGGAAGAGACCAGACCAAATGAATATATGCCGGTATATGAAAATGAGCGTGGAACTTATATTTTTAACTCAAAAGATCTCTGCATGATCGAACATATTCCAGATCTTTTTGATGCAGGTATTGACAGTTTTAAAATAGAGGGTAGAATGAAAACAGCACTATATGTTGCGACTGTGGCAAGAACTTACCGCAAGGCGATCGATGACTACAAAGTGTCACCGGAGCTTTACAAAAAGAATCTGCCATGGTATTTAGATCAGATATCCAACTGTACCTACCGCCAGTTTACAACCGGATTTTTCTTTGGAAAGCCTTCAGATGAAGCACAGATTTACGACAATAACACCTATTTAAAAGAGTACACATATTTGGGAATTGTTGGAGAGCAGAATGAAGAAGGACTTTACCGGATCGAACAGCGCAATAAGTTTTCGGTTGGTGAAGAGATTGAGATTATGAAGCCGGATGGAGAAAATCTGACGGTGACTGTGAAACGGATTGTGGATGAGGATGGAGCAGATATGGAATCAGCACCGCATCCAAAACAGGTTTTATATATTGATCTGGGGCATCCACTTGAGAAGTATGATATTTTACGAAGAAAAGAGTAGGGAGGAAAATACTCTGCCCCGAAAAATAAGGAGGATAAAAGTATGAAAAAGGAAAAATATGTGGCTTATGTAGGTACATATACTCATGAAAACAGTGTCGGAATCCATATTTATGATGTGGATGTGGCAAATGGCAGTATGAAAGAACGTAAAGTAGTACCAATCAATAACCCGTCAGATCTTGTTGTTTCAAAGGATAGAAAGTTCCTTTATTCGATTGCTGATGAAGGTGTGGAAGCATTTAAGGTTCTTCCGGATGGAGATCTTGAGGCTGTGAATAAACAGTGGATTGGCGGCATGAGAGGATGCTATGTGGAAGTGGATGATGAGAATCGTTATCTTTTCGTTGGTGGACATCATGACGGACGTGTGACGATGATGCATCTTGAAAAAGATGGAAGCATCGGAGCTATCGCAGATGGTATTTTCCATATAGGTATGGCGCGCGGAAGCGACAGACGTACCAACACACCACATGTTGACTGTGTAAAACTGACACCGGATCAGAAGTTTTTGTGTGCAGTTGATAACGGATTAGATCAGGTTAAGATCTATCGTGTGGATTATACTTATGGTAAATTAAAACTGGTGGATATCATTCGTGGACCGCTTGAGTCTGCGCCGAGAATGATCCGTTTTTCCAGAGATGGAAAATATGCTTATATCCTGTATGAGTTGACACATGAGATCGAAGTGTACAAATACTCCGTTGAAAATGAACAGCCACAGTTTGATAAGATCCAGACGATCACAACACAGGGAAAGAAAGAGGAGGATATCTGTGCCGCATCCGGTATGGAGATCACTAAGAGCGGAAAATATCTCTTTGTTTCCAATGCCGGTGTGAACACAGTGGTTGCATATGAGATCGATCCTGCAACAGGTATGCTGACACAGGCATTCCGCACTAAAGTAGACAGTGATTATCCGAAAATGCTTGCAATTTATCCGGATGAGAAACATTATCTTACTGTAAATAATACATCCAATGATATCGTATCTTATACGATCAATTATGAGAAAGGTTTTTCTCTGCAGAACGGTGCACCAGTCAAGGTTGACAAACCGAACTGTATTTATATTTTAAAATTAGAAGAATAAGAGAGATTCCGTGCATCTTATGTCACGGTAAAATACCCGCAGTATGCCAGAGATGATATGCTGTGGGTGTTTTTTATTTGTGCAATTTACCAATCAAAAAACCGGAAGCCACCTTTCGACATCCGAATCCTTGAAGGAAATAAAAATATTTCATAAATAAGAATGAGATTGCCCAAAGCGGATATAGATAATAATAGTGGATGAAAAAAGATACAGAAAAGGAAAAATGGTGGGCGATGAACAGGGAAGAACGATTGAGGCGGCAAAAGGATTTTCTGACCGGATTTGCATTCTGGGTGGTGTGGCTTGTGATTTTGTGGGTAGTGCTTAAGGCGGCAGGTTCTGTGCTGTTTCCGTTTCTTGCGGCGTTTGCGGTGGCGGTACTGCTGTCGGGAGCGGTACAGTTTATTGCGGAGCGGATGCATATTCAAAGAGGGATCGTGGCGGTCGCGGTTGTTCTTTTCTTTTATATTATTTTAGCGGTATTCCTTTATTTTGCGGGCAGTTATCTGGTGCGTCTGATTTACGATACGGCAAGGGAATTATCCGTATTTTTTTCAGATACGATCGTCCCGGTCATGCAGCGCTTTTACCAGTGGTTAGACCGCTTTGTTTCTGTATTTTATCCGACAGAACTGACAGGAAAAACATCCGGTTTACATGGAGTTGGGGAAGAGTCCGCACAGACACTGAAAAATGCAGGAAAACTGATGTCGGGGATCTCGGATGGTGTCATCGACGGGGTATCCGGGATGGCAGCAGGAATACCGGGATTTTTTATGAAACTTCTGATCACAGTGATCGCAACGGTATTTATGGAACTGGAATTTCCACAGATCAGGGCATTTTTAAAGCGGCAGATTCCGGCGGAATACCAGCGTGCGTTCCGGGATGGAAAAAATTATGTGACAGGGACGATGGGAAAATGCATTATCTCTTATTGTCTGATCTTCGGGATCACGTTTGCGGAACTTGTGGCAGGACTGTTTTTACTTGGCATAAAAAATGCATTTGCCATCGCGTTTATCATTGCAGTGCTTGATATTCTTCCGGTGCTTGGAACAGGAACAGTGCTGATCCCGTGGGCAGTTCTTGCTTTTGCATCTGGAAGGATTTCTACCGGAGTTGGCGTGTTTGGACTTTACCTTGTGATTACGGTCGTGCGGAATCTGATCGAGCCAAAACTGGTTGGAAAGCAGATGGGGTTATCACCGGTGATTATGCTGCCGTGTATGCTGATTGGCTTAAAATTTTTTGGAATTATCGGCCTGTTTGTGGTGCCGCTTCTGGTTTCATTTCTAAAACAGTTGAATGACAGAGGAATTATAAAAATCTTTCGTTAAGGCATTTGAAAACATAAATGGCAGAAAATAGAAAATTCCATAAGTTCCTGGAATGATAAAAATAACCTCCGCTTATAAATGAAAAAATTTTGCGTTAAAAATTGAATTTTCCGGGAAATACGACGAAAATTGCATTGACGGAAAAAATTCTCTATGCTAAATTTACTCATGTATTTCTATTAAGTAGTGATACAGGAGGATGAAAAAAATGAAAAAAGCATTAAGCGTATTATTGACCATGGGACTTACCGTTTCCATGCTGGCAGGATGTGGTTCAAATGGAGCTGCAGATAATGCATCAGCAGGCAATGCAGCAGATAACAGTGCTGCAGACAATACTGTAGCTGCGACAGAGAGCAGTGCAGCAGCCGGCGAAGCGAAATCAGCATCGGATATCAAGGTAGGTGTGATCTACATTGGTGATGAGAACGAGGGATATACAGCAGCACATATGGCTGGTATCGATCAGATGATGAGCAATCTCGGATTATCTGAGGATCAGGTCGTAGAGAAAACTCTGATCCCGGAAGATGAATCTGCTTATGATGCAGCAGTTGATTTAGCAGATCAGGGATGTAACATTATTTTCGGTACAAGCTTTGGACATGAGAGCTACCTGCTTCAGGCAGCAGCAGAGTACCCGGAGGTTCAGTTCTGCCATGCAACCGGATATCAGGCAGCATCTTCCGGACTTTCCAATATGCACAACTATTTTGATTCTATCTACGAAGCACGTTATGTTTCCGGCGTTGTTGCGGGTATGAAATTAAACGGGATGATCGCAGACGGAACCATCACAGAGGATACAGCTAAGATCGGTTATGTTGGTGCATTCCCGTATGCAGAGGTTATTTCCGGATTTACTTCTTTCTATTTAGGAGCAAAGAGCCAGTGTCCTTCCGCAACTATGGAAGTACAGTATACAAACAGCTGGGCAGATATGTCCGGTGAGGCAGAGGTAGCAGCAAAACTGATCGATGATGGATGTGTCCTGATCAGCCAGCATGCAGATACCACTGGTGCTCCAAGTACCTGTGAGGATAAGAAAGTTCCATGTGTCGGCTACAACGTTGATATGACAACTGTTGCTCCGGATGCAGCCCTTACTTCTCCGACAAATAACTGGGGTGTTTACTATACACATGCAGTACAGTGTGTATTAGACGGAACAGCAATCGAGACTGACTGGTGTCAGGGATTTGCAGAAGGTGCAGTTGACATTACACCGATCAACGAGGCAGTTGCAGCAGAGGGAACAGACGCAAAAGTAACAGAAGTTGAAAATGCAATCAAAGACGGATCACTTCATGTATTCGATACATCCGCATTTACTGTAAATGGTTCTTCCTTAGAAGACCTGATCGCAGAAGGTGGCGATTATGCAAAATATGCAGATTATGTATCAGACGGATACTATCATGAGTCTGAGCTGGCATCTGCTCCATCTTTCGATATCATTATTGATGGTATCACTTCTGTGACCAACTAAGAGCATCTGCGGTGCAGAATGATTGATTAAGATTTTTAGCAGAATATAATTCTGCCATAATGCAAAAGAGCATGTCTGAATGAATGCTTTTTGTATCATAAATAAGCGGAACTGTGAAAGGACAGACCTTTTATCACAGTTCCGCAGTTTACGTTAAAGGAGGACTGTTTGTGGAACCGGTAAATGCGATTGAACTTTTGGGAGTCACCAAACGTTTTGGAGAGGTTGTCGCAAATGACAATGTAAATCTGACAGTGAGAAAGGGAGAGATCCTTTCTATATTAGGAGAGAATGGTAGTGGAAAGACTACGCTGATGAACATGCTCTCCGGTATTTATTTCCCGGATGAGGGAGAAATCCGTGTGAATGGGAAAACCGTGACGATCCGGTCCCCGAAAGATTCCTTCGAACTCGGAATTGGAATGATTCATCAGCATTTCAAGCTGATCAATATCCTGACAGCCGCCGAGAATATTATTTTAGGTCTGCCGGGAAAAGAACGCCTGAATTTAAAACAGGTGGAAAAAGAAGTCAAAGAACTGACAGACCGCTATGGTTTTGATTTAAATCCATCCCAGAAAATTTATGATATGTCCGTTTCCCAGAAACAGACAGTTGAGATCGTAAAGGTTTTATACCGTGGCGCGGATATTCTGATCTTAGATGAGCCGACTGCCGTTTTAACACCGCAGGAGACTGAAAAATTATTTGCGGTATTGCGCAACATGCGTGCCGCAGGAAAATCCATCATCATCATCACACACAAGTTAAACGAAGTATTAGAGCTTTCTGACCGTGTGGCAGTGCTTCGAAAAGGAAAGTACATAGATACGGTGGAGACAAAAGGTGCAACGGTAGAGTCTCTAACTGAGATGATGGTCGGTGAAAAAGTAACGCTTGATATCAATCGTACCGAACCGGAAAATGCAAAAAAACGAATTGAGATGCGCGGTGTGACATGCCGGAACAAGGAAGGTTTAAAAGTATTAAAAGAGACTTCCTTTACCGCATACAGCGGCGAAATTCTTGGTATCGCAGGAATTTCCGGAAGCGGGCAGAAAGAACTCTTAGAATCTGTGGCTGGTTTGCAGCCGATCGAGAGTGGTGAGATCCTTTATGAGTCACCGGAGGGAAAAGTCGAAAAAATCTCCGATATGAAGGCGGAGGATATCAAAAAACTTGGTATCGCCTTATCCTTTGTCCCGGAGGACCGTCTCGGAATGGGATTAGTCGGTTCCATGGATCTGACAGATAATATGATGATCCGCAGCTACAAGGAAGGAAAACATTTCTTTGCAGACCGTAAGGCACCGAAGAAACTGGCACAGGAGATTGTTGACAAACTTGAGGTCGTAACGCCGGGTGTTGAAACTCCGGTCAGCCGTCTTTCCGGTGGAAATGTCCAGAAAATTCTGGTAGGACGGGAGATCGCAAGCAATCCAAACGTGCTGATGGTGGCATATCCGGTGCGTGGGCTTGATATCAACTCTTCCTATACGATCTATAATCTGCTAAACGACCAGAAGAAAAAGGGAGTTGCAGTCATCTGTGTCGGCGAGGATTTAGATGTGCTTTTAGAGCTGTGTGACAGGATCCTTGTGTTAAATGGCGGAAGAGTTTCCGGTATTGTGGACGCTAGAAGTACCACAAAAGAAAAACTTGGACTTTTGATGACAGGTTCGGGAGAGGAGAAACAGGCAAATGAGTAAAGAAGTAAAAGAACCGGCAGTTCGTATGATAAAACGCGATACGATCAGCACAGCAAAAGCATGGGGAATCCGGCTTGCAGCCGTTGCATTATCACTGATCGTTGCGGGACTTGTGATCGTTGCAATCACAAAACAGAATCCGATTCAGGTATATCTTGGTATTATAGACGGTGCGGTAGGAAGCAGCCGTCGTGTGTGGGTAACGATCCGAGAGACATTGGTGCTTTTATGTATTGCGATCGGACTGACACCGGCATTTAAAATGAAATTCTGGAACATTGGAGCTGAGGGACAGATCTTAATGGGAGGTATGGCAACTGCAGCACTGATGATCTATGCAGGGGATGCGATGCCAAACTGGCTGCTTTTAATTCTGATCTTTATTGCAAGTGCGGCGGCAGGATTGATCTGGGGACTGATCCCGGCAGTGTTTAAAGCATATTTCAATACAAATGAGACATTGTTTACATTGATGCTCAATTATGTGGCAATGCAGCTTGTCACATTTGCCATCGTATTCTGGGAGAATCCGTCCGGTTCTAACACGGTCGGCATCATCAATGCAGCTGGACAGAAAGGATGGTTCCCATCCATTTTTGGAAATATGTATGGACTGAACGTGATCGTTGTTCTGATCATCACACTCGGCATGTATGTATACATGAAATACAGCAAACAGGGATATGAGATCGCAGTTGTCGGCGAGAGCCAGAATACTGCGCGCTATGCCGGTATCAATGTAAAAAAAGTAATCATCCGCACGATGATGCTCTCCGGTGCGATCTGCGGAATCGCAGGCTGCCTGATCGTCAGCGGTGCGAGCCATACGATCTCCACAAGTACAGCCGGTGGACGTGGATTTACCGCCATCATTGTTGCGTGGATGTCAAAATTTAATCCGTTTGCAATGATCTTAGTATCTGCATTTCTGGTATTTATGCAGCAGGGATCGATTCAGATCGCTTCCCAGTTTGGTTTAAATGAGAATGCGTCGGATATCATTACCGGTATTTTACTGTTTTTCTTAATCGGCTGTGAATTTTTCATCAATTATAAGCTGGAATGGAAAAAGAACCATAAGGAGGGAAAATAAATGAATCTGCTTATGACATTCATACAAAAAGCGATCGGACAGGGGGTTGCAATTTTATTTGGTGCAACCGGAGAAATCGTGACAGAGAAATCCGGCAATTTAAATCTTGGAATCCCGGGTATCATGTATATGGGCGGTATTTCCGGTCTGATGGGGGCATTCTTTTATGAAAATGGCAAAGAAAACCCGAATGGATTTGTTGGACTGTTGATTGCATTTCTGGCAACACTGATCGTGTCTGCATTAGGTGGGCTGATCTACAGTTTCCTGACGATCACACTGCGTGCAAATCAGAATGTTGTTGGTCTGGCTTTAACAACGTTTGGAGTAGGTTTTGGTAACTTCTTCGGCGGTTCTATTTCAAAACTTGCCGGAGGTGTCGGACAGATTTCTGTACAGACGACAGCGGCAGCATTCCGCGCAAAAATACCGGGACTCTCTGCAATTCCATTTATCGGAGATTTATTATTTTCCTATGGATTTCTGACCTATTTATCCGTGATCCTTGCCGTGTGTATGACTTATTTTCTGAAAAAGACCAGACGCGGCTTAAACTTACGTGCAGTCGGGGAGAGCCCGGCAACTGCAGATGCTGCAGGTATCAATGTATCAAGATATAAATATGTCGCAACCGTGACAGGAGCAGCAATCGCAGGTCTTGGAGGTCTCTATTTTGTCATGGAATATCTTGGAGGAACCTGGTCAAATAACGGATTTGGTGACCGTGGATGGCTGGCAATCGCACTGGTTATTTTAGCACTCTGGAATCCGGATCATGCAATCTGGGGATCATTCCTGTTTGGAGGACTTTATATTTTATATATCTATCTGCCGGGACTGACCCGTGCAACACAGGAACTCTGCAAGATGCTTCCTTATGTGGTGACGATCATTGTACTTGTGATCACAAGTAAACGAAATAAACAGGAAAACCAGCCACCGGCAAGCCTTGGAGAAGCATACTTCAGGGAAGACCGATAATGGTTTAAAGAAAAGAAATTACTTTGCGGACAGCAGCACTCATCTGGGTGCTGCTGTTTGTGACTAAACAGATTTCACGTTCCGGTATGGGTTCGACGAGACGGATCGCGTAGGCGCTGCCGCGTGCGATCGCCTCTGCAGCGAGCTCCTCCGGGTAAAAACCGATACCGAGATTGTGTGTGATCATAGGAAGGATCTGGTCGGTGGTGGCAGCCTCCATATCAGGTGCGAACATCAGACCATGACTTAAGAAATAACGGTGATACAATTCTCTTGATCCGGTGCCGTCGGCAAGCCCTATGAATGGTATCCCGGAAAGATCGTTTAAGCTTCGGATCTGCGAAGCCAATTCTTTATATTTTGTTCCCCCAATCAGAATTTCGCGGTAGGAGGCAAGGTGCGTTTTGTGCAGTGGCTTTTGGATGGCGAGCGGTGAGGTGACGGCTGCAAAATCGACAACTTTGCTCTCTAATGCTAAAATTGCCTGTGGTGTGGAGTGATTGAAAATACGGATGCGTACATGAGGATATTGTTCATGAAAACGTTCTAACACCGGAAGCAGCCGCAGGCGTAACGCATTTTCGCTGGCTCCGATGGAAACCAGTCCATTTTCGAGATCCCTATTCTGACGGATCTCATCTTCCCCAAGCGACAGCTGCTCATAGGCAATCGCAACATGTTCATATAATCTTTTTCCTTCGGGAGTCAGCGTTATCCCCTTGTTAGAGCGCAAAAACAGTGTACAGTTTAATTCCGATTCCAGATTATTCATGCACCTTGTGATATTTGGCTGGTTATTGTGCAGTGCCTCTGCAGCTCTGGTAAAACTTTTATACTGTGCAACATAGTAGAAAATACGGTAATAGTCGTAAGTGATCATGCGGTGTTTTATCTCCTTTTATTTATTATATAAAAATCATATGATGGATATATCAATAATACTTTTTACATCTGATAACAGGGATACTATAATACAGACGATGTAAGAAATCAATGAGAAAAAACGGGAATAAGAGGTGAGAACATTGGCTTTGAATCAAAATGAGCCAAGGAGTACGAAAGTGCAGATGTCGGAGGCGTTTATCACGAGTGTGTTTCTGGCACTGTCCGGTGGGTTCCAGGATGCATACACTTATTTTACGAGAGATGGCGTGTTTTCGAATGCACAGACCGGAAACGTGGTACTCATGAGTCAGCATTTTATGATGGGAGAGTGGAGTGAGGGATTGCGTTATCTGTTCCCATTGCTCGCATTTGCAGTCGGTGTGTTTGTGGCAGAGAGGATACAGGGAAGTTTTAAGTATGCGAGAAAGCTGCACTGGAGACAGTCAGTATTACTCTGTGAGATGGCAATCCTGGTGTTTGTGGGATTTCTTCCGGAGAATCTTAATATCGCAGCAACCGTGTTAGTTTCTTTTTCCTGTGCCATGCAGGTGCAGACATTCCGGAAAGTCGGCGGATATTCCTACGCGAGCACAATGTGCATCGGAAATCTGCGGAGTGGGACGGCAGCGTTTTCACTGTATCTCAGGGAAAAAAGACCGGAACAGATCAGACAGGCACTTTACTATTTTGGAATCATTTTATTCTTTGCGGTTGGTGCGGGAATCGGAGGAAATCTATCTGTGAGGTACGGGTTTCATGTGATCTGGATATCCGGTGGACTTCTGTTGATCAGTTTTCTGCTGATGTTCTTAGAAAAGATTAGATAATGGAGGGAAAAAGGATGGAGACAATATTTCCAAGAGAAGAAAAAGCAGATCTGTTGTTTGATAAAATCTTGAAAGATCCGGAAGCCTGTGAGCGTCTGATGCAGACTTTTTATGGAGAAATTGATTCGGATCTTGAACTGGTGGGAGGATATCTTCCACCGGAACAGTTTGCTAAGGCATTGTTTGATGCCTATAAAAACCGGGATCTGACAGCATTTTTGATGGCAGTCTGTAAAAACAGCATGTTTGACTTACTGCGCAACTCATTTTTGGCACCGTTCCGCTTTAATGCGGACGGACAGGTCAATCCGTATCTGCTCACGGACGAGGATGGAAATCTGATCCAGACAAAGGAGATCCATGTGAGTGAAAAAGATTATAACCGGTTTAAAAAGGTATTCCGGAAAGAGAAAGGTGTAAAGATGTATCTTGCATACGGATACCGCAAGCGTCACAGCTATGATGCGGATACGATGGATGTGATGGAATATAAGATGGGTGAGCACATCGGTCTTTTGCTTGTCTATGAACTGCCGGATACGGTAAAACAGCAGAGGACGGAAGCACAGGCTTATGCAGCAGTGTGGGATATCATGATGAAACTGCAAAAGGACCTGCCGCGTTCCTTTGTTTATTACGGACAGGATTCTTTGGAAGATGAAGGTCAGAGGTTTGATGAACTGGGCGTATTTTTACCGATCCACCGTTTTTCGGAACGGTTGGAAAAGAGTATTGATACAGCAGATAAGATTGTACATGCACAAGCATAAAAGGAGTGTGAATATTTATGTTAACAGCAGTAACTGGTATTAACTGGGGCGATGAAGGAAAAGGACGTGTCGTAGATTTATTAAGTGAACACGCCGATTATGTGGTTCGTTATCAGGGAGGAAACAATGCAGGACATACCGTAGTGACAGATAAAGGTAAATTTGTTTTGAATCTGCTGCCGTCCGGTATTCTGCATCCGGAGGTTGTCTGTGTACTTGGAAACGGAATGGTCATTGATCCGGATCACTTAAGACATGAGATCGAGATGATGCGTTACATGAATGTAAAAATCAGTCCGGAAAATTTAAAGATATCGGAAAAAGCAACCGTCTGCATGCCATTCCATGTCAGACAGGACGTTTTAGAGGAGGAGAGACTCTCTAAGACCGGGGAGGCATTTGGCTCCACAAAAAGAGGAATCGCCTATGCCTATGGCGATAAATATATGAAGAAAACGCTTCGGATGGGAGACCTTTTATATCTGGATTCGGAAGTGATCAAAAAACGGATCGCAATGATCGTAGAGAGCAAAAATCTGATCCTTGAAAAGGTATATGGTCAGAAACCGCTCTCAGTGGAAGAGGTCATGGACTGGTGCAAGGGACAGGCAGAATTTTTAAAGCCGTATATTACCGATACGGGGGTGCTGTTGGAAAAGGCAGCCGCAGAAGGCAAAGATATCCTCTTTGAGGCACAGCTTGGCGCATTGCGTGATATTGATTACGGAATTTATCCCTACACATCAAGCTCTAGTACGATCGCAGCCTATGCAACGATCGGAGCGGGTATTCCAAAAAGAAAACCGGAGCGTGTCGTAGGTGTCATGAAGGCATATTCTACATGTGTTGGTGAGGGACCATTTGTCGCTGAGAAAGCCGCTGACGGGGAATGGAACGATAAATTAAGAAAGGCGGGAAATGAATTTGGTGCTGCAACCGGACGTCCAAGAAGAGTCGGGCCGTTTGATGCAGTTGCAAGCAGATATGGACTGCAGTGTCAGAATGCAGGAGATATTGCCCTGACCAAACTGGATGTATTGAGCAGCTTTGAAAAGATCCCCGTTATCACGGGATACCGTGTGAACGGAAAGCTCATCACGGATTTCCCGACAAATGTATTGCTTGATGCTGCAAAACCGGAGGTTGAGATGTTAGATGGTTGGAACTGCGACATCTCATCCTGCAGAAACTGGAATGATCTTCCGGAAAATGCAAAGAAGTATATCGAGAGGATCGAGGAACTGATCGGACATTCCATTTACCTTGTTTCCACAGGAGCAAAGAGAGATGAATATTTATTGAAAGAATAAAATATCAGGTACAGTACCGGAACATCTTATCGGTCAGTATTCTTGCAAAGATCAGTCCGAGAGGCAGGCATACGATGATAAGGATCGCAGAGGCAAACCAGGAGGCCGATGCATCCAAAGACATGATGCCGAGATTATAGATCGCGCGGTACAGGTATAATCCGGGAACCATGATAACGATAGACGGAACGGTGATCGCAATCCTTGGATAACCGACATGGTTTTTTAAAAGGGATGCGAGCAGTCCAGCGGTCAGTGCACCTAAAAATGCAGCGGCCGCGGAAGGTGTTCCGAGAAGATCCACAAGTTCTAACCGGAATGTATTTGCAATGGCGCCGATCACGGCTGCGGCTGCTGCAAGCTGTCTGGGACTGTTAAACATGATTGAAAATCCGAATACGCCGCAGAAACTTGCAAGCAGACGGAAGATGATCTTTTCTGTCAGAGTAAGGTTTAAAGGAAGAAAATCTACAGGCTGCAAATGAAGTAAAAGGGCTACCATCCAGGCAAACATAGTGGCGACGGCGATAATGATCAGTGCGTAGGCGAGACGCTCAAGACCGGAGCGCATATCAAGTTTTGCGAGGTCGATTCCGCTGGTAATAAATGGAAAACCGGGAATGATAAAGAGCATGGCACAGATATAACCTGCTTCATGCTGAATAGAGATTCCCCACAGCAGCTCTGCAATTTTTAACAGTCCGGCATAAACCAGACAGGCACTTGAGACGGATGCTGCAATGCAGAGAAACAGTGTAAAATGATGTTTTGTCAGTTTGCACCGCAGATAATTTCCAATGCCGGCACCAAAGAAGGCACAGAGCATTTCAATAGGTCCGCCGCCGAGTAAAAATGTAAATGCGCTGCATGCAAGCGCTGATGCACATCCAAGTGCAAATGGGGAGTAAAGCCCATGGATCTGTTCGATCTGGTCTAAATAAGTATGGATCTGTTCGCCGGACATTGTGCAGCATTCATGGTCAAAATCATTGACGAAGCGTTCCAGCCGGTTTAATTTTGAAGTATTGACACCGGTATTTGTCAGGCAGAGAGACTGCGAGTAACAGTCGGTTCCGTCAAAGCAGGTATATTCGATCGACATCAGTCCAATGTCAGCGGTACAGGTAACACCGAGCAGAGTGGCAAGACTGTTCATGGAACTGCGCACACGCCATGCTCCGGTACCGCAGGAGAGCATCATAAGACCGGTACGACCGATCACTGAAGCTTTTTCAGTCAGTCCTGTCTGGGTGATCGGGAGTGATTTATCCGATCCCGTAAACTGGTGCCAGGGAATATCCATATGGTTTTTTGGTATCTGGTTCTGCATCATTTGTAAACACTTCTTTCTGAATAATGTCATGTAATTTGCTGTTATAAAGTGTATCTGTTCTTCCTGAAAAGTCAAGCATGTATCTGTATAAATTAATCCCAAAATGAGCCGATAACCATAATAGAAACAAAAATTGCCGGATAAATGGAATTAGAAGGCGAAAACAAATTTTTCAGGGAGGATAAAAACATGAGTGAGATCAGCAGCAACAGTGCATTAAATTCTTATGCAGCGGACTATTCTTACCGCACAGAACACAACAAAAAAACAGACAGCAATAAAAAGGCCGACGTTACAAAAGAGGCAGACAGGACCACAAAGAAAAGCAAGGTGAGCGGCAGAACCATAGGTGATCCGGTTCTGAGCGATAAGGCCCAAAAGTATTATGAAAAATTAAAAGCAAAATATTCTAATATGGATTTTATTCTTGTCTCTCCGGAGAAAAAAGAGGAAGCGGAGAGCAAGAAAGGCATGTACCAGAGTTCCAAGGAACTTCTTGTTTTAATCGATTCCGACAAGATCGAAAAGATGGCGGAAGATGAGGAGTATCGTGCAAAATATGAGGGGATTTTAAACAATGCAGCTTCCCAGCTAAATCAGATGAAAGATAGTCTTGGCTCGAAAGCCGATTCGGTAAGCTCTTTTGGAATGACCTTTGATGACCACGGAAATGCATCATTTTTTGCGGTTGTGGACAAATCTCTTGCATCCCAGAGAGAGCGTATCGCGGACAAAAAAGAAGCTGCGGCAAAAGAGAAAAAGAAAGCGCAGAGGGAAGCACAGGAAAAACGTGCGGAGGAGAAAAAGGCGGACCGGACAGATAAGAAGGGAAAGACAGATGGTACCGGTAAGGCGAAAGATACAGAAAAGACATCGGATGCGGATAAAGTGACCGTTTCCGCTTCCTCCTGGGAAGAACTGCTGAAAAAAATAAATAACGTGATTTATGAAAGCAGGGCAGATTCCGTGATGACAAAAGAAGAAAAAGCAGTCGGACAGTCTTTTGATTATTCCATATAAAAATACTGGGAAAAAAGGACAGTTGAACCACAGGTCATTCTATGGCAGAATAAAAGAAAATACAGAAGAAAATATGCATAGGTGACATTGTGAGATATACAGTATTGATTGCAGATGATTCAAAACTTCAGAGAGTGATTGTAAAAGAAAATTTAAAAGATATCTATGATGTGGCAGAGGCATCGGGCGGACAGGAATGTCTCGATCTGGTAGAACACAGTGCTGGGAAGATCGATGCAGTACTTTTGGATATTGTGATGCCTGGGATGGATGGATTCGAGGTGCTGCGGAGAAGGCAGGAGTCCGGGGTGTTTCAAAAGATTCCGGTGATCGTACTCACTATGAGTGACAGGAAAGAGGATCAGGAACTTGCAGAACAGTTAGGCGCAGATGGATTTCTGCTAAAACCGGTCGATGCAAAGCAGGCGCGTCTTCAGATCAGCCGTGTTTTAAGGGAAGACTGACAGAGATTACCCATATGTAAAAGAATAAATTGAATCACGGAAACAAAACGTGTATAATAGACTCAGAAATATGTTTGACAGGGGAAAAAATATGGCACAGAAAATTATTTTAACGGGCGACCGCCCGACAGGCAAATTACATGTGGGACATTATGTAGGCTCTTTAAAGCGGAGAGTTGAACTTCAGAATTCCGGTGAATATGACAAGATCTTTATTATGATCGCAGATGCACAGGCACTTACCGACAATGCAGACAACCCTGCAAAAGTGCGCAGTAATATCATGGAAGTGGCACTCGATTATCTTTCCGTAGGAATCGATCCGGCGAAGTCTAATATCTTTATCCAGTCTTATGTAACAGAATTGACGGAGCTGACATTTTATTATATGAACCTCGTTACGGTATCAAGATTACAGCGCAATCCTACCGTGAAATCAGAGATTCAGATGCGTAACTTTGAGACAAGCATCCCAGTTGGATTTTTCTGTTATCCGATCAGTCAGGCGGCAGATATCACTGCATTCCATGCAACGACAGTTCCGGTCGGTGAAGACCAGATGCCGATGCTTGAGCAGACAAAGGAGATCGTGCACAAGTTTAATGCCGTATACGGCGAGACACTGACCGATCCGCAGATCTTGCTGCCGGAAAATAAGGCGTGCTTGAGACTTCCGGGTACCGACGGAAAGGCGAAGATGAGTAAATCACTCGGCAACTGCATCTATCTCTCCGAGCCGGAAGCAGATGTCAAGAAAAAGATCATGTCCATGTATACCGATCCAAATCATATCCGTATCGAAGATCCGGGTAATCTTGAGGGCAACACGGTATTTACCTATCTGGATGCGTTCTGTAATGACGGACATTTCGCAGAATATCTTCCGGAGTATTCCTGCTTACAGGAGTTAAAAGACCACTATACACGCGGTGGTCTCGGTGATGTCAAGGTGAAGAAATTCTTAAACAATGTTATGCAGGAAGAACTTTCTCCGATCCGTGCACGCAGAAAAGAATACGAAAACCGTATCGGTGATGTGTATGACATTTTAAAGAAAGGCAGCGAGACAGCAAAACATGAGGCTGAGAAGACGCTCGCCGAAGTAAAACATGCGATGAAGATCGACTATTTTGATACACCGGAGTTTTTAGAAGAACAGGTGGAAAAATTTAAGTAAAAAATATGAAAAAGCTGCCCTGCAGGTGGAAACACAGCGGGGCGTTTTTTATTCTCCATGTATATGGTTTACGAAGTGCAGTATTTTGTGATAAAGTATATAGGTACATCTTTGTGAAAGGAAAACGGACGTGGTAAGACGAAGAAAAAGTGGTTTAAACTTTGGAAGACGGAAGAAGAAAATCAATTTTGCAGTGGTAAAAGAAGTTTTGTCGTGGACAGTAGAAATAGCACTCACGTTACTCATTGCGTTTACGTTTGTTTATTTTATCGGACTTAGAACCAGTGTGGTAGGACAATCGATGTCTAAGACATTAAATGGCGGAGATCAGATTTTAGTAAACCGTTTTGTTTATAAAGTGACAGATCCGAAAACGAATGATATTGTCGTATTTTTGCCAAATGGAAATGAAAAATCCCATTATTATGTAAAGCGTGTTATAGGTGTTCCGGGAGATACCGTACAGATCAAAAATGGAACGGTATATGTCAACGGAAAAGCGTTTGATGAGGAGACGGATGTGGCATCCATTGAGGATGCGGGACTGGCAGCGGAGGAGATCACACTTGGAGCAGAGGAATATTTTGTTTTAGGAGATAACCGCAATAACAGTGAGGACAGCCGTTATGCAAATATCGGAAATATCAAAAAAGATTATATTATAGGAAAAGCCTGGTTTCGGATTGCACCGTTTTCGGAAATTGGATTTCTGTAAAAAGATACAGATGTTAAAAAAATATTGATAGAAATGGAGAAAAATATGCAATTTCAATGGTACCCTGGACATATGACGAAAGCAAAACGTCAGATGCAGGAAGATATAAAACTGATCGATTTAGTGATTGAACTGGTGGATGCAAGAATACCACTTGCAAGCCGTAACCCGGATATTGATGAACTTGGGAAAAATAAGGCAAGATTGATCCTGATGAATAAATCGGATCTGTCGGATGCGGGAAGAAACCGTGAGTGGTCGGATTTTTTCCGTGAAAAAGGTTATTATGTTGTGTGTCTGGATGCAAGGAGTAAGGCAGGAATGAAAGATGTCACAAATGTTGTGATGGAGGCCTGTAAGGAGAAAATTGAGCGTGACCGGAAAAGAGGAATCAAAAATCGTCCGGTGCGTGCAATGGTTGTAGGTATTCCGAATGTCGGCAAATCAACATTTATCAATTCCTATGCTGGAAAGGCATGTGCGAAGACTGGAAATAAACCGGGTGTGACTAAAGGAAAACAGTGGATCCGGCTCAATAAGAATGTGGAACTGTTAGATACACCTGGAATCCTCTGGCCAAAATTTGAAGATCAGAGAGTTGGTCTTTATTTAGCTCTGATCGGTGCAATCAAGGATGAGATCTTAAACATTGATGAATTATCATTAGAGTTGATCAAAATACTGTTAAGCGATTATCCGACCGTACTAAAGGAACGTTACGGTGTGGAGGAGGACGCAGAGCCGCCGGTGATCTTAGGACAGATCGCAGAAAACAGAAAGTGTATCTCAAAGGGCGGAGAGTTAGATTACAGCAAGGCGGCAGCACTTCTGATCGACGAATTCCGGAGTGGAAAACTGGGACAGATCACACTGGAACGTCCGAAGATACAGGATGGCAGTGCAGAATGAGACAGACAGAGATCAGGGCAGTGTTTGAAATCATTCTGTATTTTGCACTTGTGGCGTGTATCACTTTTTTGATCATTCATTTTGTAGGGCAGCGTACGGTTGTAAACGGTGTTTCCATGCAGCCGACACTTTCTGATGGAGATAATCTGATTGTGGATAAATTGTCCTATCGTTTTCATGATCCGGACAGGTTTGATATCATTGTGTTTCCTCAGGAAGATGGCAGATATTTTATCAAGCGGATCATCGGACTGCCGGGGGAAAGTGTGCGGATCGATGAGGACGGATTCATTTATATCAATGGCGAAAAGCTGCAGGAATCATATGGAAAAGAAGTGATGCGGGATCCGGGACTGGCAAAAGACGGGATACAGCTTGGAGCAGATGAATATTTTGTGCTGGGTGATAACCGGAACGACAGCATGGACAGCCGTATGGCGGAAGTGGGACCGATTGTGGGAGAAAGGATCATAGGACGTGCGTGGCTTCGCATCTATCCGTTTGATCAGATCGGTTTTTTAAAACACGGCTCATGACAATAGATTTGCCTGCGGAAGGTGTAGTCTATTGTAAAAAATACAGACAGCAGAAATGGAAGTGTCAGAGATGGAAGAACGAAAAATAGGACAGATCAAAGAGGAATTAAAGGCGGCAACGGAAGCAATGCTGCCTTCTTTTATTATGGCATATGAGTCAGATGAGAGAAGTGGTGTCATAAAACTTGTAGAGCAGGCAAAAAAAAGACTGCAGAAATTAGAGGAAGAACGAAAAAGAATCTGGAAACTGCAGGAATACGAACGAAAATATGGTCAGTACACCTATATCTGTGGGATTGATGAAGTGGGAAGAGGACCGCTTGCCGGTCCTGTTGTTGCCGGGGCAGTGATCCTGCCGAAAGACTGTGATATTCTTTATATCAATGATTCTAAGAAACTTACGGCAGCAAAGCGGGAAGAACTCTATGATGAAATCATGGAGAAGGCGGTTGCAGCAGGGATCGGAATGGTATCCCCGCAGCGGATCGATGAGATCAATATTCTGCAGGCAACCTATGAAGCGATGCGCGAGGCTATAAGCA
>OMBR01000504.1_pt1 | contig 19898 bp, 24 predicted proteins | sample 1674041 | NCBI WGS metagenome assembly OMBR01 (sample SAMEA103958138, study PRJEB25191) | human gut metagenome | biome: human-associated habitat [ENVO:00009003]; feature: intestine environment [ENVO:2100002]; material: feces | place: Germany | collected 2013/2015
CTTCGGTATTGAGATTGGCATGAACCTTTTTCACAGCCGTAACATCAGATACCGAACCGTCTTTCTCCACTATAAAGGAAACAAGCACATCGCCCTGAATCTTCTGCTGTTTGCAGATCATGGGATAACGTATGCTTCGGGCAATATCCGCCAGCAATGCTTGGTTTCCACCGGGGTATTCCGGCTCCTTATCCACCTCGCTGCCTTTGTACACCTTATTGGGGCTTACCTTGGATTGTGCCGGTTCTCGTCTATCTTCCTTCGGAGTGGTTGGCATACCAAATCTTCTTTCGGGAGTATCTTTGTCTGTTTCTTTTTGCTCTTCCAATTCCTGTTGTAATGTTCTTTGCAACACTTCACTGGAGATAAGAAAACCGTTGAACTTAGAAGGAGCGTACCCGGAGAATGCCGATACCACTTCGAAACTGAATGTTTTTCCCTCCTCGATACGTGGAAAATAATAAGTACCCGCTGTTTTTATCCGATTGCCCGGCATCAGGTAGAACAAGTCTATGGGCAAACTGCGGCTTGTCTTCTGTGCCACTCCCTTTATCTGAAATTTATAGCCGCCATTAGCGCGTCCCGTACAAGTAACGCTGGTAACATGCCAATAACGATCCACTCCGGCATCGCATTTGAACGGCACATTTACCGGATAACTCTTGGGAGGAATGGAAAAACTTGTTTGCGCAAAAGTCGCATGACTCATGAAGAATGCCCCTAAGACAATGAGGCATAGTAAAATAGATAATCGCTTCATACGTATATCGTTTTATAGTTTTTAGATTCATCAGAGTTTAAACGTGATAGGCAGAGTGTATTCCACATTTACCGGTTTGCCATCCTGTGTACCGGGAATCCAACGAGGCATGGACTTCACTACGCGGACAGCTTCCTTATCCAAATAAGGATCTACAGACTTGGTAACACGAATATTTGAGATAGAGCCATCGCTCTTGACTGTAAATTTCACCAACACTTTGCCTTGTATTTTCTGTTCCTTGCAAACTGTCGGAAACTTTAGATTCTTTGATAAAAATTGTACCAATGCGGTGATACCACCGGGAAATTCCGGAGACACCTCTCTCTTGTTCTGGGAAACTTTTGCCATCGAAGGCAAATCATTGATAGTTCTTGCCTCATTTGCAGCCTGTGTATCCAAACAGTTGCCAATCAGCAGTGCGGATAGTAAACTGCTCAAAATAATTTGTTTTTTCATACAGTTTTATTATTTAATTATCAATACGTTACATTATTCATTTATTTGCGATAAAATCCGGAACTGTCGCGTCCCCATTTGCCGCCAAATTGGTCGGTGTAATCACACTCGCTATAGGGAGAATCTTGTGTAAGATGATATAATGTTCCAGAATCAGTAAAACTTGCTGTTTTCAAACCACTTGAACTGCTTGATGATGAACCGCTCCAAGACTCCGTCGCTCCCTTATGCAAGTCTTTAAAACCGAGAATACCCATAATAAGACCTATCCCGTTGCCTATACTGAATCCCCATTGGGCCATATCCCACATGGTACCAGAGTCTATCCAACCCAGCCAATCAAGAATAAAACCTACTGCCAATCCAATCGCTCCAACAATCAAACCTACAACCAGCATCAATGCGAAGAATTGTAACACAATCTTAATAATGTAGATGGCTATGCCTAAAAACAGTATCCACTTTATCGCTGTGAACCAAGCCGATTCTCCTTCGGAATCAAACAACCAAGAGGTTAAGTCCCATGACTCTTCTTTGGTGGAAGTACCCGCTTCGTCTGTTTCTGTTACGGCTTCCAGATACGATGCGCTGACATAACCCTGCCAGCCATTATAATTGATATTAGCCCATCCGTTTTCTATAGATACAACATCAATCACGTTATCCTTAGACAATTGTCCTAATAGTTTTCCGTTTTTATTGGCTGAAGCTCGTACATTAAGACCGTTGGGAGCGGTCACTCGATAATGATCTGCAAAAGATTGCGTACATAGGGAAAAATTAAGGATTAGAAACAAAACCCATTTAATAATGTTTCTGCTAACGAACATATTCTTCAGCATACAAATACTTTGCTGGCTATATCTGTTCATCATAAATTAAGACTCTTGCAGTCCCGTAGAGTCTGCTTGATTAAACCACGAAGCGTGGAACTGCAAATGCCACGTTCTAAGTCGGAGGTCGTAGGAATAACCTTTATTCAGAGTATGGTAATAGCAGCCCACGCTATAGCGTGAGAAACCAATTACGCTTTTCCCTCTGAATAGTCTTGAATTTCCTACGTTCCCGACTTCGAGATAAGCATAACGCTTCTTTCTTTTCTAATATGTCTTGGACGGAGTTTCCCCAATCCAAACACAAAAGTAATAAATTATATTTATAATGCATCGTCTATGATTGTTTTCTCAAATCTTTTCAGTAAGTTTGCACCTATGGAATCAACAGAGAAACTTGCATTGGAAGAAAAAATCGTCAAAATGCTGAAGACGGTTTACGACCCGGAGATACCCGTAAACGTTTACGATTTGGGGCTTATTTACAAAATCGACCTCGACGACAATGCCTGTCTGCGACTCGACATGACGCTGACTGCGCCAAACTGCCCGGCTGCCGATTTCATTCTGGAGGACATCAGAATGAAACTCGAGAGCATCGAGGGCATAAAATCTGTCGACGTGAATCTTGTGTTCGAGCCTGAATGGAATCAGGACATGATGACTGAAGAGGCGAAACTCGAACTTGGTTTTCTATGATGGAAAAACGCCGGCTGACATATTTCCTCTCCGATTTCCATCTTGGAGCGCGCTATTTCGACTCTCCGCTCGACAACGAGCGGCGCGTGGTGGCGTTTCTCGACTCTATTAAAGACTCGGCTAAAGAAATATACCTCCTCGGCGACATCCTCGACTATTGGTATGAATACCGCTATGTGGTGCCGCGAGGATTCACGCGGTTTTTCGGAAAAATCGCGGAGCTTTCCGACCTCGGCGTGAAAATATATTGGTTTATTGGCAACCACGACATCTGGATTTTCGACTATCTGCCATCCGAACTCGGCGTCACGGTGGTCGACGGTCCGATGGTTAAGGACATTTCCGGAAAGCGTTTCTTCCTCGACCATGGCGACGCGGTCGGGAAGCGCAAACTATCGTTCCGCATCTTGCGGTCGGTGTTCCGCAACAAAGTGTGTCAGAAGCTCTACGCTGCTATCCATCCTCGCTGGACTATCCCGTTTGCCCTTGGTTGGTCGCGCGGAAGCCGCGCGAAAGACTCTTTCCCGCAATATCTCGGCGAGGGGAAAGAGTGTCTTGAAGAATTTGCCAAGCACTATGACGACGGCAGGCATATCGACTTCTTCGTTTTCGGACACCGCCACATCATGCTCGACAAGCGACTCGACAACGGCAGCCAATTGGTGATTCTCGGCGACTGGATTCATTTCTGCTCGTATGCGGTGTTTGACGGCGAGAATCTTGCGCTCAAAACATTCAACAATGAGCAAATTGCCAGAAAATGCACCGGCAACAAGCGGTTTTAAGAAATTTTCACACTTCAAAACTATTTACCCCAACAGCCCAATTAACAAGATTTTACATACACTCTCCAGCTTCTGCTCAAAATTTCTATGTTGCAAAACATATAAAATTGCTTGCAGAGTCGGAAATAAAGGATGACATTTGCTGTCACAAACCTAAAACAATCTTTTTTACCTTAAAAAATTATACCTATTGGAAACCTTATAAGGAAGGAACTTTGAGAGAAAGTTCCTTTTTTGTTTTTTTAATCGTACCGTTTCTTGTCAAGTCCGAACAGCAGACGCAAATGGGTGAATGCATTCATCTGCAGGCGATAGAGCGCCGGACACCATTTAATCGGAGCATAACCGAAACGAAAATGCTCCCACAACGGCAATGCGGTGGTGTCTACATTACTGTACACCTGTCTAAGCAGCAACTTTGCCTTGCGGCGGTCGGAGGGTGGAAACTGTCGGCGACGCGCATAGTAGAGCATATAGGCTCCCTGCACGTTGTGCCAGCGATACAGGTCAAGCTCCCGAAGGTCGGAGGCGGCTACCCTGCCGTCTGCCTCAAGTTCTCTACGCAGATTCTCGAGTGCCACAAGCAGATTGAACCGCTGCATCCCGAAAACATGCGTGCACGACGCGGCATGCTGACGATAGTAATAACGAGCTGTGCTGAATGCCACTTTGCGGCTGTCGAGGTAATGGAATCGTGTGGTGTTGTCATCGCTGTGCGAACGGCAGCTGTCATCATAGCGGTGCTTGTCATAAACCTGTCGACGTGCGGCATAAACCCCATGAATCTGCCATGCTATCGACAGTCGGAATGCCTCGTAGCCCGAGACCGTATGGCTGACGGCGTTGTTGTATGGTCTGACATCGTCGGGCGAATAATACAGTTGCATGTCAAACAGCACGCAGTCAATGTCACGGCTGCCTTCAAACGCAACCACTATCTTCTCAAGTGCGTCGGGTGCAATCCAGTCGTCGCTGTCAAGCATTGTGACAATCTCGCCGTCGGCATGGAGCAGTCCGGCATTGCGGGCTTTAGCCTGACCTTGGTTCTCTGCGTTGCGCACCACGGTTATGCGGCTGTCGGTCGCGGCATAGCGGTTTATTATGTCAAGCGAGCCGTCGGTCGAACAGTCGTCGATACATATAAGTTGCCAATCGCGATGCGTCTGCGCCAACACCGACTCTATGCACTGCGGCAGATAGGAGGCTGTGTTATAAACTGCTGTCAGAATCGATACCTTCATCGTGTTTTCGCTTGAATTTGTTGATAATTGCCGTCATCAGTCCCGACTCGCGCTCAAGCACCCTGTAGGAGATGGCGGCCGACATGCCAAACAATGCCACGCCGAGCACCCACTGCAGCGCACCTGTGCAAAACACCGACACGAAATAGGATGCGACAAGGGGCAGAATCTGCACGGAAAACATCTTCACGGATTTTTTCGCTATTCTATATCTGTAATAATGCCGGCACGCCACGAAATCTATCACACAGTTGAACACCGCCGCCACAAGAAGTCCGGCGCCGGCGCCGTCGATGCCCCACAGGCTGTAGCCTGCCACGACGGCTCCCACAGCCGCTATGTCGTAGACGCCCTCGGTCAGCAGATAAATCCATGGCCGGCCTTTGGCAAGCGACATATATTCCATCGGAAGCATCACGGCTCGGAGCAGCATAGCCACCACTCCGAATCGTATCATCCCAAGTGCCGGCAAAAACATCGATGAGTATAGAACGTGAATGACAAACGGAAGCAATAGCATAAACGCCACAAGCAGCGGTGCAAGCAACAGCACGGAAACCTCTATCTGGCGGTTGACCGTTGCGTTGCACGCTTCCTCATCGTGGTTGACTGCCGACAGGCGGGGAAAGTACTCGGTCTCCATCGACATAAAGACTATCGACGCATAAGTCACCGTGACAACATAACCGGCATTGTACAAACCGACATCGGCAAGGGTGCCTGAATTGGCGATAAACGCGCGCACGGCAAACTCCACGCCACTGCCCATGGCTCCGGCTATAACAAATGCCACGCCAAGACGCACCATTCCTCCTCCTGCTGAAATGGCTTGACGGAAAGAGCGGGGAAGCCTGTAGGGATACTCTCGCAGCGAGAACCATAGTACCGTGACGCTGGCGGCAACAGCGGCGGCCACAAGCGCGGGCAGGATGCCTTCGTTGCCAAGCAGCCAGAACAGAGGTAGTGTGACAACCAGACTCAGCATCGCGTTGACAACCGACTGTGTCGCCACTTCGCGCATTCGCTGCAATCCTTTCAATATCGAGAGTTCGCCTGCCGTAACCGCTGTCAGAGCAACAACCGGCACCAGATAGAGAAATTCGGCAAAGCGCATTTCCGTGCTGAAATAAAACAAGCGGAAAAATGGCACAAGCACACAGCACACCACTGCGCCGAGTGCGGCTGTAAGCAGGCTCCACAACCTGACGGTAGCCACCATCCGGCATCTGTCCTGCTCTTCCTGACACTCCGACAGATAGCGCACTGAACTCACCGGAATGCCGAGATTTGTCGTGTCGCCTATCAATTTCACAGCCGTGTTATAAAGGGAAATCAAACCCAAACCTATCGGACCGAGCAGCACTGCCACAACCTTGTTGCGCACGAGGGCGGCAAGAATATTCAATCCCTGCACTCCCCCGAAATAGCCGGTGTATTTCACTATCTGACGATATTGTCTGTTCGCGTTTTCCTTCAAAACGAGTGTCCGTTTTTATTGACTATCTTACAAAATTACAACTTTATTCCCTTCCCCAACGAATAATTCAATATGTTTCTCAACATCCACTATCAGCATGCCGGAGGGGCAGGTTCAATTGCCAAGTAAATTTCCTGCATTTTCTGCTTCAAAATGTTTGCAAAACTCGTCTATTATACAAAATAATTCTATAACTTTGTAATCGGTAGTCATATTAAATGTTCTTATAACTAATTGATTTTCATCTATAAAGATACAAAATATTTGTGAGACTACCAACTTTTTACAAGTTATTTATTATCCCGAACTGGGGTAATTTATTGGAAAACTAATTTGAAAGCACTATGAATATTAAATCTTTCCTCTCACTAATACTAATGACTCTATGTTTGACTTTTTTCTTGTTAGGCTGCAAGAAAAAGCCGACCAATGTTGATTGTTCGGAATGTGACGGTAATGGTTACATTATTGTTAGGTGTCAAACTTGTGACGGAGAAGGCTCTGTTGAATGCCCAGAATGTAATGGCAGCGGAGCAGAACGGTGTTGGACTTGTAGCGGGACCGGACATGATGAATGTATAAATTGTAATGGTACTGGACGCGAAGATTGTTCAAGTTGCGGTGGTACAGGCAAAGAGCGTTGTACCTATTGTTATGGAAGTGGCACAGATGCTTTTGGTAACTATTGCCACACATGTTCAGGCACAGGCTACAAAGAATGCTCTTGGTGTTGGGGTAGAGGATATAAAGATTGCTCCATTTGTAATGGCAGAGGTTACCAAGATTGCACCTGGTGCTGGGGCAGAGGCTACAAGGATTGCAAGGACTGTGACGGAACAGGTCGCATTGAGTGCGAAAATTGCAACGGACATGGGAAAGTGAAGGTAGAATGTCCTGAATGTGACGGCACTGGAAGAGTTGAAGAATAATATGGGCGTTGCGCTACCACCCTATAGAGGTCATTAGAAAAAATCGCTTTCATTTTGTCTTAAAATAGAACGAAAGATGCATATTGTGTTAGTATACAGATACTATAACGATGGTATAGTCTACTATAATCTGACTTTTTGTACGAAAAAATCTCTAATGACAGATTTGGGTTTATTACAACTTCCCATTTTGTAAACTTCGCTTTTCCCAAACTCGCGTTCATAAAAAAATTCCGCACTTGCAATCAATCGCAAATGCGGAATTCCGTAATCTATAAATACTTTTAATCAAAAATGTGTTTCAACCGGCTGAAAATTCTGAATTTGTCGCTTTCCGACGGCTTGAAATTGTCGGAATCGCGCAGCTTCTCGATTTCTTTCTTTTCCTCCGCCGACAGATGTTCCGGAGTGTAGATCATCACGTTGATAAGCTCGTCGCCACAACCACCGCCATGCATCGAAGGAATTCCCTTGCCACGCATACGCAGCACTTTGCCCGACTGTGTGCCTGGCTCAATCGTGACACGTGCACGGCCGTCGACCGTAGGCACCTCTACTTTTCCGCCGAGCACTGCCGTCGGGAAGTCGAGCATCAAGTTGTAAGTAATGTCTTTCTCATCGCGCACAAGCTCCGGATGCTTTTCCTCGCTGACCTGGATAAGAAGGTCTCCTGTCACTCCGCCACGACGCGCGGCATTGCCTTTTCCGCTCATGCTCAACGTCATGCCGTCTGCCACGCCTGCCGGGATGTTGACCGTAACGATTTCCTCCTTGCGCTCCACGCCTTCGCCATGACAATGCGGACACTGCTCTGAAATCACCTTGCCCTCGCCATGACAGTCCGGACACGTCGACTGTGTCTGCATCGTGCCGAGAATGGTGCGCTGCATGCGTGTGACAACTCCCGTGCCGTGACACGTGGCGCACGTATGGAATGCTGTGCCATCCTTCGCGCCTGTGCCGTGGCAATGGTCGCAAGCAACATAACGGTTGATTTTAAACTTCTTCGTAACGCCGTGTACAACGTCTTTAAGCGTCACTTTCACATTGATTCGCAAATCGCTGCCGCGGTTCACGCTACGGCCTCTGCCGCCTCCGCCGAAGCCTCCGAAGCCACTGAAACCGCCGCCTCCGAAGATGTCGCCGAACTGTGAGAAAATGTCGTCCATCGACATTCCGCCTCCACTGAAGCCTCCGCCCCCGCCGAAGCCTTGCGGACCCATGCTCGGACCGTACTGGTCGTAACGGGCACGCTTGTCAGGATTGCTCAGCACGTCGTATGCCTCAGCCGCCTCCTTGAATTTCTCCTCGGCTTCTTTGTCGCCGGGATTGCGGTCGGGGTGATATTGTATGGCTTTTTTTCTGTAAGCTTTCTTTATTTCGTCGGCTGTCGCCTTTTTATCGACGCCCAGCACTTCGTAAAAATCTCTTTTCTCGCTCATTTTTCAACGCCTCCTTATTGTCCGACAACCACCTTGCTGTGGCGTATCACCTTGTCGTTCATCACATAACCTTTCTGTACGGTATCGATAACCTTGCCTTTCTTCGACTCGTCGTCGGTAGGGAATGTGGTGACCGCTTCGTGGTATTCTGTATCGAAATCGGCGTCCTGCGACTCAATTGCCTTTACTCCTTTTTGCTCAAGATATTTGACAAATTTGTTGTAAATCAAGTTGACGCCTTCCTTTATGCTTTCCACGTCGTTGCTCTCAGATGTCGCCTGAATTGCACGTTCAAAATCGTCGAGCACCGGCAGCAAATCCTTCATTGCGCCTTCTGCGGCATTTTTGATGAGTTCCGACTTTTCCTTTAATGTGCGTTTGCGGAAGTTGTCAAACTCCGCAAGCAGAAACATATATTCTTTTTTCGACTTTTCGAGTTCGGCCTTGGTGTCGTCAAGTTCTTTCTGCAGTTTTTCCTCCGCTGTTGGCTCTTCCGCCTCTACAGTGGTTTCTGCCGATGCCTGTTCCTGAGGTGTCGCCTCCACAGTCTCTTCCTGCTTTTCTTTCAAGTCTTTTTCTGATTTCTCTGACATGATATATATCGTTTTTTTATTATTCTTTATGTTTATCACATCAGCCTTATCAAAAAGTCTGCCAAACTTTCAGCACTCTCTGAAATCACAGTTTCATCTTGTACAGCAGCGGCTGGGCGCATTTCGCGGCAAATATGTCTGACAAATTGTCATCTTCAAACAGTCCGAAAATGGCAGAACCCGACCCCGACATCGAGGCATAGACCGCTCCGGCATCATAAAGTGACTGTTTGATTGCCGAAAGCTCAGGATGCTTGGGAAAGATGCTCTCTTCAAAATCGTTGACAAGCAATCCTTTCCATTGCCCTACGGGCTTTGCCACAAGCTTTTCGACATCGGTTTCCGGAACACGCGGTGTCACCCCTGCATAAGCCGCCGCCGTAGGCACCGACACATCGGGCTTGACAACAATCATTGTGTAGCCCCTCAAATCCACATCCACCGGTTCGAGCAGATCGCCGATGCCGCGGGCTGCCATCGGCCGGTTGTAGGCAAAAAACGGGCAGTCAGCGCCGAGACGCTTCACGCGGACAGCGATTTCCTCTTCACTGAGCCCCAACGCAAACATCGAGTTGAGGATTTTGGCTACCGATGTAGCGTCCGACGAGCCGCCGCCGAGTCCTGCCCCGTCTGGAATATGCTTATACAGATGTATCGCCACCGGAGGCAGTTTAAACTCTTCCTCCATCAAGCGGTAGGCCTTCATCACAAGATTTTTTTCCGGAGGGCAGTCCACCGGATTGCCATAGGTGAACAACGCGGTTTCTTTTGCCTCGACCACCTCGACGGCGTCGGTCAACGGTATCGGATAAAACACCGTCGACAGCTCGTGGTATCCGTCTTCACGCTTACGCTCCACATACAAGCCCAGATTTATTTTTGCATTAGGAAATGTTATCATCGCTATTTCTTATTTTTTGTCCAAAAATCAACATATCGCTGCGCCACTTTTTTATAGTCGTGGTGGCGCTCTATATAAAGACGGCTGTCGGCGCTGAGTTTGGCTATCTCGTCTGAATGCAGCGCCATTTGCTCCAACTTGTTGTAGACGTCGGCTTCGTCGGGAAGCACATTCACGATGGGACGCAGTTCTTTCTCGCCGAGAATATCGTAGTTCTCGGGTTCTCCGCCGCCCACAAGCACCAATCCTTTTGCCATTGCCAGCAGTCCGTTCATCGCGGGGGTGTAGGAATACAACTGGTCGAGAAGTGCATGGCTTGAGTCCATCATGTGCTGATACACCGGAAACGGCACCGATTCCGCCTTCACTATCTCGCAACGGTCTGGATGGCGGTCGGCTACACGCTCCAAAGCGCGCAGCATCACGTCGGTGCCTTTATACACGCCCCGCGATTTCTGTACGCCGATAAAGAAGCGCACCTTGTCGGTCACCGGAGGCGCCGTACGCACCGTGGTGTCGGTGTTGATTGGAAACGGGATAAACTCTGTCTTGTCGGGGAATGCCGGATGATAGCAGGCGTAATATTCATATAATCCTGCAGCTATGCCGTCGCAGTCGGCTGCAATTTCCTGATTCAAGCGGCCTTTGTCTGTACCAATCCAGTCGCGCACCTCTGTCATCGCAATGTCGTCTGTGCGCAGACGGTCGCCGAAATTGAAATCCGAGTATCTGAACGTCTGTGTAGTGCGGCAGGTGTTGACCCAATAATAATCCATTCCGTATGCACCCATAAACATCCGCTTGTTGTGTTTCCGTAGATATTCGTAGATGGGGCGTATGCGCTCCGACTTCATTTCGAGAAACATCGGATTGATTATCTGCACCACGTCGTAGTCGCGCATCCGCCGCAATGCCTTCCACACTTGCGCCATATACACCAACGAGTCCCAGCGTCCATAGGAACGGCGCACCAACGACACGTCGCGGCGGTAGTCTTTCCAATAGTCTCCGTTCGACACCACACACACCTCGTGCCCGAGAGCGCGCAGTCCCTCGGCAAGCGTCCAGTGCACATTGCTGTATTCTCCCAGTAGCAGTATTCTCATTTTCGTTTAAGCAATTGTCGTAACACGTTGATTTTCCACTCGCGGTCGGTCAGGTGGCGGAAGAGGCTGTAGCGCCACGAGTATCTTGCCTTGGGCAACGGCCAGCAGTGCCGGTCTGCCAGTTGGCGCAGCACGTCTGCAACCGCTTCCTTGCCGGGAAGCAGCCGCATGGCTTGATAAACCACGCTCAAGGCAAACTGCTCTTTCCTGCGGTGGAAGGCATAACGGCTCAATTCTTCTTCCGCAGCACGCTCTTGCTCTTCAAGTCTGTCTATGACGACAAGCATGTCGCTGAAGCGTTTTTTTATTCTATCTGCATTGCCGCTGTTCACGATTGACTCCTGACGCTGGTAGTAGGCATAAACCATCAAATTTGTGGATATCAGTCTGCCGCTTCTGGCAAACAGGCGGGGCGTGAAGTCTTCGTCCTCATGGTATATGCCTGGAAGGAAACGCTCCCCGCCGAGAATTTCCCGTCGGAACATATAGCTCCACACTCCGGCAAACAGGCTGCGGCGCGACATGTAGTCAATGCCGCTGTCGAAACGCTCCGTCTTGAGGCGGCGTTGCCTTACGTCTGTCACTCCTTCGCCATACACTTTTTTATGTCTGCGGAACACCACGACATCGGGATGCTCCTCTTCAAGCAATTTCTCCACTTGCCTCAACCCGTCGGCAAACAGATAGTCGTCGGCGTCAAGAAATTGGACATACTCCTTCTCTGCCATTTCTATTCCTTTGTTGCGCGCAGCGCTGAGCCCGCCATTCTCCTGCCACACGTAGCGCAGGCGGCTGCTCTTGCCGTCAAGCCACTGCGAAGCCTCGCTGTCGGGGGTGCCGTCGTCAACCACGATTATCTCATAGTCGCAAGCCAGCCGGGCATTCAATATGCTGTCAACGGCACGGTTGAGAAGCTTGCGCCCGAGCCGGTAATATGGCAATATGAAACTTATACTTGTCATCGCTTCACAAACATTCTAAAAAATATTTTCTCTCCCAGAGCGAGCCTAAGCAGGCATTTGATTCGCTGGCGCATGGGCTGACGGCGGAAGGCATATTTCAACCTGACCTTATAGTCGGGCAGCATTCTGCCCCCGCCCACCTGATACAAACTGATCTGACGGTTGAGTATCTCCATATAATGGTCATACAGCGATGCGTCGGCTATGCCGCTGTCTCTACGCGCAAACTCAAACAAGCGCACATTTGCCTCCACAAGGTCCTGCTGGTTGCGCACCGACGGATTTTGCGTTATCGCTCCGGCGTTGTATGCGCAGTAATAATACATTCCGCTGGCGATAGCCACAATTTTCTCTGCGCGGCGCAACACGTATGGTATCGTGAACAAATCCTCGAAATACCGTCCTTCCGGAAATCTCGCATCGCCCCACAGACGGCGCGTGAAGATTTTGTTACATGCATAACTATGCACATAGCCGCGTCTTTCGTACCATTCGTCAAACGTTTCTTCCACCTCGCCGAGGGATGGCTTATACTCTTCTGCATTCTCGCTGCCGTAACGCTTCATCACCGGAAACTCCACACAGTCGGCTTGCTTCGACATCATTGCCTGAAGGCAGGCTCTATATGTGCCGGGAGAAAGGAAGTCGTCAGAATCAACAAATGTTATGCAGTCGCCTGTAGCCACATCAAGTCCGCTGTTGCGGGCGGCGCTGAGACCGCCGTTTTGCCCGCGGTGCACCACCCGTATCCGCGCATCGCTACAGGCAAGCGTGTCGCACAAGCGTCCGCTGCCGTCGGGCGAGCAGTCGTCGACAAGGATTATCTCCATATCGTCGACTTCCTGCGACACGACACTGTCGACGCATTTGCGCAGAAATGCCTCCACACGATAAACTGGTATGACCACACTTAGTTTCATCTCTTTTTTGTATATACACAAATGTAAGCAATTTTTCTCAACATCAGCATCTCGGAAGAGCAATTTCAAACAAGTTTGTTTTGCTCTTCTCGTGATTTGCACTATCTTTGAATAAAAAATACGGCTATGAAAAGTTTTCACGACCTTTTATTCAACCGTCGCAGCATCCGCAAATACACTGACGAGGAAATCGCTGCCGACGATGTAAAAACAATATTGCAGGCGGCTTTGGTGTCGCCCTCGTCAAAGGGCAAGATGCCTTGGCAATTTGTGGCTGTCGACGACAAAGCCACCCTCGAACAACTCAGCAAATGCAAGGAGTTTGGCGCACGCCCGATTGCCGGATGTGCGCTCGCCGTTGTGGTAACTGCAAATCCTTACGAAAGCGACGCGTGGATTGAGGATGCGTCGATTGCGGCGTTTGCAATACAGATGCAGGCGCAGGACCTTGGCTTGGGCAGTTGCTGGATCCAGGTGCGCGAACGCTTCGACAAAGACGGAAAGGAGGCGGAGGACAATGTGCGCGAGCTGCTCAACATCCCGCCCGACATGCGGGTGCTTTGCATTATAAGCATCGGCCATAAGAACGAGGAGCGGAAGCCTCTCGAGGAAGAAAAATGCCAATGGGAGAAGGTTCACATCGGACAATGGAGAAACGAATAGCGGTCATCGGTTCTGGCAACGTGGCAACCCACTTGGCGACGGCTGTCGAAGGTGTGGTGCAGATTTGCAGTCCCAACTTGGCAAATGCCGCGGCTCTCGCCGAAAAAGTCGGCTGCGACGCTACCAACTCGCCAAGCGGTCTTGCCGATGCCGACATCTACATCGTTGCTGTGAAAGACGACGCCATTGCCGCTGTCCTTGAATCTGTGCCGACGCGATGCCGCAAGGCTTTGTGGATGCACACTTCCGGCAGTGTCGGGAAATCGGTGTTCGACGGCTTGGGCTACGACCGATACGGGGTGTTCTATCCGTTGCAGACTTTTTCTAAATCGGTGGATTTAGATATGAGCCGTGTGCCGTTCTTCATTGAAGGATCTGACAAGCGGACCACAGACGAAATCAGGCAGCTGGCGCTGTCGGTGTCGACGACGGTCTACATTGCCGACAGTCATCTGCGCCAACAGATGCACGTCGCGGCGGTGTTTGCCTGCAATTTCTCGAATTATATGTATACGCTTGCCGACGATGTGCTGCAACGCAACAATCTGCCGTTCTCTGTGATGAAGCCGCTGCTCGAGGAAACACTGCGCAAGGCTTGCTCAAATGGTCCCGAACGGTCGCAGACGGGTCCGGCGGTGCGTGGCGACAGAGAAATCATTGCCAGCCATGAGGCTATGCTCGACGGCGAACAGCTTGACATTTATGGAACTGTTTCAAATGCTATTCTTAAACGATACAACAAATGAGCGGAATCAACTATGATCTTAAGCGCATTCGCGCATTTGCTTTCGATGTCGACGGGGTGCTGTCGGCGTCGTCAATTCCTCTGCACCCGTCGGGAGAGCCGATGCGTGTAATCAACATCAAGGACGGATATGCCATGCAGCTTGCCGTAAAACTCGGATATGATGTGGCTATAATCACCGGCGGACGCACGGAGGCCGTGCGCAAACGTTTTGAGGGACTTGGAGTGAAAGATCTTTACCTCGGCGCGGCGGTGAAAATCAGCGTCTACGACGAATGGCTCGCAAAGCGGGGGCTGAAAGACGAGGAAGTGGCGTTTATGGGCGACGACATCCCCGACATGGAGGTGATGCGCCGCGTTGGTCTGGCTGCTGCGCCTGCCGCGTCTGGTACTGGCTGCCTTAGTCGGTATGGGTCTTTCTGTCTGCGGCGTTATCATGCAGGCTGTAGTAAAGAACCCCTTAGCGGACCCATATATTCTGGGTATTTCCTCCGGTGCTTCACTGGGTGCGACGGCAGCGATTCTGCTGGGAATCGGCGTAGCATTGGGTGAAAACTTTGTCGGCATTGCAGCCTTTATCGGTGCCTTCGCCATGTCGTTGGGCGTACTGTTGATCTCTAACCTGGGCGGGCGCAGCAATTCCGTGAAGCTGCTTTTGGCAGGCATGGCGCTGAGCGCAGTCTGCGGTGCGTTTTCCAGCTTTATTGTTTATTTTGCCAATAATAAGGAAGGCATGCAGACCATTGCCTACTGGATGATGGGCAGCTTTGCCGGTGCCAAATGGGAAATACTGGCAGTTATCGGACCAATCGTAGTGTTGGCAGTAATGTTCTTCTGGACGCAGAGCCGTATGCTCAACCTGATGCTTTTAGGTGATGAATCTGCGTTGACCTTGGGAACTGATTTACATATTTACAGACAGATTTATCTGCTTGTAAGCTCTCTTATCGTAGGCTTTGTAGTATATGCCGCTGGTATGGTAGGCTTTGTCGGGTTGGTAGTACCGCACGTTATCCGTATGCTGGTAGGCACCGACCATAAAAAACTGATACCTGTTTCTGCTTTAACCGGTGCAGTATTTTTGGTAATTGCGGATGGTCTTTGCCGCGTAATTATTCCGCGCACCGAGCTGCCGATCGGTATTTTGATATCCTTAATCGGCGCGCCCTGCTTCGTTTACCTGATGATTAAGAAAACCTATGGCTTTGGAGGTAACTGATAATGGAGATTTTAGCAGAAGCAGTAAAAATGGCCTTCGGACCAAAGGAAATTCTTAAGGGAATAGATTTCAGCCTGCATAATAAGGAATTTGTGGGCATTATCGGGCCTAACGGCAGCGGTAAAAGTACCTTTCTGAAATGCGTTTACCGTGTGCAGAAGCCTACAGACGGTAAAATTACCTTTAACGGAACGCCGTTGGACGAGCTTTCCTACCGTGAATCGGCGCTGCAGCTGGCGGTAGTAGAACAGCATAATGTTTACAGCTTTGATTTTTCGGTGTTGGAGGTTGTGCTGATGGGACGTTCTCCGCACAAGAAAATGCTGGAGCGTGATAATCTCAACGATTATCGCATCGCACGCGAAGCGTTGGCGACTGTAGGTCTGGCGGACTTCGAAGAACGCAGTTTTGCTACCTTGAGCGGTGGCGAGCAGCAGCGTGTAATTTTGGCGCGGGCACTGACGCAGCAGACGGAATGCCTGGTGCTGGATGAGCCGACAAACCATCTGGATATCAAGTACCAGCTGCAGATTATGGATATTGTAAAATCACTTGATTTGACTGTTGTGGCAGCAGTGCATGATCTGAATATCGCAGCCATGTATTGCGACCGTTTAGTAGCAATTAAGGACGGACAGATTGTGGGCATGGGAACTCCGCGTGAGCTGCTGACGGAAAAGTTTATTTATGATATGTATGAGGTGCGCTGCAGAGTGGATGAGGAAAAGTCTACGGGACGTATAAATATTATGTATCTGCCACAACATTGGATGTAGGACGGCGGCGAATAAGGCGCCATCTGCGGCTTCACCGCTCCTCGACGTACTTCTAGTACGCCGTCGTCGAGCTTTAACCACATATGCCACCTTCTGCGCCGCCTAGCGTGAAAATAAGGTTTGGAATAGAACGGCGGCGGATAAGTCGCCATCTGCACTATAATATTTTTTTGTTCAAGGAGGGTAAAAAATGAAAAAGCTATTATTGATTCCGGCGTTCATGACAATGTTCTTTGTCGGCACCGTCGCAGTTTCTGCTGCCTTCGCTGCTCAGCCTGCACCGCCGCAGGAAAGCAAAATGATGCTGCTGCCGCCCAAAGACGGCAAGCATCCGCCGATGCCACCGCGTATGCGCCGGCCACAGCTTTCCAATGCAGAGGCTGCGGAAAAACTGCAGTCCGCATACGGCTACCGTTATTCTGATATGCTGCGACTGTTGAATATCGGCCATAGCTATGGCGATATGAACACAGCCTGCTTGTATGCGTATCTGTCCGGTGAGCCGGTAGAAAAGGTGCTGCAGCTGCGTCAGCCTGCAACCTGGGGCAGGGTGCGTACGCAGCTAGGGCTGACGCCTAAGCTGTATGCCGAAAAATATATGGAGTATCAGGCAAGCTATCTGCCTGCCGACAGCCTTGTAGACAGAGAAACGGCGCTGAAATATCTGCGACAGGGTTATCCGCTGGGCGATATTCAGCAGGCTGCCAAGCTGGCCAAGGAGAGCGGCAAAACTTTGGCACAGGTATTGCCTATGCGCACTGTTACCTGTGATTGGCAGCAGGTTAAGGAAAAGCTGGGCTTGCAGCAGGAACAAAAACAGGACCAGCCTTTCGCCTTCAGAGGACGCGGCCAGCGTAGCGGCGCAGGCTTTGCCGGCTTGCATACACGCAACATGACAGCAGAAAGAGCTGTAAAGATTTTCCACGCTGATTATCTTTTTGATGAAGCAGAGCTGCTGCCGCTATATGAAAAGTATGGCTTTGAAGGCTTGGAGGATATCTGCCTGCATGCCTACATGAGTAAAAAGACACTGCAGGAAATTATTGACCTGCGCGATAAATATTCTTGGGAGCGTATGAAGTATGTGCTTGGCTTGACACCGCAGGTATATTTTGACCGCTGCGTGGATTATCAGGCACGACGTCTGGCAGAACGCATGGATATCCCGCAGAAGGTAACGAAGAAGTATATGCATATGGGCTACGCAATGCATCATATCAACAGTTCTTATCTGCTTGCACAAAAGGCCGGTCTGGATATTAAGGATGTTATTGATTTGAAGACGCCGAAGAATTCCTGGCAGGATGTGGCGCTGAAAATCGGTCTGACTGTTGAAGATTGCCGAGAGGTTAAGAACAAAATCAGTAAGGACTTTGGGAGGCATGAATGAAACGTATAGTAATTTTACGTTGCCTGCGTTCCAATAATGTATGTACCGGTGCAGCCTGCATGCGTGCTTTTAATACAAAAAGCGGTGCCTTCGCCAGATATGGCGAGGAACCGCTGGAGCTGGAGGCTTATTGGAGCTGCAACGGCTGCGGTGACTGCCGTTTTGAGCATCAGGCCGGCATTGAAGAAAAGCTGGAGCGTATCATCGGCCTTAAGCCGGATGCTGTGCATGTTGGCGTTTGTGTTAAGCACCGCACGCAGGATGGCCAGGTTGTTACCTGCAAAACTATTGAAGAAATTTGCGAGCGCTTGGAGGCTGCGGGACTGACAATTGTGGAAGGTACGCACTGATGGATGTACTTAGATTTGCAGAATACAAGACCTACAATGAAGCCGAAATTATGGCGTTATATAGTAGTGTTGGCTGGAGTAATTATACCAATAATCCGGCAATGCTAAGAAAAGCTTATAAGAATTCACTTTATGCTTTAGCTGCTTATGCTGATGGAAAGCTTGTGGGGATACTCCGTGCTGTCGGTGATGGTGCTTCTGTGGTTTTTCTGCAGGATTTAATAGTGCTGCCGGAATTTCAGCGTCATGGCATTGGTTCACAGCTTATGCGGAAGGTTATGGAAAAGTATGCCGATGTCTATCAACTGCAGCTCCTTACAGAAGCAAGTGAAAAAAATATTGCTTTTTATGAATTCCTTGAGTTAAAAAGAGTCGAAAAGTATGGTTGCTGCGCTTTTATAAGATGAGGATGTTAACATCGGTTATAAGCTGTAATCAATATAACACTATTGCAACAAATCTAAGCAAATTAGATAATTTTTGCAAACTTTAGCAGGAGTTTTCGTTCCTATAGCGAAATATAAAAGCAAAGGGATAAAGCCCGAGCCCTTGATAGAAAAATGGTAGCACCGAAGCAATTTGGCGACATACCAAAGGAGGCATTGATTATGAGTGTAAACGTAAAAGGCAGAAACATTGATGTGACCCCGGCTCTGAAAGAGTATGTGGAGAAAAAAATTACCAAGGTTACTAAGCAGTTTAAGACTGTTGGTGACATTTCTGCAGTACTGAAGGTTGAGAAAGGTAACCATATTGTAGAAATTACGGTTCCTGCAAGCGGCATTTTGCTGAGAGCACAGGAAACCACGAAAGATATGTATTCATCTATTGATTTGGTTGTAGAGAAAATTGAACGTCAGATTCACAAATATAAAACTCGTCTGATGAAGAGAAAATACAGCAACTTTGCTGATACCGCTGTTCCTGCTCCGGCACCTGCTGCGGAAGCTGCTGACGATGGCGAATTCGAAATCATTAAGAATAAACGCTTCATCATGCATCCGATGACTCCGGAAGAAGCAATCCTGCAAATGAATCTGTTGAATCACGATTTCTTCGTATTCTACGATCCCGATCTGGGTGCTACCAATGTAGTTTACCGCCGTAAGGATGGCAAATACGGCTTGCTGAGCCCGGAACTGAAATAAGTGAATATTTTAACCTAAACTTCACAAAAAAGCACAGGATTTGCTCCTGTGCTTTTTGCTTTTTAAGAGAGATTCTGTTATAATTTAAAATTAGGTGTATAGTCTTTTCAAACACCATAATTTTAAGGAGTGATCGTGTTGCTCGAAGGCATTTTAAAGAAAATTTTTGGTGACCCCAACGAAAAAGAAATCAAGAATATTCGTGTAATCGTAGATAAGATTAATAGTCTTGAAAAGGATATGGAAAGTCTTAGCTCTGCCAATTTGGCAGCCAAGACCAGCGAATTTAAAGTACGTTTGCAAAAGGGCGAAACTCTGGACGATATCCTTCCGGAAGCATTTGCCGTTGTCCGTGAAGCTTCCAGACGTGTTACCGGCATGCGTCATTTTGATGTGCAGTTAATCGGTGGCGTAGTGCTCCATCGCGGCAAAATTGCCGAGATGCGTACCGGCGAAGGTAAAACTCTGGTAGCTACTGCGCCTGTATATCTGAACGCACT
>OMBR01000544.1_pt1 | contig 18878 bp, 17 predicted proteins | sample 1674041 | NCBI WGS metagenome assembly OMBR01 (sample SAMEA103958138, study PRJEB25191) | human gut metagenome | biome: human-associated habitat [ENVO:00009003]; feature: intestine environment [ENVO:2100002]; material: feces | place: Germany | collected 2013/2015
TTGAAGTTTCGGATATAGCAGCTTCGGAGCGCTCCCAATATAAATCTAATATCTGTTTATCATCCATAGGCTTCTCCTCCTTTGTATTAAGGCCTTTCACCCTAATAGACGGGGAAAATGTGTCAAGAGTCACTTAAATTCAAAAAATATTTATTCAAAGATTAGCTTTTGATATTAATTCTTCAAGTATCATTTTATTTCATTATCTCATCAGTCTTCACCACATAAGCATAGGCCTCTGGATTTGCCTTTTTCAAGTAACGAAGAGTCAATAACTTTTCATGCACTAATTTATGATTGGCATATTCCCGGAAGTCCCTCACCTTTTCAAACTCTGTATCTGTCAACAAACACATTACCATGTACATAACCATGGTTGCTCTCCCTGCTGCAATTTCCGGACTATAGTTTTCTGCATAAATATGTCCACGTAAGTCACGTATACCTTTAACATATATCGGATACTCCTCTGCTCCGACCTTGCCTCGTGACGCAATACATAAAGCTGACTCAAAGCTATCCCATAAGCAGTCCGTTGGTGTTGCATTTATTCCACGGTATGCAATCTCCGCCAACGCAATCGGTTCATATGTACGCTTTACAACATCGCATTCTTTAAAAACCTCTATTAAAGAACACACGTCATAAAGCTGCTTCATTACTTCCATATCCTTACCTTTATTAAGTTCGACACCTGTCGTATGAGGAGCAAATGCAGTCAGTTTATCTGCAAGAATACAATCTGCACTCGGAATTTTAACTGTTAGATACTCTTCTTCCGTCAGTAGTAAATCATTTCTTATTTCCTTTGTCTCAACTTCTGCATAATGATTATTTTCAAATAGCACATCCAATAATATATAAAATTGTTTATTGTTAATTGGTGAATCATAAGTAAATTTAAAATGCCGCTTTTCTATATTGTTTTTTCCGACTCTCTTCTGTTCTTCCACCATCTGAAATGGAAATATAGCAGATGCTTTTTCTAAGTAATCATCCAAATCAGTCCCTGGTTCCACAATAATATCAATATCTGTAGATAATCGACGTGGCTTATCCATTAGCATCATAAGGCAGGTACCACCTTTAAAAATAAATGGCATCCTCACCCTTGCCAAAGCTTCAAGAAGTCCAAAAGCATATACAGTACGTTCTAAAAGCACCGGATCTCTCTTGCTGTCCTTTTGTAGACTGCGAATATATTCCTCACTAAAATTTTCTTTCAAAAGCATTTGCACCTATTCCTTTGTTTTTAATATAATATCCGTTTTATCATGTAGCAGTTTCTTTATTTTCTTTGCGCTCTTTCTTCGATTTGCATATCGAAACAAACAATTTTCATCAATATAGTATCTTGCAAAAGCATCCATATATACACCCGGATATTCTGACTCACTTATAGATGCCAGAAGTAACGGTTCTGACATAATGTCTACTAATAGCTTCTCCAATCTTGTATGCCACGATTTTTCCTGTCCTTTTGGTGCTTCTGTTATAAGCTTTACAATTACAATCATGTTATCCGACCAATACTGATGGTAGATATCTGCCGTTGGATTGATAAGCACTTTTCCAGGATATTTCTCCTTTAATGTATCAAAAACAAATTCCATAATATCTGATTCTACTGATAGGAATATAACATTATGAGCCACTAAATGATTTACGAAATCATTCATTTGAACAAATTCAAATATTGTAAAATTCAAATATGGATATTGTTCCTCTAGTTGCAATGCCACTTCTTCCGCCAATTCCGAATAGTCATGACGGTACACCTGCCGCTTATCATTCGGCAAACAATAATGATTACGTCCCACCCTTACTATCTCACCATCATTGACCATATCTTCAACCTTTTTGTAGAACGAAGCTTCACTTAATTGATATCCTCCCTGACGAAAAGAGACGAATAATTCATTGCGCGTAAATTCCGTCACATTATGAACACCCCTGAAATAAATTTCTTCAGTCATCGTGATATCACCTCCAATTATTTTTCCGGCACTTCACCCAGCCAAGTGCCGGAAATATATGAATAGCGTAATATTTCTTTTCATATTTGTCAATATTTTTTCGGCACTATTATTATTTTAGTGCCATTAATATATTTCCCTTTTCTCAAAAAAATATACCTGAAATTTTTTTACTTTTTCAAGCCAAACGACAAAAAGAGCAATCCACCATAAGATGAATCACCCTCCCTTCGGCTACTACTTTCCATTCAGAAAATATGCCCAGTACCTTTTCTCTTTATCTGTCATAAGCACTTACCTTGCCTTTTCGGTTTTAGGTACGCTTGGAACGATAACATCATCAGACTTTCTGCTATCTACAGACAGCTTCATGAAAACGGAAGCATCAAAAAAGGGGATGTATCTGAACCCACGGTTAACAGATATATTAATCTCCTGGCTCTTAAGCTCAAAACAACCAGCAATCAGGATATGCGCCGCTATGAAAGACCTCACATAAATGAAGTATGGTGTGGTGATTCAAGTATTGGTCCTTATCTGAAAACTCCTGATGGTAAAATAAAGTTCTTCCATAGTGGTCTCCTTTCCGTAAAACTTTGTCAGCATTACCAATCTTCTCCATACTCATCCATTGCATCATCTACACCATCTGCATAATCGCTGTCTCTGTCATATCTGTCATAGTCATAATCGTCATCCATATAGATATCATCATAGCCATCATCATAAGAGTCATATGTACTCTTCTTTGTCGTTGTACTTTTCGTTGTACTTTTCTTTGTACCACTGCTATATGATGACTTGTTTGTAGAATTTGATTTATTATTGTAACTGCTACTTGAACCAGAGTTACTTGTACTGCTCTTAGAAGTACTGCCAGACGATTTATTGCTATATGATGAACTGCTATGGGATGTACTGCTTCCCGTATATGGTTTATGCAAATAACAATAGCTGCTTCCACTTGCCTGCTTATTATCACATCCTGCCTTAATGCACTTAGGCTCACTTGCTTCACCTATGGAACCTATTACAAACAGAACGCCTATTATTACAAGGAATATTGCCAGTCCCTGTCCAAATGAATTCTTTCTCATACAAATCATCCTTTGCGTCATCCTCGAAGTCTCCGGCATCTCCAAATAATACTTCATGTTCTTCCCTGCTAGTGCAAAGCATTTCTCCTGCAAACATCATTTCTGAGCTATCTATTTCTCCATCGCCATTTAAATCCATCCAATTTCTCATTGCCATACCTCCTGTAATCAAGGTTATTTGTTTCTTTCTGATTATATAGTACTACTTCTCTTATATGATACCATAAATAACCATATAAGAGAAGTTCCTTCATTCCTGCTACACAAGCACCAAATCAAAAATAATTTAAGTTCACCACTTAACATTGTGGCAAAGATTTCCACTTCCATGAATTCCATCTACATTTTTCGACCAAAAAAAACTACACACCTTGAAAATTCATTCAAAATGTGTAGTCTATTAAAAATACTATTTAAATATTCTAATTCACTTTCTGGCTCAATCTCACCCGTTGCGAATGCCTCGGTCTGTCCACAATGACTTCTTTGCATTCCAACTCATTGACCGCATTTACATAGAAGTTAAGTTTTCCTGCAAACTCTGGTTCGAATGATACTGCTTTAAGTTCAACAACTACATAACAGCGAAGCTTAATATGATAAAAGAGCATATCTATTTTTCTTGTTTTACCAGCGACGATAATCTCTTTCTGTCTTCCTATAAAGGCAAATCCTGATCCAAGCTCTAACAAGAAGCGTGTAATATTCTGCTCTAACGCATCTTCCAGCTCTTCCTCATCATATCCTACAGGAAGTGATACAAAACCGAAATCATAAGTATCTTTTACTATTTCCTGTGCAAGTTTTCCTTGTATGGCAGGAAGTTTTTCCGCAAAATTAGTAAGCGCATTACCTGATGATTGGTATAAATTTGCTTTTATACAATCAACAAGTGTACTCCTGCTCCAGCTTTCTTCTATTGTTTTTCTCACATAAAATAAAGCTTCTTCTATTGTTTTACATTTTGTTACTATTTCCACATGATGTCTCCATGGTACAAATCCGAAGATTGCAGGAAATTCTATTTCTGCACCAGCTTGGTGCAGTTTTTGATTTTCACTAATTTCTGCACCAACCTGTTGCAGTTTTAAGCTGTTTAAATCGATACTGTCTTCAATCGTATGAGCCATTTCTGAAAAGATATCGCTTGATGAATAAAACAAGTACCATTTTTTCATATTCCAAAGATTTCTTGCTGAAAAGCCTTTTTCATCAGGAAATTCATTTTGTAAATCGAGACTTAACTGCTCTACAATTCCTTTTCCCCATTTTTCTTCCGCTTTTCTTTCTACTAAATCCCGCCCCAGTTGCCAATTAAAGTAAAGCCGTTCTGTATTAACTTTAACAGCATTTTTTATCTGTGTAGATATATAACGTTGCTTCACATCATGAATCCATTTTACATAGTCAGAATCTAAACTAATATCATGCGACTTCACAATATGAGGTTTTGTTTCTTCAGGCATATTATTCCCCATTTCTTCATGATTTTTTCATTCAAAATTTTAATCAATTAGTGTGCGGAACAATTACCGCACACCAATTAATATATCACAAAAAGCGTTATTATACTACCGAAACATGATTTTCTTTAGCCCTCTGTTCTGCAATTTTCTCATGGATATTGGTGTTATAGAGCTTATAAAGACTTGTATCCTTTCCAATCTGATTATCGAACGGAATAACCACATTACCGCACTTTAACAGTCCCATACCAGATTGGCTGTTTGTTACGAATCTAAGCTGTGCATCTGATACTCCAATTACCTCTGCCATCTTTGAACTATCAGTATTCGCCTGTTTTAAAAGTGCCACAAACTCACTGTTTGCCAGCATTGTAGTTGCAGTGTAGTTCTGGAGAAGATCCACGACATTCTGCGTGATGCCTGTGCAAAGACCGCCCTGCTTTCTTACTTTCTTCCAAAGCTGCTGTAAATACTTAGCTGAATACTCGGAATTAAGCAAGACATGGAATTCATCAATATAGAGCCATGTTGCCTTGCCCCTCTTTCCATTCTCCACAATTCTCTGCTGGATGGACTCCATCATAACAAGCATTGTAATCGGACTAAGCTCCGTTCCAAGGTCTCTGATACCATATACAACAAATCTGTTATCCACATCCACATTTGTCTGATGATTAAAAATGTTAAGTGAACCATTTACAAAAAGCTCAAGAGATAAGGCAATCTCTTTTGCCTCTTCCTCCGGCTGTGCCATAAGAATATCATAGAAGTCACTCATAACCGGAATATACTTCTCTCTGCTTCTTGCAATGTCGATATACATCTTTCTTACGCATCGGTCAATAATGGACTTCTGACGGGAATTGAGACTGTCTCCGATACACTGCTCACAAAGACCAAGCATGAACTCACCTTTTTCCCTTACCCAGCCTTTTGTATCGTTCTGGTCAAGATTCCATACATCCATGGCAAGAGGATTCACATAGTTGTCCGTGTAAGTGGACATATTGATGACCGTGCCGCCATAGGTTGTCGCAATATCAAAGTATTCGTTCATAGGGTCTATAATTATGATTTCATCATCGGTAGAAAGAAACACCTGCCCCATTGCAGCCTTACAGAAGAAGGATTTACCGGAACCCGGCACACCGAATACAAACCCATTTCCATTGATAAGCTTCTTTCGGTTTCCGATATTGATATTCTTGCTTACCTGATTGATACCATAATATACACCACCCTCATCATTAAGCTCCTGCACATTAAATGGCATAAGCACCGCAAGGGACTGTGTGAGCATGGTTCTCATGGTTTCCACCTGTCTTACACCAATCGGAAGTGCTGTATTGAGTGCTTCCCTCTGTTTCAGATAATGCACATCAATGGTACAGCTGTTTCTCTTTCCAATGGTTTCAACGGTTTCCGTGATACTCTCAAGCTCTTTCTTGGAATCCGCCATAAGAATGATAGTCACACCCACATAGAACAGGCACTGGTCATTCTCACGGACATCATCCATGATTGCTTCAATTTCCTTTTTCTCCGTTCTCTTTGCATAAGAGATTTCAGAAGAAAAGTCATTGTTCTTGTTACGGACTCTCTGCTGTTTGATAATGTCAGATTCGATACCGAGATATTTCTTCTGTAATGTCTTGGTTGTCAAATCCTTTGGCACAGGTACTACATCAATACTTGTAATGGAGTGAACAGGTAATGAAGTAATCTCATTCAAAAACCTGTCTGATAAGCTGCTTGGATACTTCTTGATAAAAAGTGCCTTACAGAACTTGCTCTCATCCTCAAAGCTGTCCGGGAAGAACTTAATCATTCCATTACAGAGGTCATTCTTAAAGTCAGCTCCCACCTTCTTTGCCTTCTTAATGTCAAAGTCAAATTCTTCCTCATTTCCAAGATGGTAAAAATCATGGAGAATCTTAAGTCTCTGATTACCGGTAAGAGGAACAATCTCTGTTCCAAGCTCATTAAATGCCTTGTGAATGGTGGCTTCCAAAGTGGCAAACTGTGCCTTTGCCTCTTCAAAGTTCTTACGCTCAATCGTAAGTGTAAGGTATCTCCGCTATTCTTTGTTCTGATATAGCTGATACTCTAACTGCTGAATACAGAATCAAATAACTGCCTGCAATAAGAATTATTACGAGGACTTCAATTAGCACTTTACTCATACAATCTCTTCCTTTCAAAATAAAAAGTAGGACTATATCAGCCAAACGGAATATCTCCGTGTTAAATGCTAATTCAGTCCTACCTAAATAGAATCTATTAAATTGTCACCTCACTTGGATGCACGAACCACACTCAGGTCATGACTCCTGAATTGTTGATGCAATGTTTGGATTTCGGTTTGATTTGTCAGCGCTGCCTTATCTACCGATAAAATGGTATAAAAATAAGGACTAAATTAGTGCTAACCCCTTGATTTTACTGGGTTTCTCTAACTTTGTCCTTATTATAACGCGCTCATCATCATATACAACTAATCTGGTAGCATTTACAAGCTTCTGAAATTTGTCCGGTTGATTTTCCTTCATAGACTGCAATTTTTGTATTCCACAGACCATAAAACCAGACATATCTTCTGGAATAGCTTCTATATTATGTTCTCCCCAAAGTTTATAAGTTGAAATTTCTCCATTTCCTATGTTCTTCCAAACATTAACAAATGTGTCATATGCCTGTTGCAATAATTCTGTGGTATGTGCTATCCAGACAATCAATCCCTGTTTCTTTAAATTATAATTATAGTGATGACATATAATATGAGTTGCCGTCTTGGTTTTCCCCGTTCCGGTCGGCATATGTATTAAAAAACGTCTTTGCTTATATTCTGAAGTCAGTATATTAAGTGCTCTCTGGCGAATAATATATTGATAATCCAACAATTCATAAAACTTATCATATGATGCAATTTTTTCAGATGAAACTTCCTCTACACTTTGTTCCTGAAAAATATCTTTTTCCGAATAGTTCAACAAATGAAGTACATGATTATTTATCTGACTTTCACGCCAGTTTTTCTTCGCTACTACATCTATAATCAATTCCGGATTCTCACAGGTTCTATATTTTTCAGGCAATTCCACTCGAAAACCCAGAATATCTTCTTTTTGAAAGGTACTCAAAATATGATGTCTGAATTCCTTACTCTTTAAAATATTCACCCCATAAATGCACATGATCATATCAACCAATCTTTTCTTCGTAAGCAGAGCTTCACTTCCTGTATTCCATTCAAGTAAAGATTCCACAATATCTTCTCCAAGAAAACTTTTTAAATCTTCCAAGGAAAATTTCATCATATGAGATCTCATAACTTCATTCTCCATCTTCTTCCTCCTACTCCGCCAGTTCCTCGACAGCGGCAACCAGTGTATCTATCTCTTTCTCCGTGGTATATCTTCCGATTCCGATCCGGACGACGCCGCCGGAAGCTTCATCCTTTAAATGCTTATGTATCAGTGGTGCACAGTGATATCCAGTTCTTACGGCAATTCCATAGTCTGTGTCCAAAAGCAATCCCACCTCGGACGCCTGATAGCCCCGGATATGAAAAGGAACAATTCCGACTTTGTCCTGCCCGAAATCTCCATATAATTTCACGCCGGAAATCCGTTTTAGCTGCGCAATTAATTTATCAGTCAACTGTTGTTCATGCGCCAGCCAGTTTGCTGTTCCGGCTGCCTTTATCTCCATGAGAGCTGCACGAAGTCCTGCTATTGCTACAATATTCGGACTGGCTGTCTCATAACGGGCAGGGCTTTCCAATGGCATCTTCGGATTCAAGGAATCACTGCCGGTTCCGCCTGCCAGAAAAACCTTCAGCTTTATGCCATGTCTTAAGAAAAATCCTCCTGTTCCGAATGGACCATAAAGATTTTTATGACCAGCAAATGCTACAATATCTGCCGGAACTTTTCGCATATCAAGCTCTGTCAGTCCAAGGGACTGGGATGCATCGATTACTGTGATTGCATCATATTTCTTTGCAATTTTGCATATTTCTTCGATGGGGAGTATATAACCTGTCACATTGCTGACCTGTGACAGAAAGATGTGAGTTGGCGGCTGCTCCGTAAAAAGATATTCCATTTTTTCCAAATCAATTTTTAAGGATTCTTTTTCCAGTGGAAGCTCTATTATGGTAAATCCAATCCGCTCTTTCCATAAATCCAGCGGGCGAACCACTGCATTATGCTCATAAGGGCTGACATAAACCACATCCGATTCCTTCCAGTCCATTCCGCCAATGATCTGATTGAAAGCAACAGTAGCAGAGGCGGATAAAACCACCTCTGCTTCCTCTTTTGCATGCACTAAATCAAGCAGCGCTTCTCTTGTTTCTGCGATAATTTCATCTGCCTCTTTTGCAAGGGCATAAGAACCCCTCCCAGCATTAAATGCAAGGCTGCGGTTGACCCGGTCCATTTCTGTATATACCGTTTCCGGTTTTGGATATGTTGTTGCTGCATTGTCAAGATAAATAATTTCTTCTGTATTCATAACTACAACTCCTTGCTACTTCGTCAGTTTCTCTATCATCTGAACCAGTACTGCTACCTTCTGGTTCACTTCCAGACTGTCTCCGAATTCCTCCATAGCTTCTTCCATGGCATTTTTCAGGAAATAACTGGTGCTGTCATCCTCTGCTTCATAGAATTTCTTTACCTTTTTTCCATCACTTCCGGTAAATTCTATCATCTGCCTGCTGCCGGACTCACTCTGTTCCATTCCGATATGTTCAATCTCTGCCTTTAACCGGGCAAGTTCTTCTTCATACTGCTTCAAGGACTCATCCCGCCAGTCTTCCATATAAATATCAAGGACTGCCTTGGAAAGATGTTCTACAATTTCCTGTTCATTGTGGGTCTGCATTCTGGATAAATAGCCCATCAATGCCGTCACCTGATTGCTGGCCAAAAAACTCTTTGCCGCCTTTCCCTGCTCCTCATACCATGCCTTTAAGACGCCGGAAAGGCTGTCTTCTTTTGCTGCGCCATAGATTTTCTTTGTGACTTCTATTGCCTGCTCATTTTTCTTAAAAAGGAAGGTATCTAAATATTCTTTTCCCTCTTTGATTTGCCGTGACGTTTCTTTTAAATTCTTTTTCTCTACCAGTCCCGGAAGTTGTTCGAACAGCATTTCTCTTGGGTTCGGCTCCATATTTTTAAGAATCTTACGAAGCCCTTTGATAAATGCATAAGCTTCCTCATCCATGCCTTCCGGACATGTCTGGAAGGAAACAGCAATCTGCGGCAGACTTCTGTACCATCTTTGCATTGCTCGCACCAGTTCATAAAGCCGGTTTCGTTTTCCAATACTCTGATAGGTATCCTGTCCGCAAAAAATTTCTTCTAACTGCTTAATATACTTCTCTTTATTTACCGTTTCCTTTTCCACATAGAGGCTGTAATTCTCCGGATGTTCTTCTATGTTGTCAAATATTTCCGGCGTAATCTCCACCTCACGCTCCTGCAAAAGAATGACCGGTGTATCCTCAAGTTCCGCAATCTGCCTTGCGATATAAATTGGAATGATACCTTCTCTTACTCCATAGCCTTTTCCGGAAAGGCTTTCATAAAGTTCGGAAAAACTGTGTTTTTTCCCGGCACAGCGGTTGATATATTCCATGATTTCCTGTAATACCTGCTGGCTTCCCTCTTCTGCTCTTCCTTCATCCAGTACCCGTAAGGTTGCCCGGTAAATGGTTGCTTCTGCCGCCGAACCGTTCTCCCACTGTGCCATTTCTTTTCCATTTAAAACAGCATCTACAATGGTTCTTCTGGCACGTTTTGTCTAGGACGACACCTTTCTGCGGTTAATCATTTCATTATTAATTTTCGGAGTCAGATTATAATATTCCTCACAGATTCTACTGAGCGTACGGTTAAATTCACCTACTGATTTACTCTTGTTCCGGGATACAATTCCACATAATACTGTGCAGTTTCCATTTTCCGGAAGATAACGCTTTTCTAATGCCGCATTGATTTCATAAATCAAATCTTCTTCATATAGCTGCAATTCCTGCTGCAATACTGCATTTTCTTCTAAAAATGTCTTATCTTCTTTTAACTGCCGGACTGCTATCAGACGCCGGATATTTTCTTCTTCCATTAACGGTTCTCGCGGAATGAGGACTACGATTCGCTCGTCCTTTAACTCCTTCAGATGCTGCCGGACTTTTTCCATATCTGTTGTCTTATCTGCATCCGTCAATGCGATAATCTTTCCGTCTGCGGGTTTCTCTTCAAAAAGATATTCTGCCTTCTTTAATGCAAGAAACTGCTCTAACTTTTTATATTCATAATGAAAATATCTGGTCATGGTGAATTCCTGATTATACTGCTTTGGCAGGACATAATCTAATTCTGCAATTTCACCTAACACTTTTTCGATATTTACTTTTTTCTGTTTCTGTATTTCTTCCTGAATCTTTTTTTCGATATCTACACCGACATTATTTTTAAAATCATAAGAAGCAGTCCGGTTTCTCCACTGTATTAATTGTGCTTCTTTTAACTGTTCTAATTTTTCTTTTACAATTCCATATTCCAGTCCGCTTGCCAGATAGATGCTTTCATCATTTACCGGAAGTTCTTCTTCATTTCCCATCATCTTAAGCAATGCCATTACTTTGATAATGTTTTTTTCTTCCTCATACTCTGCCTTTCCAAGGGCATACTCTGCTTTCAGCCATTCCGCATGAATATGGATAAGGTCTGTATTTTCCCGGAATAATCTGGAAAAATAATCATAAACGACTGCCGCACCGATTCCATGGGCTTCCTTTTCATCTTCTTCAATCAGGCGTACCAGTGAACCCGGCTCATTATTTGCAAGGAAAGTAAACACGCTGCGTTCATTCTGTGCCACTTTTTCACTGATTCCTAATAACAGATAAACGGTAAGCGGCAGCAAAGGAAAACAGCCTTCCTTTACTACTGTGTCATACTCTTCCTGTTCAAAAAGTGCAGAAATGCAAGGCAGTTGATAGGTATCTTCTAACACCTTTTTCCACTCTGCATTTTTTGCTGCCACACGTCTGCATTCCTCTATATCCTTATGAATGGCGTCCATCACCAGTTCAAAATTATTCTTCGCAGATACTACGAACCGGACTTCTTTTAATCTTCCTTCTACTCCATCAAAAGCATCCTTTATATTTTTTGATAACTGATGTCCATATTCCTTAATACTCTTGTGGGCAACACATACGATATGAATTTCCTCTTTGCCGGAATTTGCCAGCTCACACATGTCCTGCAATACCTTCATATCTCTTGCAAAGGTTGCCTCTTCATGACCTTCCACATATTTGCTGAACTCATCGAATACAAGGAAAATGCCTGCATAACCGTATTTTTCACATAAAATACGATTGATGCCCTCATAGACCTTCATGGTTTCAATATTTACAATCGGCTGGAACTGGCTGCCGGAAGTCACTTTCGGATAAATTTCCCGGAATGCTTCTAAGGCATCTTCCTGCATTTTATCCATCTGTTTTCTCCACTGTTCAATGGAGCGACCATGCTCTGAATGCATCAGTTCTGCAAACTTCTGATAAGTCTTGGGATAATTTTCCATCCAGTTATCCGCTGCCTTTTCTGCTTCCTTATAATAGCTGTCTGGAACAATGTCGCTAAGTCCTGCATACTGCAATGCTTCTGTCAGTCCTAAGACGAAGGCATCCGAAAGATTCATATTCGAACTGGATACAATAACCGGAAGGAATTTTTTCTCCTGACTCCGGTACTGTTCCACCAATTCTGCTGTTTCTGCATCTAATTTGCTGATTCTTTGAACCAGGTCATTTACCTTTTCATTTTCCGGTGCAGAAAGAATCTGCAACAATACCAGCAGTAAATGTGATTTTCCTTTTCCATAAGGTCCAATCAGAATCGTTGCTTTTTCCTGTTCCTGTCCCATTACGGATTTCAGATATTTTTGCAGAATCAATAAAGATGATTTGGTTGGAATATAACTTTCCAGCTTGGTATCATCCTGCAAATCCAGTTGTAAATTTATGGAATTTTGAAATCTTTTATCTATCTCAACGAAATCTTTCAGTCTCTTCATCTTCATCGTTCCCTTTATTTTTCATAATATAGTTCCGCAACTTCATACGGTCCCCAATCTTTCTCTTCATTTTTGTATACCATATCCAGTCCTGCCGTCCGGTTCAGCCGGATGCAGCCATAGTTATCCAGTTTATCCAGATATTCATTCAATGCAGCCCGTTTTAACTGCAGGACTTTTCCCGGACCTTTTGCATCTTCCAAAAGGCTTGCAATACTGATGCTGTTCGTTTTATTTTCTTCCCACATCTTTTCGATAAGATACCAGACTGCAAATGGGTTGAGCCGGTTTAAATTCGGCTGGCTCTTCCGGTATTTTCCACCATCCAGCTTTAATAATCCAAGGTTGGCAAATGGGCTGATGCTCTTATCCTCCGGGTCGTAATCCTCCACATGATCCCTGCTATACATCCGGAGTATGGCACTGCAGTCATCTGCCAGCGAACGTCTTGGAATCTCTGTCCGCTCCGTTTCCACTGCATATTCCCGCAGCATATAATCTTCCAGTTCTGTTCTTGTAAATTCTTCTGCCTGCAATGTATTAAAGAAAAGATACCAGCTTGTCACTGCCTCGGTATTTGTCACCAGATTCATATGTACCAGCCAATAGGAAAAATCATCCTCAAAATACGGGTCCTTCTGATATACTAATTGACCAAGTGATTCCAGTTTTACGGCTGCCCTGTTTCCATCTTTTCCAATGAATCCGGCTGACTGCATCCAGTAACGGATTGCCTTTGCCATATTGGTTCCGACTCCCAAAGCATCTGCTCCGGAATTTTTACTGAATACAGTCCCATCCTTTTCTACTGCTGCCAGTCCCTTTGTCAGCCAGCCTTCCCGCAATATAAATGTCTCATGACCTTTCAGTCGAATCTTTTTTATCATTGCTCCCATTCTTCCTACTCTTCCCTTTTTCCTCGTTTTGTTGCCAGCACTTTTCTGATGTAACAGCCACCTACATAATGGTTGACACACTCTCCACAGCGGACACATTTTTCATCCAAAATATGATAGGAAATGCTTCCATCCTTTTCATCCCGGATAACAATCGCATTGTGCTTACAGATACTTTCACAGGCCTTACAGCCCATGCAGAGCTGATATTTGGTCAGCTGGCATTTTATCTTATCTTCCGCTGTTTCCAGATTTTTTGCTCCATCCAGATGCATATCATAAATTGTCACCTTCAGAGTAGTCTTACCAATCCGTCCCTGCAATTTGATTCTCGGATTGCCATTTTTTGTGGTAATAAACACTTCTCCCAAACGCTCATTTCCAAGATTCTTATTGATATATCCAAACGGCCGAAATAGCTCATATAATTCTTCCGAAATCGGCCGTTGCAATTCATAATTAAAGCTGTTTTCTTCCAATACACAGGGTTTAAATGATACCACTGCTTTATTGGCATATTCCACGCCATTGCCGCCCTGTCTGGCTTTCCATTTGCCATCCCGGATATAGCTTTCTGCATCCGGCTTACCAATCCGCCTTGCAAAATCAACCAATAATTCCTGCCAGTGCTTTGACTGCTCCGGCATATAAATTCTTGATAAAAATTCTGACCAGGCACTGTTATTCGGGCAGCACCAGCAGCCTACTCTGGTATAACCCCAGCGATATGCGTCATTGAAATCTGTCTTTGTAGTCAGAAGATACAGCCAGATATCAAAGTCCATCCAGTCAATAATCGGTGAAATCGTAATCTGCTTCGTAATCTTCGAGCCTTCTGTCTCCCGCTCATATTTGCTTCTGCTGGCAGACTCACTTCTCCGGATTCCATAGAATGTAATTATTTTATCTTTATCACCAAACAACGCTTTTATCTTCCGCTGAATTGCTCCCGTTTTAAAAATAGTACAGCACCAGCGCATGACACGGCTTGGCGGTCCCATCAGTTCACACAGTTCTTCAAAATTCTTTTCTTTATTTCTCGATGACAGAACCGGTGTCTTCGGATGCTCTTTCTTAAACCGCTCCACATAGTGCATGGTTTCCGGAAATTCCAATGTAGTATCCCCGAAAATATGAAGTATCTTCGGTTCTGATAACGCCCGCATTACAAGACTGGATACCACCGTTGAATCCTTTCCACCGGAAAAAGAGACAAACATATCCTGAATCTTATAATTCTTCGTGCTCTCTCTGATATAACCGGTCGCTTCTGTGGTTATCTCTTCATAACGCTCCCGGTTCTCCTCTAAGAATCTTTTTATATAGGAATCAAAATACTGATAGGTATTCTGTTCTCTCAAATCCTCATACTGCTTACGCACTTCTTCTGCGTCTACTTCTATTAAATCTTTTACAGAAAAGTCAATTCGTTTGCCATTGACATAATATTTATTTCCGGAGCCGTTCCATACCGAATCTTTTAAAAATGCAAATGGCTTTTTCAGCAAAATTTCTAACAGCAATCTTTCCTCCGGAAATACCGGGCGGATATCCGATACCATTCTCCTTGGCTTACTGCCACAGGAACATTTTTTCTGATATAAAGGAATGTTACAGGTATCACACCAGTAAATGTCGGATTTTTCCAGTTCCGCTCGTTCCTTGCATACCGGGCAGACGCTGGTCTGTGTTATGATATTATCTTTCGTGCATCGATATCTTTGCATTTAACTCACCATTTCTTCAATTCTTCCGGTTTCACATTCAAATAGGAACACAATTCCAGAAACTCTGTTGCGTTCAGGCTTTCTTTTGCTCCCACCTGCAGTTTATCCTCCGAAATGGCGGTATCCCGTGCAACCTGTGTTACGGATAAATGATTATCTGCTATGTATATTGCTAATTTTTCTGTTATTGTCTTTGCCATTTTTCTTTCTCTCTTTAAAAGATTCCAACTCATAATATTCTCTGATTCTGGGAATATTTTCTTATAAATAGCATTATATTCTTTCTTAAAGAGAATATCAATATTCATTTTTCCTGTTATCCGAGAATTGTTTGACGTTCAAAATATGTTAGTTTATGATTAAAAAAGAGGTGAAAAAATGAAAAATGCAAACATCGCAAAAGTATTAAAAGAATATCGCAAACGCAACCAGCTTTCTGTAACGGATGTCTCCATCCAGTTAAGTGAGAAATCTGTCCCGGTAGCGCCAAAAACCATTTATGGCTGGGAAAGCGGTCAGACCCAGCCGGATGCCGATACGCTTTTGCTCTTATGCGAAATATATAAAATCAATGACATTCTTGGAACTTTCGGTTATGACGATTCCGAAAAAATTATTCTGACCAGACATGAAAAAGAATTGATTCTACAATACCGGAAGCACCCGGAAATGCAGGAAGCAATACAGAAATTATTGAATTTATCTTAAAAGTGGTATCTTCCGACAGCAAAAAAATCCCGGATAGCTGATAAAAATGAGATATTCCTCAAATTATCAGTTATCCGGGATTTTCTATCCCAGTGCCACATCCAGTATCATCATCAGCAGAAATCCTACTGAAAACCATATGGTTGCAATATTCGAATGGCTGCCTGTGGATGCCTCCGGCAGCAATTCCTCGATTACCACATAAATCATGGCGCCTGCTGCAAACGATAACAGATACGGCAGAATCGGAATCACTATGGATGCTGCTGCAATGGTTATAATTGCAGCTATCGGCTCTACAATGCCAGACAGTGCACCATAAAGAAATGCTTTTCCTTTTCCGGTTCCTTCACTGCGAAGCGGCAATGATATAATTGCACCCTCCGGGAAATTCTGAATGGCAATACCGATTGCCAGGGCAAGTGCTCCTGTCAAAGTAATATTTCCGCTGCCCATCAGAAATCCTGCGAATACTACACCCACTGCCATTCCTTCCGGAATATTATGTAAGGTAACTGCTAGTACCAGCATGGTTGTTTTTTTTAGGTGTGCTTTGATTCCCTCCGGCTCATCACTGTTTAAATGTAAATGCGGAATAATCCTATCCAAAATCAGCAAAAATGCAATTCCAAGGGCAAATCCAACTGCTGCCGGAATAAATGACAACCTTCCCATTTCTTCTGACATTTCCAAAGACGGAATCAATAGCGACCATACCGACGCTGCCACCATGACTCCGGATGCAAATCCCAGCAGGGATTTCTGCACCAGCGGCTTCAACTCCCCAGTCATAAACAGCACACAGGCCGCCCCTAAAAATGTTCCTACAAACGGAATCCAGATATATATTCCAATCATATAAAACCTCCTTTCACACTTGCTATTCTAAAGTAGCATTTCATTATCTTCTTATAAAATTCTTCTCTCATATAGAATTTATCTCATAAAGTTTCTACTCCAGCGTAAGATTCAAGTACCCATTCTCCGCCTCATCACATCCGGTTATCATGCCAAAATCTTTTTTCTGATAGCCCGGTTCTTTTTTATCATTTCCGACTCGTTCTTCTCTTTCAACTGCCGCCAAAGATTTTCTGACTCTGACCGGAACTTTTATCCGAAGACGCTTTAATACCGCCAGCAAATCCTGCTCTGATAAAGTTGTCTCCAATACTTCGATGGCATTTTCCTCTTCCCGGAATAATAAAAGCTCCTCTCTGCCATGGTGCTGCACTTTATAAGCATAACCATCTGCATAGTCATTTTCCAGCAACGCATAAGTGATTGCATCCTTATCCCAGCGGATATAACCATTTCCCATAAAATAATCATCCCGAAGCTGCACATACTCATCCGGTGTCACTGTAAGCAGCCAGTATTCCTGCTGCCCTTTTTCTTCCCCTTTTGCTTCTGCAATTTCATCCGGAAGAATGGTTCGCTCTGCTACGCAAAATGCCATACGGAAGCCCAGCTTCTCATAATAGTATATGAGGCTTTCGCTGGCTGGTTCTAAGACAATCGGTGTCTGAAAATGCTGTTTTCCTTTTTCTAACAGTATTTTTGCATAGCCCCTGTCCCGGTATTCCGGCAGGGTTGCTACTGCATAAGCATAATGTACCGGTATCTCACCTTCCCCGGTCACAAGATACGCCTTAAGAAATGTTGTCATTGCCACAGGCTTCTTATCTTCCATACACACCAGCATATTTTCTTCCGTAAACCGGTGCGTGAAATAGAATTCCATATAGTCCTCTTCATCCCCGAAGCACCGATGCCAAATCTCTTTTATCTGTGGAATCATCTCTTTTGTTGCAAACCGTATTTCCATCTTAAATCTCCCGTGCAGTATAATTTTTCAGCAAAATATCAGGATAATAGGATAATTTTGCCTTTCGCAGTCCTTCATCCCCAGCATCATCTTCTCGGTTTACATAACTATACTCCTGACAATTATGCATTACAAACTGCTGGTTAATCATCGGATAAGCACCCTGTATTTCCGGAAATGCTTTTTCAAAATGCACTACATAAGTATCGGAATTTAATCGTTCTCCTATGGTAAATGCTACGATTTCTCCAGCCTTACGCAATATGCCACCTTCTAAATGCAACTCATCAAAATATTTCATTGCCTGATTCAGGGCACACTGCTCATCACTCATATCCTCATTCCACTTGCAGGCTCTCCGGTCGCACCACTTAAGATTCATATCATAGCATTCCTGCTTATTTTCCGCTGTCATCGGCTCATAACTCCAATCCTCGTCATCTTTAAATCTTGCAATGTGATTTCGTTTGCCATGAAGCTTCTTTCCTGCCAGACTGGTCAGCTTGTCCACTGTATAAATATAATCAAAGCTGTCCCTGTTTTCTTCGATCTGAAAAATACCGGGAAAATACGTTTCTAAAAACTCCCGGTCTGCCTCCTCAATACTTTCAATATAGAGCTTGCTGTTATCTTCTTTTGCATGTGTAAGGAGCTGCATAATTGCTGCCTTCTTATCTCCGGCTCCAACTGGGAATGCATAACAGTCTTCCCCTTCTGCATCGAATTTTATCACGCAGCAGCCGCAGACTTCTGCCACTTCCACTTTATATATCACAGACCAGATAAAGTTATTTGCAAAGCTGTATTCGCAGCCCTGTCTGTTATCTTCCCTAAGCTTTTCACTCATCCAGTCTCTGTCATCTATGGTTATTGGTCTAAATTCTATCATATCATCTTCCTCATTCTCTTTTCTTCTTCAATTATTATACCCCAGATTGTCAAATTCTGCTCCTGCCATAAACTACTTGAAACATATTTTCAAGTTTATCGGAACAAAGAATGTGCCTTGGCACATTCTCGCGCCTGCGGCGGTCGCTTGCAACATCTACCTTATACGCCGCAGTGTGCATCCTCGCGGAGCGTTTT
>OMBR01000556.1_pt1 | contig 18646 bp, 16 predicted proteins | sample 1674041 | NCBI WGS metagenome assembly OMBR01 (sample SAMEA103958138, study PRJEB25191) | human gut metagenome | biome: human-associated habitat [ENVO:00009003]; feature: intestine environment [ENVO:2100002]; material: feces | place: Germany | collected 2013/2015
TGAGAAATGTCCACATGAGGAGCTTACCATTATCATGCGCCGCTATATGATGAAAATTGCAGAGCATTTTGCCGAAGAGGGAAAATGTCTGGGTATGATTACAGGAGAGAGTATCGGGCAGGTGGCAAGCCAGACCATGCAGTCCCTTGCTGTGACCAATGAAGTGTGTCATATGCCGGTATACCGTCCGCTCATTGCCATGGACAAGCAGGATATTGTATCAATCGCAGAAAAAATTGACACATACGAGACGTCCATTCTTCCGTATGAGGATTGTTGTACGATTTTCGTGGCAAAGCATCCGGTTACCAAGCCAAGCCTGAAACATATTAAAAAATCAGAGTGCCGGCTGGAAGAAAAAATAGACGAACTGATGCAGACAGCAATCGATACGACAGAGACGATTCTGGTAGATGCAGAATAATCTGTTTTTGGAAAATTATTTCCGTGAAACAAAAAATCCCCTGTCTGCAATACAGACAGGGGATTTTGTAAGTAATTACTGGGAAATAATGTATGGCTTTAAAGCTTCCAGAATCTCATTCAGATTATCCTCGGTATGGATGGCGAGATCAATCGGCTTGGAAAGATCCAGGCTGAAAATTCCCATGATGGATTTTGCGTCAATGACATATCTGCCGGAAATCAGATCAAAATCGTACTCAAACTGAGAGATGGTATTAACAAATGATTTTACTTTTCCAATAGAATTTAATGAAATCTGTACTGTTTTCATAATGAAAACCTCCTTGAAAATATTCATGAAAAACTCATGCTGTTTATATCTTTGATAGTAATATTTTTTATTGGAAAAGTCAAGAAATGTATGAAGATAATTGTATAAAGGAGTAAAAATGAAAAAAGCAGCATTACACAATCTGGGATGCAAAGTGAATGCATATGAGACAGAAGCTATGCAGCAGATGCTTGAAGAAGCGGGGTACGAAATCGTGCCGTTTTCGGAGAAAGCAGATGTCTATGTGATCAATACCTGTTCCGTAACAAATATGGCAGACCGCAAATCAAGACAAATGCTGCACCGGGCAAAAAAGCGGAATCCGGATGCGGCTGTTGTTGCTGCCGGATGCTATGTACAGACCAAAGAGGATGAGGCAAAATGTGATGAAGCAATTGATATTCTGATCGGAAATAATCAGAAAAAAGAGCTGGTAGAGCGGCTGGATGCTTTCTTTGCGGGCAGAGGAGAAAAGGTGGAGGCTGTGGTGGATATTAACCACGAAAAACAGGCATTTGAGGAGCTGACACTGGATCATGCAGCAGAGCATACTCGCGCGTTTATAAAAGTACAGGATGGCTGTAACCAGTTCTGCAGTTACTGCATTATTCCGTATGCCAGAGGACGGGTGAGAAGCAGAAATGTTCAGAATGTTCTGGAGGAAGTAAAGCGTCTGGCAGCGTCCGGATATCAGGAAGTGGTACTGACCGGAATTCATTTAAGCTCCTACGGGATTGACTGCGGGGAAAGTCTGCTGCATCTGATCCAGATGGTGCATCAGGTGGAGGGAATCCGGCGTATCCGTTTAGGATCGCTGGAACCGAGAATCGTGACGGAAACATTTGCAGAAGAACTGGCAAAGATGGAGAAGATCTGTCCGCATTTTCATCTGTCACTGCAGAGCGGATGCGATGCAACGCTTGCCCGGATGAACCGGAAATATACGACGGAAGAATACGAAAATGCATGCAATATTTTACGGAAAAACTTTACGCATCCGGAATATTTAAAACGCATTCATTTTTATGAGATGCATATTTTTAAATATTCCCGACGGCAGGGAACCCGTGCGGCAGTGATGGAACATCAGGTGCCGGAGGAAATCAAGACGAAGCGCAGTGCCCAGCTGCTGGCACTTGCGGAAAGTATGTCGAGGGAATTCCGCGCGTATTATGTGGGAAAAGAGGAAGAAGTACTCTTTGAGGAACCAATGGAAGTTGACGGAGAAACGTGGTATACTGGATATACTAAAGAGTATGTAAAGATCGCGGCAAAAACGGCAGAACCGCTTGATAATGTGATGAAAAGGGGAAGAGTGGAAGCGGCTCTGACCGATGAGATTTACCGTATGAAACTATAGCGCTTGTATTTTTCCTCAATTTCGTATACAATAGATGGGACAGGACTTGTTGGAATGAACAAGGGCAGGGACGGCGAATATGGAGAATTTAAATAATACACAATATTTTACAGTACAAAAGGAACCGGAATTACAGGTAAGAGATGTTTTAGAGATCGTATTCCGTGCATTGAGTGAGAAAGGATACAATCCGGTGAATCAGATTGTAGGATATATTATGTCCGGAGATCCGACATATATTACAAGTCACAATAATGCAAGAAGTCTGATTATGAAGGTAGAGCGTGATGAACTGGTAGAAGAAGTTCTTCGGGCTTATATCAAGAACAATTCCTGGGAATAATCCGGTACGGGAGATTTATGCGGATTTTAGGATTAGATTTTGGTTCAAAGACAGTTGGAGTTGCAGTGAGTGATGAGCTTCTGATTACTGCGCAGGGGGTGGAGATTATTCGAAGAAAATCCCAGTCAAAACTGCGGCAGACACTGGCGCGAATCGATGAACTGGTAGGCGAGTACAAAGTGGAGAAAATTGTACTTGGCTACCCTAAAAACATGAATAATACAGAAGGCGATCGTTGCGAAAAAACAAAAGAATTTAAGGAGATGCTTGAAAAACGCTGTGGACTTCCGGTAATTCTATGGGACGAGCGCCTGACAACCGTTGCAGCGGATCAATCTATGATGGAGATGGGCATTCGCCGCGAAAACCGCAAGGAATATGTGGACGAAATTGCGGCAATATTTATTTTGCAGGGATATTTGGATTATTTGTCCAATCATCCGGAAGAAAAGGCTTGATTTGAACAGAAAGACAGTTTGTTGAGAGGTTTTTGCATGGAAAAAATTAATTTTATAGATCCCGATACCAATGAAGTGGTAGAGTTTGCAGTTGAGGAAGAAACTCAGCTGAATGGAATTAAGTATTTACTTGTTTCTGATGGAATTGAAAGCGGAGACAGTGAAGCATATATATTAAAAGAAATTACAACACAAGACGAGGAAGTACTTTATGAGATGGTTGATGATGATGTAGAATTTGCAGCTATCGCTAAGGTATTTGCTGAACTTGCGGATGAAGAAACACAGCTTTTATTTTAGAAGAAGAGCGGAAAATTATTGTGTCAGGTTATCTGTGAATACCTGATATTCATTTCAAAACCAAGAAGGAGGATATATGAAAAAGCAGGAAAAACAGCATAGTAAGCTCAAAATCATTCCATTGGGAGGTTTGGAGCAGATCGGTATGAACATTACTGCCTTTGAATACGAAGACAGTATTATTGTTGTGGATTGCGGTTTATCATTCCCGGAGGACGATATGTACGGTGTAGATCTTGTTATTCCGGATGTGACATATTTAAAGGACAATATTGACCGTGTGAAAGGATTTTTTATTACACATGCCCATGAGGATCATATTGGAGCGATTCCATATGTACTTCGCGATGTTAATGTCCCAATTTATGCAACAAAGCTTACGACAGCAATTATTGAGCACAAATTAGAAGAGCATGATATGCTCAAGAAGACAAAGCGTAAAGTCGTAAAATACGGACAGCATATTAATCTTGGCTGTTTCCGTGTAGAGTTTATCAAGACAAATCACAGTATTCAGGATGCAGCAGCGCTTGCTATCTATTCACCGGCAGGAATTGTTGTGCATACCGGAGATTTTAAAGTGGATTATACACCGGTATTTGGTGATGCAATTGATCTGCAGCGTTTTGGTGAGATTGGAAAGAAAGGTGTTCTTGCACTTCTTTGCGACAGTACTAATGCAGAACGTCCGGGATTTACAAAGTCAGAGAAATCTGTTGGTAAGACTTTGGACAATATTTTCGCAGAGCATAAAAACACACGCATTATCATCGCAACATTTGCATCAAATGTAGACAGAGTCCAGCAGATTATTAATTCTGCGGATAAATTCGGACGTAAGGTAGCTATCGAAGGCAGAAGTATGGTGAATATTATTTCTATCGCTTCCGAACTGGGTTACCTGTCATTGCCGGATAATATTCTGATTGATGTTGATCAGTTGAAGAATTATCCGGATGAGCAGACCGTTATTATTACAACCGGAAGTCAGGGAGAATCGATGGCGGCATTATCCCGTATGGCATCCGGCATGCACCGTAAAGTATCTATTAAGCCAAATGATACGATCGTATTCAGTTCTCATCCGATTCCAGGAAATGAGAAGTCGGTTACCGGTGTGATCAACGATCTTATGAGAAAAGGTGCCGATGTTATATTTGAGGATGTTCATGTATCCGGACATGCATGTCGTGAGGATATCAAGTTGATTTATTCTCTGGTAAATCCATTGTATGCTATTCCGGTTCATGGAGAGTATAAGCATCTGGTTGCGCAGGCGAAGATCGCAGAGGAACTTGGATATGACAGTGACCATATTAAGATCCTTTCTTCCGGTGATGTGCTTGAAATTGACGAGAATGGTGCGGATGTTACCGGACATGTACAGGTTGGAAATATTATGGTAGATGGTCTTGGCGTAGGTGATGTCGGAAACATTGTATTGCGTGACCGTCAGCGTCTGGCAGAAGATGGAATCATTATTGTTGTTATGACACTTGAGAGTGGATCCGGTCAGGTACTTGCTGGTCCGGATATTGTATCTCGTGGATTTGTATATGTACGTAACTCCGAGAGCCTTATGGATGAAGCAAAGACGGTTCTCGACCGAACAATGGAATATTGTATGGATCACAATATTACCGATTGGGGAAAGATTAAAAATGAGGTCAAAGACGCTTTGGGAGATTTCGTCTGGAAAGAGACAAAGAGACGTCCAATGATTATGCCAATCATTATGGAAGTATAGGAGTAACCTATGGACATTAATAAGGCTTTATTTAAATTCATCAAAATAGGATTTACGATTATGATCATATTGTTTGTTCTGTTCGCGACTGTTTATCTGAGCAGAACAGGATATGATTATGGGTATCGCCTTTTTACAGAGACTGCGGTGGATGAGGCGCCGGGAACGGATATTCTCGTACAGATTAAGCAGGAAACATCGAACTGGCAGGTTGGCAAGCTGTTGGAACAAAAAGGCCTGGTAAGAGATGGGAAACTTTTTTACCTGCAGCTTAAGACATCTGCTTACAGTAAGAGTATAAAGCCGGGGGTCTATACATTGAACACTTCTATGACCCCGAAAGAGATGATGATCGTTATGTCAGGACAGGAAACACAGACAGAGGCTACGGAAGAGGAAACCACCTCTTAAAAAATTGACAAGTTATACCTGACAAAGCTGACGATGATACACCATTGAGGACATTGATATGATAGTAGAGAAACGTCTGGTGACATATATCAATTCTCTGGATACAGGGAATACAAAAGTACTGGATGAGATCGAACGAGAAGCTCTGGATTCCTATGTGCCGATTATTCGCAAGGAGATGCAGAGCTTTTTGAAACTGTTGCTGGCAATGAACCGGCCGAAAAGAATTCTTGAGGTTGGGACTGCAGTTGGTTTTTCATCGATACTCATGGCGGAGTATGCACCAAAAGATTGTAAGATTGTTACAATAGAAAATTACGAAAAAAGGATACCGATTGCACGTGCGAATTTTGTTCGGGCAGGAAAGGAAAAGCAGATTGCATTATTAGAGGGAGATGCGGCAGATGTATTAAAGACGCTGAATGAGCCATTTGATCTGATTTTTATGGATGCAGCTAAAGGACAGTACATTCATTTCATGCCGGATATTTTACGGCTTCTTAAAACAGGTGGAACACTGGTGTCGGACAATGTGTTGCAGGATGGCGATATTATCGAATCCCATTATGCGGTGACCCGTCGTAACCGTACGATTTATAAACGGATGCGGGAATATTTGTACGAACTGACACACAGAGAGGATTTGGTGACAGCAGTGCTTCCGGTAGGAGATGGAATTACGGTAAGCACAAAAGTTGAGGAAAACAATTCGGTGGAAGAAGAGAGGCAGGATAAGGATGAGAGAGATTGAGTTACTAGTCCCGGCGAGCAGTCTGGAAGTGTTAAAAATTGCAGTAATTTATGGTGCAGATGCGGTATATATTGGAGGAGAGGCTTTTGGACTTCGTGCGAAAGCAAAGAATTTCTCCATGGAAGATATGGCAGAAGGTATTGCTTTTGCACATGCACATAATGTAAAAGTCTATGTTACTGCAAATATTCTTGCACACAACTATGATTTAGATGGTGTGCGGGAGTATTTTAAAGAATTGAAAGATATGAAACCGGACCGCCCGGATGCACTCATTATTTCGGATCCTGGTGTGTTTATGATTGCAAAAGAAGTCTGTCCGGAAATTGAACGTCATATCAGCACGCAGGCAAACAATACCAATTATGGAACCTATCTTTTCTGGAAAGAACAGGGAGCAAGCCGTGTAGTGACGGCTCGTGAATTATCATTGAAGGAAATCAAAGAAATTCGTGAGCGCATTCCGGATGACCTTGAAATTGAAACATTTATTCATGGCGCAATGTGTATTTCCTATTCTGGAAGATGTCTGTTATCCAATTATTTTACGGGAAGAGATGCAAATAAAGGTGCCTGTACGCATCCGTGCCGGTGGAAGTATTCGGTGGTTGAGGAAAAGCGACCGGGAGAGTACCTTCCGGTATATGAAAACGAACGTGGAACCTATATCTTTAATTCCAAGGATCTGTGTATGATCGAACACATTCCGGATCTGATTGATGCAGGAATTGACAGTTATAAAATCGAAGGACGCATGAAGACTGCGTTATATGTTGCAACGGTTGCGAGAACTTATCGTAAGGCGATTGATGATTATCTGGAATCACCGGAAAAATACAAAGAGAATATGCCATGGTATTTAGATCAGATCAAAAGCTGCACATACCGTCAGTTTACGACTGGATTTTTCTATGGAAAACCAACAGAGGAAACTCAGATATATGATAATAATACTTATGAAAAAGGGTATACATACCTTGGAATCGTAGGCAAGAAAAATGCAGATGGTATGTATCAGCTGGAGCAGCGCAATAAGTTTTCGGTAGGCGAAACGATTGAGGTAATGAAGCCAAATGGAGAGAATCTTGAAGTTGTCGTACAGCGTATGACAGATGAAAACGGGGAGGAGATCACATCCTGTCCGCATCCACAGCAGATTTTTTATGTGGATCTTGGAGTAGAACTGGATATGTATGATATTCTCCGCAGACGTGAGAATGAAGCAATCGCATTGGACTAGTATAGCATTTTAAGAGAATATTAAGAAAACACCCTCTGGTCATTCATTGCGAAAGGCCAGAGGGTGTGCTAGTATTATAGATAAAGTGAGTGCGAAATCAGAGTGATGGAAGCACGAAAAGATAAACTGACAGATGGGCAAGAGGAGGATTTGTATGAGGCAGAATTTGAAAAAACTGATCGCATTTGTATGTGCGGTTGCAATGGTGATTACGATGGCTCCGGCAAACGCCGAGGCAGCAAAAAAGAAGGTGGCTTTTGTCAAGAGTTATACCGCTTTGTACGAGAATGATACGAATAAGGGTGTGTATACATATACAGTTAAGAATCTGATTAAGGGACAGAAGGTAAAGTGGTCCATTTCCGGAACTGGTAAGAGATATGCAAAGTTGTCAAAGACGACAACAAAAGTATCAAGAACGACTTCTTCCAACAAATTGACAATTCGTACTAAGAAAAAGACTGCAGCAAAGAACAAGACTGTGATTGTGACAGCTAAAATCTACAACAGGAACGGAAAGTTACAGTATACATTAGTGGCAAAGACTGCAAAAATCAAGGTACTTCCTACAAAGATTCAAATTGTAGGAGATGCTGCAGATCAGACAGAATTCTTGATTGGTAAAACCTATCGGTTTCAGTTTAAAATTACACCAGCGAATGCCACAAGCAAAAATGTGTGGTCTGCAACAGATGAGACAGGTGCAAAAATTACACAGATGACAAGCAGTGGTGCTTTTACACCTGCTAAAGAAGGAACCTATACAATTTGCGTACAGGCAAAGAATGGAAGCAAGGTTGTTAAAACAGCGAAGAAGACGATTAAGGTCGGAACGACCATGACCGATGCAAAACAGACGGCAGTGAAGAAAATCGTAGCAGAATATTCAAGTTCTGCAAAGAATCTTGTTACGAAAGACAGTTTTCAGGTAACAAATGCTGCGGGGGAGAGAAGCGAAGTGAAATCTATCGAATTTTCGACTGATGGCAAAGAAGTTACTCTGAATTTATATGCAAATCTGAAAGATGAGAAGGAATATATGGTGACGGATGGCAAGATGTCCTACAATTTTACTGCACATATCGGGCAGCCCGTAAGTCTGAAAATTCTGACAACACAGGTGACGGCAGAGAGGGAGACACCGATTGTTTATGCACTGTATGATTCCTATGGTATTGATGTATTAGATGCATATCCTGGAACTGTGGAGTATGACTACAAGATTACGAATGGATATCTCACCGATCAGAATAAAATCTTTATGAAGAAAGTCGGAGATACCGGTATTATTAATCTGACTTATACAAATAAAGATGATAATAAGCTGGTATTTAAGGATACTGCAACGGTAGTATGTGTTGCGGCCAATGCGGCAGAAGATACCAATTTAACATTGACAACATCGGAAAAAGCGCCAGATTACGGTGTGGCTTCTTACAAAGACAACCGTAAGGTCGCATCCGGCAGTAATTATTATGCGCATTTCCGTGCTCTTGATGAAGATAAGAACGAAATCAAATATGATGCAGTAAGTTTTGAATCTTCTGATCCGGATACATTGCTTATCAATAATGAGAGCAATGGTGTTGCGAAGGTAACTGCGGTAAAGAGCGGAACGGTTCGTATTATTGTTACAGCAACTAAGGGAAAACAGGAATACACTTATACCTATGAAGTGACAGTTGCAGAACCTGCATATTTGAAAAATATAAAATTAGATCAGAACACACTGATGTTATCCAATCGCTATGTTGCAGGATACAGGGGCTATATTAATGTTGAGGCAACAGATCAGTACGGAGATGATTTCGCATTGAACAATGAGTCAGTACAGATTACAGGAACAAATGCCTATGCTGTAAAATATGATGAGATTAATGACCGTATTATTGTGGATCCGACGGGGATGATCGCAGGTACATACAGCTATACCATGACCGTAACAGTAGGAAGTCATAAAGCAACAACAGGATTTAATGTCGTTGTCCAGACACCGCCGGAAAATGGTGCAGTTACATACAAGATTGATATGGATCAGCCGGTTGTTGATATGGCATTGAAAGGAACGGAAAATGATCTTGTAAATGCAAAAACAGTAAATATACGTCTGGCACAATACAAAGGCGGTATATTCTATGATTACGTTTACATCCAGTCTGCTACAATTAAAAAGGGTGATCTGTACTACACAACAGATCTGACAAAGACTGGAACTTCTATAGCCGGAAGTACTGTTTCAGGAACGACCATTCCGGTTACAACAGTATCTTTGAATAAAAACGTAGCAACAAAAGCGCAGACCGGAGTGTATGCCATTGAATTAAAGTTTTATGCAGGAAGCAATACCGCAGGTCTTGCTACGGTCAATGGATACCTTGAAGTTACTGACAGCCAGATAGCGCCGGAAATTGCCGTGGAGCAAACGACAGCATCTGCGTCATGTACGACAGCTTTGGATCTTGCAAAGAATTGTCTGAGTGTTGCCGGCGTGAGTGGAGAAATCGTAGAGTGTACAGTCACTGGTACAAATACATCCGGTTCGGCTTATAAGCTTGCAACAAAGGAATCGGTAAATATTAAATCCGTTACTGTACAGACCACAATGACATTATCGGATGGAACCAAAGTAGTATCAAATTACGAGATTTCTGTGGGTAAGACATTAAAGAATCTATAAGAGATATGGAACGCTCTGTACTAGAAAAATGAATGCGCGCGACGAAAGTCGCGCGCATTTGTATTCTATATGTTTAGAACCATTATTTGTAAAAATTGATGATTCGATCAAGTCTTGCAGTCATATTGGAAAGCAAAGCATCTAATATTGTGATAGCTGCCATTGTTTCCACAACAACAACCGCACGCGGAACAATAATTGGATCATGACGGCCTTTGATAGTAATCTCAATGTCCTCACCGGATTTATTTACCGTATGCTGTGTTGCAGCAATGGATGGTGTAGGTTTTACAGCAGCGCGGAAAACAAGCGGAGAACCGTCGCTCATGCCACCGAGCGTTCCACCGGAATGATTGGTGGCTTTTTTAATTGTGTTGCCGTCCATAACGAAAGCATCATTGTTTGTAAGTCCGGTAGATGTTGCAACAGAAAAACCGTCTCCGATTTCAAAACCTTTGACCGCACCAATGGAAAGGATTGCCTTGGCAAGATTGGCATCCAGTTTTTCGAAAACAGGATCGCCCAGGCCAATCGGCAGACCGTTGACAATACATTCAATGATACCGCCGGATGAATTCGTTTTGTTCAGACATTTTTCCAAATAAGCGGCAGCTTCTTCGGCCGCTTTTGTGTCCGGCATATATAAGGCATTGTCATTGACAACGGAAGCATCGAAACGAGTGGCATCCACGGAAACAGGGCCGATGGATTTGCTGTATGCAAAACAGGTAATGCCCATCTGTTCCAGAACTTTTGCTGCGACAGCACCTCCGGCAACGCGACCGATTGTTTCACGACCGGAGGAACGTCCGCCACCGCGATAATCGCGAAAACCATATTTTACATCAAAACCAAGATCGGCATGGCCGGGACGATAGTAGGAGGCAATCTCACTGTAATCTTTCGAATGCTGATCCTTGTTCCATACCATCATGGAAATTGGTGTACCAGTTGTTTTCCCTTCAAAAATACCGGAAAGAATTTCCACAGTATCGGACTCGTTTCGCTGGGTTGTAAATTTGGACTGTCCCGGCTTTCTGCGATCAAGATATTTTTGAATATCTTCCTCACAAAGCTGCAGTCCGGCAGGGCAGCCATCCACAACAACACCGATTCCTTTGCCGTGGGATTCGCCCCATGTAGTGATTCTGAATATATTTCCAAATGAAGATCCTGCCATAATTTCCTCCTCAGGTATAAGCGTTTTCTTACCATAGTATAATGAACCTTAAGTTGAATAGTCAAGGAACTTATGATATATTTTTTATTGGGCACATATGTAACATCTGTCCTTTGAACTTGCCGAAGGCAATTTTAAATGGGCTGATGTTCAAGGTGAGAGGAGTAACAAAATGGAGTTTAATGCAGTATTTCTGGATTGACAAGAGCCTTACGAACGAAGACTTTGAATATACGATCAATCGCTGTTATACCAGCTATATGCAGCAGACGAATGATGTACTTTTTAATCTGCTTGATTCCCATGATACCAAGCGGCTTCGTTCGGATGTGAAAAATCTGGATGAATATTATAGCAACACTGCTTTCCAATGGCATTTTGATACGAAAAATAAAACGATAAGACAGGAAAGAAAAATGGCAAGTTATGAATTATTAAAACAGGAAGGCCGTGCAAAACGCGGTATCTTCCATACGGTGCATGGAGATATTCAGACACCGGTATTTATGAATGTTGGAACAATTGGCGCAATCAAGGGTGCGGTATCCACAGAAGACCTAAAAGAAATTCATTGTCAGGTGGAATTGTCAAACACATACCATCTGCATGTGAGACCGGGGGACAAGTTGATCAAGGAAATCGGTGGTCTTCATAAGTTTATGGTCTGGGATCGTCCGATTCTTACCGATTCCGGCGGATTTCAGGTATTTTCGCTGGCAGGCTTGCGCAAGATTAAAGAAGAAGGTGTGTATTTTCATTCACACGTGGATGGTGCCAAAATTTTTATGGGACCGGAAGAGAGTATGCAGATTCAATCGAATCTTGGCTCTACGATTGCTATGGCTTTTGATGAATGTCCTTCGAGTGTAGCGGATCGCAGATATGTGGAAGATTCTGTCAACCGCACGGCCCGGTGGCTGGAGCGTTGCAAAAAAGAGATGCAGAGACTGAATGCATTGCCGGATACGATCAATAAGGAGCAGCTTTTGTTTGGTATCAATCAGGGAGCAATCTATGAAGATATCCGTATTGACCATGCAAAACGCATTGCAGAGATGGATCTGGATGGCTACGCTGTGGGCGGACTTGCTGTCGGTGAGACACATGAGGAAATGTATCATATTCTGGATGAGACTGTTCCACATCTGCCGGTCAATAAACCAACTTACCTGATGGGAGTTGGTACTCCGGCAAATATTTTGGAAGGCGTTGCCCGTGGAGTGGATTTCTTCGATTGTGTATATCCGAGCCGCAACGGACGCCATGGACATGTGTATACCAATCAGGGAAAACTGAATCTGTTTAATCAGAAATTTGAAAAAGATATGCGTCCGATTGAGGAAGGCTGCCAGTGCCCTGCATGTAGAACCTACAGTCGTGCATATATCCGACATCTTCTGAAAGCAAAAGAAATGCTTGGTATGCGCCTTTGCGTCCTGCACAATTTGTATTTCTACAATACGATGATGGAAGAAATCCGTGATGCACTCGATGAAGGAAGATTCCATTCCTACAAAGAGGAAAAATTATACGGCATGCAGCAGGGAGAACATTAAAAAAGTCTAAAATGGGCAAAAAGACTTGCCCTTAGGTTATAATTTGTGTACAATATTCTTTAGTATTTTAATATTAGGAGGAATAATTGATGTACTCAATTTTAGCGAACGCAACAAACGGTGGTGCCGGCGGAATGCTTGGAATGATTCTCTGGCTTGTAATTATCTTTGCATTTATGTATTTTCTGATGATTCGTCCACAGAAAAAGGAACAGAAGAAGAAAGATCTTATGCTTTCTGAAGTAGCAGTTGGAGATACTGTTCTTACAACTGCAGGTTTTTATGGAACAATTATTGATATTGTAGATGATACAGTTATCGTGGAGTTCGGTAACAACAAGAATTGCCGTATTCCAATGCAGAAATCTTCTATCGCTGATGTAGAGAAACCAGAGTCTGCAACTGAATCAAAATAAGTATGTAATATAAGGAGCTGTCGCAGGGCAGCTCCTTTTGTTATGTTTGATTGGAATAGTAAAAACGTACTATTATAATTGAGGGTTATAAATTTTATAAAAAAGTAAAATATTATTTAGGTTGAAAAGAAAGGCACATTGCTATATAGTAATAGATAATAGACTTTTATTACAGAAAAGAGGATGAAACATGGAGTGTCAAATTGGTGTAATTTCCGGTGATGGAATCGGACCGGAGATTGTTACAGAGGCAAAAAAAGTATTAGATCAGATTGGAAATAAATATGGTCATAAATTTCACTATACAGAGATTTTGATGGGTGGCTGTTCTATCGATGCAACAGGAGTGCCGCTTACCGACGAGGCAATTGCAGCAGCAAAAGCCAGCGATGCGGTACTGATGGGATCCATTGGTGGTAATACTTCCACATCCCCATGGTATAAGCTTGCACCGAACCTTCGTCCGGAGGCAGGATTGCTGAAATTGCGTAAGTCCCTGAATCTGTTCGCAAATCTTCGCCCGGCATATTTATATGAAGAGCTGAAAGCAGCGTGTCCGCTTCGTGATGACATTATCGGAAATGGTTTTGATATGATGATCATGCGTGAGCTGACAGGCGGTCTGTATTTCGGAGATCGAAAGACAGAGACTGTTGATGGCGTCGTGACAGCAACCGATACACTTACATATAACGAAAACGAAATTCGAAGAATTGCAAAACGCGGTTTTGATATTGCAATGAAACGCCGTAAGAAAGTTACTTCCGTGGACAAGGCAAATGTACTGGATTCTTCCAGACTATGGAGAAAAATCGTGGAAGAAGTCGCAAAGGATTATCCGGAAGTAGAATATGAGCATATGCTGGTTGATAACTGTGCTATGCAGTTGGTAAAGGATCCAAAGCAGTTTGATGTTATTTTGACAGAAAACATGTTTGGTGATATTTTATCAGATGAGGCATCTATGGTAACAGGATCCATTGGAATGTTATCATCCGCCAGCCTGAACGATACAAAGTTCGGACTTTATGAGCCGAGTGGCGGATCTGCTCCTGATATTGCCGGAAAAGGAATTGCCAATCCGATTGCAACTATTTTGAGCGCAGCAATGATGCTTCGTTATACATTTGACCTGGACAAAGAGGCAGATGCCATTGAAGCAGCTGTTAAAAAGGTATTAAAAGAGGGTTATCGTACCATCGACATTATGCCACAGGCAGGAGAAAGCACTGACGGAATTACACAGGTCGGTACTGCACAGATGGGAGATCTTATTGCACAGTATGTGTAAGCAGGACAGTAAAAGGAGATAAATAAAATGATTAGTGATAACGCAAGAAGCGGAATGCAGCAGGCTCCGGCACGAAGCCTTTTTAATGCATTAGGATTTACCGCAGAAGAATTAAAAAAGCCAATGGTCGGAATCGTAAGCTCATACAATGAGATTGTTCCGGGACATATGAACATTGATAAAATCGTTAACGCTGTAAAGCTTGGAGTTGCAGAGGCCGGCGGTGTACCGGTTGTATTCCCTGCAATCGCAGTATGTGACGGTATTGCAATGGGACACGTTGGAATGAAGTATTCTCTTGTTACAAGAGATCTTATCGCAGATTCCACAGAGTGTATGGCAATCGCACATCAGTTTGATGCACTTGTTATGGTCCCAAACTGTGACAAGAATGTACCGGGACTTCTGATGGCAGCCGCAAGACTGAACCTCCCTACCGTATTTGTATCCGGTGGTCCGATGCTTGCTGGTCATGTAAAAGGCAAAAAGAGAAGTCTTTCTTCTATGTTTGAGGCTGTTGGTTCTTATGCGGCAGGAACAATGACAGAAGAAGATGTTACAGAATATGAGAATAAAGTATGTCCGACATGCGGATCATGCTCCGGTATGTATACCGCGAATTCTATGAACTGTCTGACAGAGGCTCTTGGTATGGGCCTTCGTGGAAATGGAACAATTCCGGCTGTATATTCTGAGAGAATCAAACTTGCGAAACATGCAGGTATGGCAGTTATGGATATGTTCAATAAAAATATCCGTGCTCGAGATATTATTACAAAAGAATCCATCTTAAATGCACTGACGGTTGATATGGCGCTGGGATGTTCTACAAACTCCATGTTACATCTGCCGGCAATTGCACATGAGATCGGCTTTGATTTTGATATCAGTTTTGCGAACCCGATCAGTGAGAAGACTCCGAACTTATGTCATCTTGCTCCGGCAGGTCCTACCTATATGGAAGACTTAAATGAGGCCGGCGGTGTTTATGCAGTAATGAAAGAACTTGCAGACATCGGATTATTAAATACAGACTGTATGACAGTTACCGGAAAGACAATCGGAGAGAATATTGCAAATGCCGTAAACCTTGATCCGGAAGTTATTCGTCCGGTAGACAATCCATACAGCAAGACAGGTGGACTTGCAGTTCTCAAAGGAAATCTTGCGCCTGACGGATCTGTTGTAAAGCGTTCCGCAGTCGTAGATGAAATGATGGTTCATGAAGGACCGGCCCGTGTCTTTGAATGTGAGGAAGATGCGATTGCTGCAATTAAGGGCGGCAAGATCGTAGAGGGAGACGTTGTAGTTATCCGCTATGAGGGACCAAAGGGCGGACCGGGTATGAGAGAAATGTTAAATCCTACTTCTGCAATCGCAGGAATGGGACTTGGAAGTTCGGTAGCTTTGATTACGGACGGACGTTTCTCCGGTGCATCGAGAGGTGCATCCATCGGACACGTTTCGCCGGAAGCAGCAGTCGGCGGACCAATCGCTCTGGTAGAAGAAGGCGACATCATCAAGATCAACATTCCAGAGATGACACTGAATGTTGATGTATCGGATGAAGAACTGGCAACACGTCGTGCAAAATGGCAGCCAAGAGAGCCAAAAGTTACAACAGGTTACTTAAAGAGATATGCATCCTTAGTTACATCTGGAAACCGTGGAGCTGTACTCGAAATTAAGGATGAGAAGTAGATAGAAATTAGAGGATTATAAAATGCAGTTAACAGGATCACAAGTTATTATCGAGTGTTTAAAGGAACAGGGTGTGGATACCGTATTCGGATATCCGGGCGGAGCGATTTTGAACGTCTATGATGAGTTATACAAGCATCCGGAAATCAAACATGTGTTGACATCTCATGAGCAGGGAGCTTCCCATGCGGCTGACGGATATGCACGCAGCACAGGTAAAGTTGGTGTCTGTATGGCTACAAGCGGACCGGGAGCAACCAACCTCGTCACAGGAATCGCTACTGCATATATGGATTCAATTCCGATCGTAGCAATCACTTGTAATGTTGGTGTTTCCCTGCTTGGAAAAGACAGCTTTCAGGAGATTGATATTGCAGGTATTACAACACCAATCACAAAATACAGTTTTATTGTAAAGGATGTCACAAAGCTTGCAGATACTATCCGCCGGGCATTTTCTATTGCACGTAAGGGACGTCCGGGTCCGGTCCTTGTGGATATCACAAAGGACGTAACCGCAAATAAAGTAGATTATGTAAAGCAGGAGCCTGTATTTACACAGCCGGATTGCTCTGCTTTTACCGAAGAAGACATTGATAAAGCAATCCATATGATTGAAAAGGCAAAAAAGCCATACATATTCGTAGGTGGTGGCGCTATTCTTTCGGGCGCAAGTGAGACGTTAAAAGCATTTGTTGAAAAAGTAGATGCACCAGTATGTGACACACTTATGGGTAAAGGCGCATATGATGGTACATCAGCAAATTATACCGGAATGCTTGGAATGCATGGAACAAAGACATCGAATCTGGGTGTGAGCGAATGTGATCTTCTGATTGCAATCGGTGTACGTTTTTCGGATCGTGTATTTGGTAATCCAAAGAAATTTGCAAAACAGGCAAAGATTTTACAGATCGATATCGATCCGGTTGAAATTAATAAAAATATTATTGTAAACCACAGTATTGTCGGGGATGTAGCAATTGTCCTTAACATACTGAACGAAAAGTTAGGAAAGCAGAGTCATACAGAGTGGCTTTCCCATATTGCAGAATATCAGAAGCAGTATCCATTGACTTTCCCGAAAGAGGGACTGAGTGGTCCGTTTATGATTGCAAAGATTTATGAGATGGCAAAAGATGCAATCATGGTTACAGAAGTCGGACAGCATCAGATGTGGGCTGCACAGTATTTTAAATACAGCAAACCAAGAACGCTGTTGACATCCGGAGGGCTTGGCACGATGGGATATGGACTGGGCGCAGCCATCGGTGCGCAGACTGCAAATCCGGATAAGCAGGTAATCAATATTGCCGGAGACGGATGTTTCCGTATGAATATGAATGAACTTGCGACAGCATCAAGACAAAAGCTTCCTTTGATTGAAGTGATTGTCAATAACCATGTACTCGGAATGGTCCGCCAGTGGCAGACACTTTTCTATAAAGAACATTATTCCGCAACTGTTTTGGATGATGGTGTGGATTATGTAAAGATTGCAGAGGCAATGGGAGCGACCGCCCGTCGTGTTACGACACAGGAAGAGTTTGTTGCAGCATTCAAAGAAGCGCTTGCATGTAAGACTCCGTTCGTCATTGATGCAATCATTGATTCGGATGACAAGGTATGGCCGATGGTCGCACCGGGAGCTCCAATCAGCGAATGTTTTGATGGAAAAGATCTCGAGAATAAAAATGCGTAAGTAACAAATTAATGTAAATATAGGAGGAAGTTAGAAATGAGCAGAGTGTACAATTTCTCAGCAGGACCGGCTGTATTGCCGGAAGAGGTACTCAAAGAGGCAGCAGATGAGATGTTAGATTACAAGGGATGTGGAATGTCCGTTATGGAAATGAGCCACAGATCTAAAGTTTTCGATGACATCATTAAAGATGCAGAGAAAGATTTAAGAGAGTTAATGAACATTCCAGATAATTACAAGGTAATGTTCTTACAGGGAGGAGCATCCCAGCAGTTTGCCGCAGTTCCAATGAACCTGATGAAGAATAAGAAAGCTGGATATATCGTAACAGGCCAGTGGGCAAAGAAAGCTTTCCAGGAAGCAAAGATGTATGGAGAAGCCATTGAGCTTGCATCCTCTGCAGACGAGACATTCTCTTATATTCCGGATTGTTCTGATCTTGATATTCCGGAAGATCTGGATTATGTATACATTTGTGAGAACAACACAATTTACGGAACAAAATACAAAAAGCTTCCAAACACAAAAGGAAAGACTTTAGTAGCAGACGTATCTTCCTGCTTCTTATCTGAGCCGGTTGATGTAGAAAAGTATGGTGTAATCTATGGTGGTGTACAGAAGAACGTAGGACCTGCAGGTGTTGTTATCGTAATTGCACGTGAGGATCTGATTACAGATGATGTACTTCCGGGTACACCAACCATGTTAAAGTGGAAGACACAGGCAGACAATGACAGTCTTTATAATACACCTCCATGCTACGGCATCTATATCTGT
>OMBR01000559.1_pt1 | contig 18563 bp, 17 predicted proteins | sample 1674041 | NCBI WGS metagenome assembly OMBR01 (sample SAMEA103958138, study PRJEB25191) | human gut metagenome | biome: human-associated habitat [ENVO:00009003]; feature: intestine environment [ENVO:2100002]; material: feces | place: Germany | collected 2013/2015
ATAAAAGGAACTGGTAAACATTATCTTCTGAGATTTTGTCCTGCCTGATATTATATAGTCTTGTTTCGACTTCTTCCATGGCATCCTCAATATCAGTGATTTCATCATATAGCTTGTCCAAACGTTCCTGCATGTCATTATATTTTTTGTCATAATTCTTATCGGATACAGATAAATGATCCATCTGGTCAGCAAGCCTGTTTTTTGCCCCGGTTGTCTGGCTCAGTCTATCTTTTAATCCATCATATTCCTTGTCAAGCTCCGAAGTATCAATGCTGCTTCCTATCTGCTTACGGATTTCCTGCTCAAACTTTGGATTCTTTACAAATTTACGGATAATTTCCTCAACTGCCGCATTGATTCTGTCCTCATTCCACTGTCTTTTATAAGTACAGCGGTGTCCGTCCACAAGCTTCCTGTGTTTGCAGGCATAATAGAAATAATCCTTGTAATAGCCTCCGTCCGGATGCTTCTTACGATTCACATTGCCATACATACCGCTTCCACATACAGGGCACTTAATAATCCCTGATAAAATATGTTCATGCTCAAGACTATGTGTTTTTACCTGTAAAACACCTGTCTCCTGCCGCTTTCTGTGTGCCTGGTTCCACATTTCTTCTGATATAATTGCCTCATGGACTCCATCACTTAGCAAGTAATCCTTTTGTTTTACGATATGATATTCATTCCTTGTTCCCGGAATCTTCTCATTTTTTCTTCTGCCAAATGCAAGCTTACCGCAATATATCGGATTGTCCAGCACACCCTTGACGAATGATGTAGAAAAACCTTCAATTGTGTTATTCTGGCGAAGCTTTTTCTTATAACCACTGTTATTTAAAAATGCAGCTATCGCAGCCATTCCCATCGTTGTATTGACGAATTTATCATATATAATACGGATAATCTCTGCTTCATCTTCTGCAATGATAAGTTCACCATTTACCAGCTGATAGCCATATGGCGCAAATCCGCCGTTCCATCTGCCTTCTCTCGCTTTCTGTCTGCGGCCTTCCATTGTCTGGACAAGGATATTCTCACGTTCTATCTCTGCAACCGCAGATAACACAGATATCATCAGCTTCCCGACATCCTTAGAGCTGTCAATCCCATCCTCTACACAGATAAGATTAACTCCATAATCCTGCATTTTCTGCAATGACGATAAAACATCTGCAGCATTTCTTCCAAATCGTGACAGCTTAAATACCAGCACATAATCAACATTGTCTTTGCCACTTTCTACATCCGCAAGCATCTGCTTAAACTGTGGTCTGCCTTCCACACTTTTGCCAGATTTACCCTCATCAGAATATTCCCCGACGATAGACATTTCCTGATACTCTGCGTATTTTCTAAGCTTGTCCTTCTGTGCATCAAGACTGTAACCATCTACCTGCATGGAAGTGGAAACTCTTGTATATATGTAACATTTCTGCTGTTTTTTCATCAGATGTTATCTCCTTTTTACTTCCTTGGAAACCTCTTTAATGCTTTCAAGATATGCTTTTTCGACTGGTGTCAAAGTAATCTCCTGATATTTTCTGTATTCTGACTTTGCTTTCTCCAACGCCTGTTTATGACTTACAGAACCGGAACCAGTTAAAAGCTTTCTGTTTCCTGATGACAAAACACTATCCAATTGCTTTACATAATCATCCATGTACATAGGTTTATGTTCAATTGCATTAATTTCTGCCAAATCAAAATAACCAGATACAAGATTATTTAATACTTTTAGTTCACTCTCATCCAGATAATTTTTTGCAATTCCTATATCTTTTAATGCTGGTAATTCACCTGAAAATGAAGTAAGTCCCATAAATGGTTTTTGTGCATCAGCACGTTGATATATAACCTCTGCCGCAGTATGACCATGTGCTGCATAGTGAAGTTTATTCTGAACAATTTTAAAGAATCTAACAGACTCTTCGCTATGAGGATTGTAATCTACACTCGTAGCATACAAATCAAGAACCTGGCGATACAATACCTTTTCTGAAGATCTTATATCCCTGATTCTGTCAAGTAACTCTTTCCAGTAATTTCCTCCACCATTTCCTTTCAAACGCTCGTCATCTATCGTAAATCCCTTAATCATATATTCTTTTAGCCGCTTTGTTGCCCACTGCCTGAATCTTGTTGCAATCACTGATTTAATACGGTATCCAAGAGAGATAATCATATCTAAATTGTAATAAGTAACATTATATGTTTTTCCATCATCTGCAGTTGTTCGGAATTTCCGAACAACTGAATCCTTATCCAGCTCCCCTTCTTCGAATATATGCTTTATATGTTCACTTATATTTGATTTACTGCATTGATATAATTCAGTAAGCTGCTGTTGTGTCAGCCACACTGTATCATCTTCTATTTTAACTTCTATATTTGTCTGCCCATCATCAGTCTGATATATAAGTATTTCCCCATATTCATCGGTTCCAATTTTATCTGCCATAAGCACCTCTCCAATCCATTACTTCTTAGTTATGAAATGTGAACACATGTGTTCACTATTGTCCCAACTAAATCTTATCATCATTCCAACCTCTGTTCAACCAAAACTTTTTCCAAGATGAAAGAATAAAACAAAAAGACTCCACTCCTATGAATGAAGTCCCGTAATATATGTATACATCCCGTAACATATTATCTACAGGATGCCAGCTGCCTATGCAGCCTTTTTGTCCAGAAACTGTTTTACCCCACCTAAGTAATAACAGAACCGGTCAAATTGTTTCTGCCTGCTTACTTTCTCGTCATCAATTGAATCCTTGATCATCATACACACCTCTACTTCTTCTTTTATCTCTGGTGCATATTTAATAATCATGTCTGCAAGAAAGCTACAGCAGCGTTCAAAATCCTTGTTCATTGCCAAGCCTCCTCAAAATATTATCTTGTGAATAATTCACAGAACATATTTTATCTCAAGACTTACTAAAATGGAATAGATTTTACTGAATGGTAGTTTTCAAATATTTCTATCTATCGCAAATCAATTCTCTCAAGGCACATATCCTGCGATATAACCAGAGTCTTCTATGTCTTTTCCTGCTCAAACAATATTCCTTCTTATATATTAGTCCCCGGCGACGGCTAGATACGCATTAGAGATGTCTCCATCCAAATGCTGTTCTAGCAAGGGATTTTTCCCTTTAACCCTTTGTTTATTATATGTGGTGGCGCTTTTTGCCCCCATTTTATCATTTTGGTGGCGCTTTCTGCCCCCACTTTATGATTTTGACGGCGCTTTTTGCCCCCACTTTTTATGTTCTGATTTCATTGTAATCTTGTTTAGATTCCAGATTTTAAAAAACGGGGGCGCAAAATGGGGCCATTTTTGAATTCCGGGGGCGCTTTTCGCCCCCAAATAGTGAAAGTGGGGGCACTTTCTGCCCCCACTCAGGAAATATTGCTAAAATACAGTTTAGATTTACCATACATACAAATCTGGAAGTTATCATACCGCCTTTATTATTTTCTCTACATCTTTTTTTCTTGATAGCCATATAACTTTATCATCATATCTATCTAAAATACTTCTTATTTCTTTCAGATTTTTATTCTGAAAAGTTTCAGTCCATTTCAAAAGGTTATAGACCGATTTCAAAGTTTCTCTTTTTCCTTTTTGTATTCCCAATTTTCTTTTTATAGAGCGCATAATAATTCTACTTTTATATAAATAACCAGGCATATCTAAAACATATATTTTATCAGCTTCATCAAAACTTTGCTGTACCCAGGCATAATATACCCCCTCAATTATCCACTCATCATTATTATATAATATTTCTTGTAATAACGCTTTTCGTTCATCAAGCGTTCTCTTTTTGCCATATTCTTTGGCGTTATTATCCCATTGAATATCATCTAAGTCGAAACAGGAAATATTATACTTTTTTGAAAGTGCATTTGCTAAATAGGTTTTTCCAGAACCACTGCAACCAATAATATGTATTTTCATAAGTCAGTATTTTCCTTTATCAAACTCCTTTTATTTCTGCTGAATCATCTTAAAATGCTCCAATGCCTCCACAATTGCTCTCTCTTTATCTTCCGGACACTGTGGTTGCCTACTGTCTTCATTTTTAGGTAAATTATAATTCTTTTCAACCTCAATTCCACATTTTCTCTTTACCTGTGAAATATACAGATTGGAAACTTTCATGCCGGCATTATGTTCAGACACATACTTCTTTATCTCATCATATGTTGCCTTAGTCTCTGCAGATGTTATATCCACATCATCAAGTTCAATCGTTACATTAATGTAATCATCTGGCTTTTGTTTCAGTTGGGACAAAAGAACAACCGTTTCCACATGTGTAGTATTCCCAAACTGATCCACCGCCCTTACCTTGCAAAGCTCATATCCGCCCTCACAAAGCACCTTAAGATCCCTCGCTAACGTCGCCGAATCACAGCTTACATACACGATCCGCTCCGGCTGCATCTTAAGCATCGTCTCAAGACATACACCATCGCACCCCTTTCGCGGCGGATCGACCACGATCACATCCGGGTGCAGCATATCTGCATCTGTGTCTTTCTTTTTTTCATAAAATGCCGGCAGCACTTCCTCTGCTTTTCCTACAAAAAACTCAGCATTATTGATACCGTTGAGCGCCGCATTATTCTTCGCATCCTCGATTGCCTGTGGGACGATCTCCACCCCATAAACTTTTCCCGCTTTCTGTGCAAGAAAAAGTGAAATCGTGCCGATGCCGCAATATAGATCCCACACGGTCTCTTTTCCGGTCAGTCCCGCATAGTCGAGCGCAAGGCTGTAGAGTTTTTCCGTCTGGACAGGATTGACCTGATAAAATGACTGCGGTGAAATATGGTATGCGACCGCTGTATCAGTCAGTGAAAAATCCTTCGTATCGCGTAGATGGATCATATCGGTAATGTATGGATCGCCCCAGATACATTTCGTCACATCCCCGAGGATCACATTTGTTTTCTTCGTATTCTGATTGATGGAAATGCTCTTCATTCCCTCGATGGCTGTCAATCTGTCGATCAGTTTTTCCACTTTAGGAAGACTATTTCCGTTGATAATCACACAGACCATAAGCTCTTTTGTGGAAAACCCATAGCGGATCAGGACATGACGAACCAGCCCCTTACCTGTATTTTCATCGTAAGATGCCACATGATATTCTTTCATATAAGAAAGGACTTCATTTAAAATAATCTGATTTTCCTCCACACCCAGTTTACAGTCATTGACCGGGATAATACTGTGGGTACGCGCTGCATAAAAACCGGCAACCGGATTCCCATCTTTATCCGCACCGATCGGAAACTGTGCCTTGTTCCGGTAGCGGTATGGTTCTTTCATCCCCACGACAGGAAGCATGATTCGGTCGATCAATTCCGGCGCAAAACCGCCAATACGAATCAGATTTCCGCGCACTTTGTTCTGCTTAAATTCCAGCTGCTTTTCATAATCCAACGCCTGTATCTGACATCCGCCGCATCTCCTGTGAAGTTCACACTGTGGTGTCACACGAAATTTAGACGGCGATAAAATCTGCTCCACTCTCGCATAACCATAATTTTTCTTCATCTTTGTGATGCGGGCTTCGATCTCATCTCCAAGCACCGCATCTTTAACGAAAAAGGTCATGCCATCGTATTTTCCGATTCCTTCGCCGTCCACGCCCATATCTTCGATTTTCAGTTCTATGATATCATTTTTCTGCATAATTATAATTTCCCGGAGCGTCTGATATTGCTCTCAAGCAGACGGTTGTACCCCTGCCATTCCTGATTATTTTCCGGCACGTTGTTAAAGATTTCGCGCACCGTCTCCATCTTTGCATCGATATTATCCGCAAAACTGAGTGCTAATGCCTCCGGCAGCGCCGGTTTTTTCGGTGAACCAAACTCTAACTCGCCGTGATGTGCTAAAATACAGTGCTTTAACTCGCTTGCCAGTCCCTTTGGAAAATCCGGGATCGTGCGGATCCTGTCACCGACCATCTCGGTTCCGATAATAATATGTCCTAAAAGCTGACCGTCATCCGTGTAATCATTTTCCGGGAATGTGGAAAGCTCCTCTAATTTTCCGATATCATGGAAAATAGCTGCCGTGATCAAAAGATCGCGGTTTAACATCGGATAACAGCCTGCAAAATAATCACAGTGCTTTGCCACACTTAAGCTGTGCTCAAGCAGACCACCGACAAATCCGTGGTGCACAGTCTTTGCAGCAGAGTGGAATTTAAAGCGTTTTTCAAAATCTGCATCTTCCACAAAAAAGCTCTCTAACAGCTTCTTTAAATGCACTTCTTTGATGCTCGCAATCAGGCCTTTTAACTCCTCATACATCTGGTCGATATCCTTATCGCTGACCGGAAGGTAATCTTTTGGATCATACTCCCCTTCCTGCACCTTGCGGACACGCTTTACATTCAGCTGTAAATTGCCCTGAAAGCTGGTGATATCACCCATTACGGCTATGTAATCCAGTGAATCGAACTCGTCGATTCCAACAGAACCAGGCTCCCATATCTTCGCATCCAGTGTGCCCGTTTTGTCCTGTAAGATCAATGTATCATAAGGTTTTCCTGCCTTTGTCAGTGCAGACTGTTTTACTTTACATAGATAGATTTCATTAATTCGCTCGCCCTCTCTGAGGCTCTCAATATACTTCATACTACTCCTTATTCCTGCTTTTATTTTCTAAAATTATTATGCCTGTATCCGCATTTCTGCTTCTAAAACGCATACCGGTGTCCACATTTCTGTTTCTGACATGCATGGCCGCATCCGCATTTCTGCTTCTAAAATACATGCCTGTATCTGGTTCACATCTCTATGGCAGTACACTGACTTCTACCGTGCAGGTGATTTCCGTATAACCTTCCGGTCCCTGCCGCTCAATCTTCACTTCCACCGTATCTTCCGGCTTTAACGAAAGCAGTTTTTTCTCATAATTTTCTGCCGTAAGAATCTCATCCCCGTCAATCTCCGTAATGACATCCCCATTCTGAAGTCCCGCCGCCATTGCCGGTGAATCCATGCAGACATCTTTGATATAGGCGCCTTTTGGTATTTCATATTCACGTTCGATCGCCGCAGTAACCGTTGTCACTTCAAGCCCGATGTACGGAATATCCTGTCCGTTTGACAACATCTCAATCAACGCCTTTAATTCAGAAATAGAAATCGCTGTCAGTGTATTCTCATCGCCTGCACTACTGTATCCCTGCATCACGATCCCGATGATCTCACCATCCACATTGACAAGCGCACCGCTTCCATTGCTGCTTCCGACAATATCTGTCGTAAATACACTGTAATTATGATCTATCGTGGAAATACTATTTGTCGTAGATGTGATATTTCCGGTCAGTATCGAATAATTTGTTCCAAGCGGACTTCCGATTGCAATCGCAATCGTTCCCTGCGTAACGGTCAGTGAATTGCCAAGAACTGCAACCGTGATCGCATTCTTTGTACTTTCTGTAAGCTCCGAAGTCTTTACGCTTAACACAGCTATCCCTGTATTACCATCGTATTTTTTCATTTCAGCTTTCACGACAGCATCATTAATAAATGTGACATAGATTTCCTGTGCATCTGCAATCGCCTTGCGTTCTGTTAAAACCAGCAGTTCCCTGCCATTTTCCGCTACAATAATACCGGAAGCCTGCCCCTTACTCTCATATGGGTTATTAAACCAGTCGGTATCGCTCTTCACACCGGTTACCGTCACGATAAACTTGTTTGCTTCTTTTCCAACCGCATACAATTTATTCTGAAGTTTCTGAAAATCGGCAAGTTCCTGCATTTCATTGTTTGAAATATCCCCAGTGTTATGTTCCGTTTCCGGTTCATCCGTCTGCTCCTGCTGACTGTTTCCCGCTTCTTCTGTCTCCTGCTGCCCGTTTTCCGGCTCTTTGTTTTCTCCCTGCTGTCCGTTATTCTCTGTGTCCTTTTGCTCTGTCGATTCCTGCGTATCGTCCTGTCCGGTTTCTTCCGTTTCTGTCACATCATCCTTCGGAATCGTAACGACAGACTTCTCCTCCGGGTAAAACCAGTTTGAAAACTCCGGCTGCAATAAACTAAACACCAGTGCTGCCACCGCACCAAAAATAACGGCAAGCGCTACCGTAAACAATGCTTTTTTTACAAGACGTTTTTTATTCAACGGCTTCTCCTTGATCTGTTCATTAATAAAAGAAAAGCCACCCTTCTCTTTCTCCTGCATGATTTTCCCTTCCTTAACAAAAATGAAAACCGCACCTAGTTTATTATAGTTTGAAACACATACGCTTGCAACACTATTTTTTGCATTTCCGGCTTTCATTCCCCTAATTAATGGGATATAATGTGAATTAGCAATGAGCAGTGCCAAACATGGAAATAACAAAAAATGGCTGCTCGCAGACACTTTTTTGTTATTTTTATGTTTGATAGGGCGAATGCCCGTCAGCCCGGAAAATCTCTGATTTTTCGGGCTGGCACTGCGGACTAAAGTTGAACACAACTCCCCGTCAACTCAGCGCAATCTCTGATTTTTCGGGCTGGCACTGCGGACTAAAGTCGAACACACATATCCGTCGGCATGCTGCCACTGCAAACTAAATTTTCAACCACAAGGAATTACAAATCATATGAATGAAAAAGTTTTAAAAACATTAGAATACAATAAAATCATCGCACGTCTCGCGGAGCACGCTTCCAGCGAGGACGCAAAAAAACGCTGTCTTACCCTCACACCAGGCACAGACATAAACGAAATCAACCTTTTACAGTTACAGACCAAAGATGCCCTAAACCGTCTCTTTAAAGGCGGGCGCATCTCTTTTTCCGGTGTACACGACATCCGAGACTCCCTGAAACGTTTAGAGATCGGTGCATCCTTAAGCATCACGGAACTGCTGCGCGTCTGCTCTCTCTTAGAGGCAGCAAAACGTTCAAAAGCATTTTCCCGCACCAGCATCGGACACACCGGACCGGACCGTCCTGCCGCAGCAGACGGGACAGACGAACTTCCGGTCGACTCACTGACCGGATTTTTCGATCAGATTGAGCCGCTCACACCGTTATGCGATGAGATCCGCCGCTGCATTTTATCGGAGGACGAGATCGCGGACGATGCCAGCAGTACGCTCCGCTCCATCCGCAAATCCATGCGTGGCATGAACGATAAGATCCGCGCACAGATGAACTCGATGATCAACAACACGACCACACGCAGCTATTTACAGGATGCTGTCATCACGATGCGCGACGGCCGCTACTGCCTGCCGGTCAAAGCCGAGGCAAAATCGCAGGTTCCCGGTATGGTGCACGACCAGTCCTCCTCCGGTTCCACGCTCTTTATCGAACCGCTCGCTGTCGTAAACTTAAACAACGAATACAAAGCGTTACTGATCAAAGAAAAAGAAGAGATCGAAGTCATCCTCGCAAACTTAAGCAACTTAACGGCAGGATACTCCATGCAGCTTCACACCGACTATAACGTACTCACGGAACTTGATTTTATTTTTGCAAAAGCAGCCTTCGCACAGACTTACAATGGTGTTGCCCCGACCTTCAACACAGATGGACGGATCAATATCAAAAAAGGCCGTCATCCACTGCTCGACGCAAAAAAAGTAGTGCCGATCGACGTGCGCCTCGGAGAAGATTTTACCCTGCTTATCATTACCGGTCCAAACACCGGTGGTAAAACCGTCTCCTTAAAAACAGTCGGCCTTCTGACATTGATGGGTCAGGCAGGACTTCACATCCCGGCTTCCGAGCGTTCGGAGCTTGGAATTTTTGAGGAAGTGTTTGCCGACATCGGAGATGAGCAGAGTATTGAGCAGTCTTTAAGTACATTCTCCTCCCACATGACAAACATCACCCGCATTTTAAGCCAGGTCAACGACCTCTCCCTCGTGCTTTTCGATGAACTCTGTGCCGGAACTGACCCGACGGAGGGTGCCGCACTTGCGATCTCCATTTTATCGAAATTAAAACTGTACGGTGCGCGTGTCATGGCAACCACTCATTACAGCGAATTGAAAGTATTTGCCCTGCAGACCTCCGGCGTAGAAAATGCCTGCTGTGAATTTGACGTGGAATCTTTAAGCCCGACTTACCGTCTTTTAATCGGTATTCCTGGAAAGAGTAATGCATTTGCGATTTCCACGAAACTCGGTCTTGGTGAAGATATCATCGAGGACGCTAAGGGACGGATCAGTGAAAATGACATGAATTTTGAGGATCTTTTAGCTGACCTTGAAAAGAGCCGTATCACGATTGAAAAAGAACAGCTTGAGATCAATCAGTATAAAGAGGAAATCCAGAAACTAAAAGAACAGCTCGAACAGAAACAGGAACGCTTAGACGCAAGCCGTGACAAGATCCTGCGCGAAGCAAATGAGCAGGCTTACAATATCATCAAAGAAGCCAAAGATCTTGCTGATGAAACGATCCGCAATTTCAATAAATACGGCACCGCACACGCTCCGGTCAGCGAAATGGAAAAAGAACGTACCAAACTGCGCGATAAGATGAACAACGCACAGAAAAAAATGTCTGACCAGAAAAAGAATGCTGCGCCGAACCATAAGATTCCAAAGAAACTTCGCATTGGCGACCGCGTCAAAGTCATCAGCATGAACTTAAACGGAACCGTGCATTCCCTGCCAAACGCAAAGGGTGACCTTTATGTACAGATGGGAATTTTGCGCTCCCTTGTCAACATCAACGACCTGATCCTGTTAGAGGAAGAAACTTCTCCGACCAGCAAAAAATACGGCCGTACCGGTGCCGGCAAGATCAAGATGAGCAAATCCGCATCCGTCTCCACAGAGATCAACCTGATCGGCAAGACCACCGACGAGGCGATCGCTCTTTTAGATAAATATTTAGATGATGCCTACCTTGCACATATTCCGTCTGTCCGCATCGTCCACGGCAAGGGAACCGGTGCACTGCGCAATGCCGTGCAGGCGCATTTAAAACGGCTAAAATATGTGAAATCATTCCACCTCGGCGAATATGGCGAAGGTGATGCCGGCGTAACGATTGCCGAATTTAAAGACTGATTTCAGACAAAAAGTAATTTCAGTAAGACAGATTTTATCCCATGCACAAAGCACTGCCGAAGCAATACCATTTCGTCTGATTTACAAACAGAATAACAACTAACAGGAGGCAATTTTATGGCAGCAAAGCAAAAAATACTGATCGTCGATGACGACAACAATATCGCAGAACTGATCTCTCTTTATCTTACCAAAGAGTGTTTTGATACAAAAATCGTAAATGACGGGGAGGAAGCCTTAAAAGCATTTGAGCAGTACAGCCCGAACCTGATTCTTCTTGATCTGATGCTTCCGGGCATCGACGGCTATCAGGTGTGCCGCGAGGTCCGTGCAAAAGCAAACGTGCCGATCATCATGCTCTCTGCAAAAGGCGAGATTTTTGATAAAGTACTCGGTCTTGAGCTTGGCGCAGACGACTATATCATGAAACCGTTCGATTCCAAGGAGCTTGTTGCGCGCGTCAAAGCCGTTTTGCGCCGTTACCAGCCTGTCAAAGTCGAAGAGCCAGCGCCGGAATTAAAATGTGTGAAATACCCGGATCTGATCGTCAACTTATCCAATTACTCCGTTATTTATAAAGATAATCCAATCGATATGCCACCAAAGGAATTAGAACTTTTATATTTCCTTGCATCCTCGCCGAACCAGGTATTTACCAGAGAACAGCTTCTCGATCACATCTGGGGTTACGAATACATTGGTGACACCCGCACCGTGGATGTCCATGTAAAACGTCTCCGTGAAAAAATAAAGGACAATGACAGCTGGAGTCTCTCGACCGTCTGGGGCATTGGTTATAAATTTGAGGTTAAAAATATATGAAACGGACACTCTACCCCAAACTGCTCGGCGGCTATCTGATCTATGGACTGATCTGCTTTATTATTATTTCAACCTTTGGTTACCACATTACGTTTAACTTCTTAGAGCGCCGGGATGCCTCGACGCTCTACCGGGAGTCTGCGCTGATTTCCTCTAACTATGCGGAAAACTATTTTAAGCGTTCCACAACCTTAGAGGAAATGAAAACACAGCTCTCCACCCTAAGCACTTACCTTTCCAGCGAAATCTGGATCATCGATAAGCAGGGACAGATCCTTTTAAACACAGCTTCTGCTACTTCTCCAGTGGAAAATGCAGAGCCGGAAGTAATTCCTGATTTTGACGTAACCGATTTTGGAAGTAAATATTACCGCACTGGAAACTTTTACGGTCATTTTGACACGGAAACTTTAAGTGTTTTTTCGCCAATCACTGTAAATTATAAAGTACGCGGCTATGTGATCATACATAAACCGGTCAGCTCCATCGTCAATTTATCCAACCAGCTGACAAATCTATCCTACCAGACGTTTGCACTTTTATTTTTGGCAGCCTTTGTCGTTTTAGCGCTTTTTACCTGGATCGTCTATATCCCGATCCGCAAAATTGCGCAGGGTGCCAATGAATATGCCTCTGGAAATTTCGAGGCAAAGATCGATGTCCATTCCAACGATGAGATCGGTTATCTTGCCGCCTCGCTCAACTATATGGCAAATGAATTAAACACCCTTGAGGAGGATCAGCGAAAATTCGTATCCAATGTCTCACACGATTTCCGCTCCCCGCTGACCTCAATCAAGGGCTATGTGGAGGCAATGCTCGACGGAACGATCCCGGTGGAAATGCAGGATAAATATTTAAACATCATCCTGTTTGAGACGGAGCGCCTGAACAAATTAACGAAGAGCCTTCTGGAATTAAATAAATTTGGTTCACACGGTGTCATGCTCGATATCACAAGCTTTGATATCAATCATACGATCCGCATGACGGTACAGACTTTTGAGGGAACCTGCATGGAAAAGCATATCAGTTTCAACCTGATCTTAAGCGGCGAAACCCTGTTTGTCTCCGCTGATTTCAGCAAGATCCAGCAGGTACTTTATAACCTGATCGACAATGCGCTCAAATTCAGCCACGCAAACTCCGCAATCACGATCGAGACGACCGAAAAAAATGAGAAAGTCTTTGTTTCCGTCAAAGACACCGGAATCGGCATTCCAAAAGACAGCATCAAAAAGATCTGGGATCGTTTCTACAAGACAGACCTCTCCCGCGGAAAAGACAAGAAGGGCACCGGACTTGGACTTTCCATTGTAAAAGAAATCATCCAGGCACATGGAGAAAATATCAACTGTATCAGCACGGAAGGCGTTGGTACGGAGTTTATCTTTACGCTGCCGTTGGCAAAAGAGCAGGAGGAGCATGCCTAGTGGCATGCTCCTCCTGCTGCATAACAGAGTTGTTAAAATTCAACTTTCTCATTTTTCCTTATTTCATTAACATTGCTTTTGATATTCGGCACACAATCTTTCTAATAATTTAAAATCACAACTGTTATTTACAATACTTGGATTTACTTTATTTATGACTTTGGAGTAAGTTTGTTTTGCTTTATTTCTTATGCGAATTTCATTCTCATTACAAAATTTCCACTCTAGATTTAACAAAATTTTATTAGGATCATCCGCTATTATTCTTTCCTTTATACATTCATCTGGAACTGGAAACATATAGTTAAACCGCAGTGCCCCTTTCACTTTGTTATAGCGTTCAGATTCAATGTTTATCAATATATTATCCGGTTTTTGCATTTTGTAAGATGATACCGGGACATAATATTTATATTCATGAACATCCAAAACTACTCCACATGTAAACTTAGGCAAATTTCCCGGATATTCTATATTCGGAACCTTAGTAAAGTCCCTCTCGTTCATTTCTTCTTTTTGTAAGTATTTAACGTAATCTTTATCTATGTCGTAAAATGATAATGCCATTCTTCCTCCCAAAAAACAATATTGTCATACATCAACATAAACTGTCTCATTATTATGAACTATGAGGATTACGTTTTACTCGTCTATCATATTATCACAGTGGTTCTATGTCAGTACTTGTCAAATCTTCACACCCTAACACTCGATTAATTTTTTTCATGACTCATAAACTAAATAAGAGATGGCAAGCCATCTCTTATTTATCCATTATAGTTCACTCTCAAAAGTGGCGAAGCACTCTAACATTATAACTCGCTCTTAAAAAGTGGCGAAGCACTCCAACATATATAATTCGCTCTCAAAAAGTGGCGAAGCACTCCAATATTATAGAATAACTATCTTTTCAACAATTATTCTCTATGTTTATAGTACGATAAATTTCATTAATTGTCAATTACTTTTTGTACTACATCTTTATTTTACCTTCCTACTTCTTTTTCTTCCCTTTCGCCCCTGGCAGCTCCCCATACATCGCAATGAACAATCCCTGCAAAAACTCTTTATCATCCACCTCGTCTACCAGCAGCATTTCTTTTGCTCCCTCATACGGCAGTTCATAGGAGGCTTCCGGCATATAGGAAACTGCCGCCTTTACCGGCTTTACCAACAACCTGTCATCATAGATGCCACCGACAATCTTACCGCGGTAATAGATAATAAATTCACCCATCATAGCCCGGTACGAGATCTCTTCCAACTCCGCTAACTGTCCTAATATAAATTGTAAATATTCCTTACTTGATGCCATATCCTACTGCTCCTTCCAAAATCCACCCTTATGGAAGTTTTCATTTCCTAACGGTATTGCCGTCAGTCGGAACATCACACATCCGTCCGGACACACGATATCATTCACATATCTGCTGCTTCCGCCAAGATTCTCAAGATCTCCGCCACTTCTAACCGCCTCCATGAGTGGATAAAGCATCATCATTGTTTTTGAGCAGATTCCCTGACCATCTTTATTGACCGGACATCCATAGGTGCAGGTATATTGATCCCCAACCTCTTCCCCATTTCTGCAATAATGTTCTGTGTGATCTCCTCGTAAAAACCCTGTAACTTCTATTTCAAATTCATATTCTTCATTGTACCATTTTTTCATAGCTGGTCTTCTCTAAGTAATTTATTGCAACGGGGCAGCGAAAATCTCAAATTGGTATGCAGGCACATTTCTTATCCAACCCGCTTTTTATGTGCTTTCATTTTCTTCATCGCCCAATCATAATGACTGCTTGTATTACTGATAAAATAATTTCCAATACAGATTCCGCCCACCCATGGATAATAAGTCCTGGTAAAAAGTTCTTCCTGTGAAAACGTATCTAATGCCTCCATCACTCTTTTGTGTGAATCCTTAAACCGTTCGAGTGCCTCTTCTTCGGAAATATTCTGACAGCGCCGAAAGAATACCATATTCATATCACCATACGTTTTCCAGTTATATCCTTCCAGCAGGAATGGCTTATTGCTGCCGTTTTCACGGTTTTTGATCCATTCTAAAAGCAGCAGATGCCACTCATTCAGATGCATCAGTACGTCTCTTAAATTTCTATCACGTCTCCAGTGTGCTTCCTTTTTCTTTTCATCATCCAGAAAATCATACGGTGCACTTTTCTCCGCTTCTGTTCTCCGTTCAATCATAGAAAGCAGTTTCTCATAATTTGTGTTTGCAGCCTCTATTAACTCCTGTTTATTTTTCGGTCTTGCCATTTTCAATCCCTCCATTTTAGCACGGCAACTATATATCATGTTTAGCATAACATATTTCAACACATATGAACAGACTTCGACCGGAAACTTCGTATGAAACAAATTTTCTTATTTTCATACAACGGCACAAAACAGCCTCGGCTTAGTGCAATTTTCCACTCAAGAATCTAAAAACCACCTTTTGATATCCAAACCTATCTACAACATACAAAAAAGCCAGTCCAGTCTGCATCATCTGCAGCCTGGACTGGCTTTCTTCACGTTCATATATTTTGGATAGTGATTAAACTAACTCAAGTAATACCTCTAAAGCGCCATCACCTTTACGCTGACCAATCTTTACGATTCTTGTGTAACCACCGTTACGGTCTGCATATTTCGGAGCGATCTCATCGAATAATTTAGCAACAAGATCAACTTCTTTGGTGTTTTTCTTTCTTCCGGCAGCTTCAGTCGGAACTTCTTTTACGGTGTAGAGAACTTTTAACATCTCTCTACGAGCATGAAGACGGGATGGCTTATCTTTCTTGATAGTCTTCTCAACTTCATCGTATACAGTAACTTTCTTACCGTCTACAACTTCTTTTACTCTCTTACCGTCTTTATCTTTGCGGGCAACTTTTGCTTTTACAGTAACTTCTTCATAGTTGTCTTTCTCTTTTACTGCTAAAGCAATGATTCCCTCAGCGATTTTGCGAACCTCTTTTGCTTTTGCTTCTGTGGTAACAATCTTACCATTGTTTAATAATGCTGTTACCTGACCTCTTAATAAAGCTTTTCTCTGGCTAGAGGTTCTGCTTAATTTACGATACTTTGCCATTTTTAATATCCTCCATTTTGTGGAACATCCGGCCACGCGCTTTGGACTTACTTACCGGACGCCATATTCTTGTTTCGGAGTGACTCTGTGATACCGCACAGTGCCATTCCAAGTGCCACTCATGATCCGTGTGTCAGAATCTCGTCTGCCTCATCCCTCTGACTGTCTCTGACGCATTTCCTCGTCAGGCATATCAGAGCAACAAATGCATACACTCTGCACACCAGACATACTCCATGCCGCATGGTCTTACTGTTTCTGCCTGTATCGGGGAATGTAAAGCGCTCGCTTTACTCCTCTCCCTGGTTTAACTGAAGTCCTAACTCTTTTAATTTGGCGAGAACTTCTTCTAATGATTTACGTCCTAAGTTACGAACCTTCATCATATCTTCCGGTGTTCTGTTTGTCAGTTCTTCGACTGTGTTAATGCCGGCTCTCTTCAAACAGTTATAAGAACGAACGGAAAGCTCTAGTTCATCGATATTCATCTCAAGAACTTTTTCTTTTGCATTGTCCTCTTTCTCGATCATGACATCAGCCTGCTGAGCAGCTTCGGAAAGATCGATGAAAAGACTTAAATGCTCGCTTAAAACCTTAGCAGCTAAGCTGACAGCCTCATCTGGCTCTAAGGTACCGTTTGTATAAACGTCCAAAGTAAGCTTATCATAGTCTGTAATCTGACCAACACGGGTATTTTCAATTAAAAGATTTACTCTTTCTACCGGTGTATAGATAGAGTCGATGGCAATAACGCCGATCGGAATATCCTCTGTCTTATTCTTGTCTGCACTTACATAGCCTCTGCCGTTTGTAATGGTAAGCTCCATGTAAAGCTTGCAGTCAGGTCCGCCATTTAAATTGGCAATTACCAGATCCGGATTTAAAATCTGAATATCAGAATCAACCTGGATATCTGCTGCTGTGACTACACCTTCGCCCTCGAATTCAATGTAAGCAACTTTAGGTTCATTTGTAGAGCTGTTATTTCTGATGGCAAGATTTTTGATATTCATAATAATCTCAGTTACATCTTCCTTAACGCCAGGAATGGAACTGAATTCATGTAAAACACCGTCGATCTTAACCTGGCTGACAGCAGCACCCGGTAAAGAAGAAAGCATGATTCTTCTTAAAGAATTACCAAGTGTCGTACCATAGCCTCTTTCCAAAGGTTCTACAACAAACTTTCCGTACTTCTTGTCTTCTGAAATTTCTGCGATTTCAATTTTTGGTTTTTGAAAATCGAACACTACAAAGTCCCTCCTTCTCGGGTAATTTGCTTAACTATTACTTAGAATATAACTCGACGATAAGCATCTCATCAACAGGAACGTCGATCTGCTCTCTGGAAGGTAATTCTTTTACAGTTCCCTGTAATTTCTCAGCGTCAACATCTAACCACTCCGGAACTAATCTTCCGCCGGTAACTTCAACGATGTCTTTCATTCTCTGAAGACCTTTGTTCTTCTCTTTGATCTCGATAACATCGCCAGCTTTTACTAAGTAAGAAGGAATGTTAACCTGTTTGCCATTTACTAAGATGAACTTGTGGTCAACGATCTGTCTTGCTTCTTTTCTTGTTCTAGCGAATCCCATACGGAATACTACGTTATCTAATCTGGACTCTAACATGGTCATTAAGTTTGTACCAGTCATGCCCTTCATCTGATCAGCTTTCTCATAGTAGTTGTGGAAAGGTTTTTCCAGAACACCATAGATGAATTTAGCTTTCTGTTTTTCTCTTAACTGAAGTCCGTACTCGGAAACTTTCTTATTTGCTCTCTTTAACTCTCTGTTGGATTTTTTATCATATCCAAGGTAACTTGGCTCTAAACCAAGTGATCTACATCTTTTCAGAACAGGAACTTTATTTACTGCCATCTTCGTCTTTCCCTCCTAATTAAACTCTTCTGCGTTTTGGTGGACGACATCCATTGTGAGGTACTGGAGTTACGTCTTTGATGCTGGTAACCTCAAGACCACATGCAGAAAGTGCACGGATCGCTGCTTCTCTTCCTGAACCCGGTCCTTTAACCATAACATCTACGGTCTTTAATCCGTGGATTAAAGCTGCTTTTGTAGCTGTCTCAGCTGCCATCTGTGCAGCATATGGAGTAGATTTCTTTGAACCTCTAAATCCAAGAC
>OMBR01000611.1_pt1 | contig 17501 bp, 10 predicted proteins | sample 1674041 | NCBI WGS metagenome assembly OMBR01 (sample SAMEA103958138, study PRJEB25191) | human gut metagenome | biome: human-associated habitat [ENVO:00009003]; feature: intestine environment [ENVO:2100002]; material: feces | place: Germany | collected 2013/2015
CTGACGGACACTGTCGATATGGGCAGGGGTTACGCTATCCTTCCGGCTGAAGCCAAACCCCCAAAGGTTGATCAACGGGGCGCACGTCACGTCGTAGGCCCCATTTGTCTCGGCAGATACTTCCAGTGCCTTCTTAAAGACTTTTTGGAAGAGCGTATCTACCCGTATGTCACGGTTCTGGTTTACCTGACTGATTACCGAAGTAGAATCAAAAGCATTAAACAGGTGGTAGAAATATTTCAACTGCTCGTCAATCTCCTTATCCAATGGTTTAGTATGCTCAAACTTAATATGATAAGGTGTATGAAGCCTTCCGGATACCTCATAGTATTGGGGAGCCTGTTCACAACTTATCAACAAGATATTAACAAGTAAGCAAAGGATGGAGAATCGACTTTTCATATTAGAACTCTGATGTAAAATGGAACTTAATATCCGGAAAATCCTGTTGGGCCATCATCAATACATAGCCGGAATCCGCTAAATAAACATCACGGCCTTCCTTATCCAACGCCATATATTGCGCCTTACGTTTCTTGAAATTCTCCAATGCCTGTTGGTTATCACTCTCGATCCAGCAAGCCTTATATAGGCTGATCGGCTCCCATTTACATTGAGCGGCATACTCATGCAACAGGCGGTATTGAATAACCTCAAACTGCAATTGTCCCACCGTACCGATAATCTTACGCCCGTTGAACTGGTTGACGAACAACTGCGCCACACCTTCGTCCATCAACTGGTCGACACCCTTGGCAAGCTGTTTCTGCTTCATCGGGTCGGCATTCTCAATGTACTTGAACATCTCCGGCGAGAAGCTCGGAAGTCCCTTGAAGTGGAGCGCCTCGCCTTCGGTCAGCGTATCGCCAATCTTGAACGTACCGTTATCCGGCAGGCCGATAATATCTCCCGCCCAAGCCTCATCGACAGTTGTCTTGCGCTGCGCCATGAACTGCGTAGGCGACGAGAAACGCATCGTCTTGCCATGACGTACATGCAAGTACGGGGCATTGCGTACAAACTTCCCGGAGCAGATTTTGCAGAAAGCGATACATGAACGGTGATTCGGGTCGATATTGGCGGTTATCTTGAAGATGAATCCGGTAAATTTAGGTTCTTCCGGCTCCACCTCACGTTCTTCCGCCTTCACGGGACGGGGACTGGGAGCAATCTCCACAAAGCAATCCAACAGTTCCTGCACACCGAAATTATTCAGTGCCGAACCGAAGAATACGGGAGCAAGCTCTCCTTTCAAGTATTCCTCCTTATCGAATTCGGGGTAAACACCGTCTATCAGTTCCAATTCTCCGCGCAGCTTATCGGCCAGCTGGGCACCAATCCGGTTGTCCAATTCCTCGGTATGGATGTCCACTTCCACCTTCTCCGTCACTACCTGCTTGCTGGGCTGGTAGAGGTTGAGGTTATGCTCGTAGATATTGTAGACACCCTTGAAACGGACACCGCTCTCGATAGGCCACGTCAAGGGACGCACGTGGATGTGCAGTTCCTCCTCCAGCTCGTCCAACAGGTCGAACGGGTCTTTGGCTTCACGGTCCATCTTGTTGATGAAGATAATCACCGGCGTATTACGCATACGGCAGACCTCCATCAGCTTGCGTGTCTGCGTTTCCACACCTTTCGCACCGTCCACCACGATGATAACGCTATCCACGGCCGTCAGTGTGCGGTAGGTATCTTCGGCAAAGTCCTGGTGACCCGGAGTATCGAGGATATTCACCTTGTAGTCGTGGTAGTCGAACTCCATTACAGAAGTGGTAACAGAAATACCGCGCTGTTTCTCAATATCCATCCAGTCCGACGTTGCCGTCTTCTTTATCTTATTGCTCTTTACGGCACCCGCCACCTGGATTTGTCCACCAAAAAGCAACAGCTTCTCGGTCAATGACGTCTTACCGGCATCCGGATGCGCGATAATCGCGAATGTTCTTCTTCTTTCTATCTCTTGATTTGCCATATATCAATTAGTCAGTAATAATCACTCTTCCAAATTCTTCATGCAGACGGCAAGGCTCGCCTCCCAATGGGGTATATCGATGCCGAATGTCTTCTTTATCTTTGTCTTGTCCAACACGGAATAATGCGGACGCGGCGCCTTGGCAGGAAACTCATCCGTATGCAACGGGCTTACCTTGCAGGTCTTTATGCCGGCCAGGCGATGGATAGCCAACGTGAAATCATACCAAGAGCACACTCCCTCGTTGCTGAAATGATAGACACCGGGAACAATCCCCCGGTTGACAGCCGCAAAAATGGCGCGTGCCAAATCATTGGCGTATGTCGGCGTACCTATCTGGTCGAATACAACTCCCAGCGTCTCGCGCTCGCGTCCCAAACGGAGCATCGTCTTCACAAAATTATTTCCATAAATGGAATAGAGCCACGCCGTACGGATGATCATGGCACGGCTGCAATACTTCATCACCGCCTGCTCACCCGCCAGTTTGGTAAAACCATATACTGAATTGGGACAAGTAGCCGCCTCTTCCGTATAGGGGGTGTGTCCGGTTCCGTCAAAAACATAGTCGGTAGACACTTGTATCAATGCAGCACCGCAAGCTTCGGCAGCGGCAGCCAGATAGCCCGGAGCGACATGGTTCAGCTTGTCGCAAAGCTCCTGATTGTCTTCCGCCTTGTCTACAGCCGTATAAGCGGCGCAATTCACGATTACATCTATCCGGTTGTCCTTCACAAACCCGTGCACAGCTTGTTCGTCGCAAATGTCCAATTCCTGCACGTCAGTGAAAAAATAAGCATGTTGTCCGTTTTCTTTCGACAACACTCGCATTTCATTGCCAAGTTGACCGTTGGCACCGGTTATCAGAATATTCATTTAATAAAGTTACACTTATATATAGAATGTTACGATGAACAATATTTTCCTCCATAATTATCAATTATCCATCAACTCCAATTCTCCCCGCTTCTCCTTGTCATAATAGTTGGCAAGCAACGAGACGAAACCGCTGATGGCCTCCATAGCCTTTGCCGTGCCCTGACTGATTTCCTTCTTCTGCAAGCGCAACAGCAGCACTCCATAAAGCGCCTCGAAACAAGTGTCTACCTCAGGCTCCTCTTTCCGGCCGCTCTTCTGGCGCAGCTCCACGATAAAAGGCAGTGCCTTGAAATAAGCCGCATTATAGAACGGATATTTCGTAGAAGCCAGCAATTCGCCATGCAGCTCCGTCAGGTTCAGAATGACATTCCGGTTGATTTGCAGATGTCCTTTTTCCGTTACGCCTTCCGCACGCATCATATCTGCCAGATTTCCATACCATTCTTCCAACGCAGGCCGTTCCTCCTCCGGATAGCGCAAAATGATGTTCTGGCGTATCCGGTCTATGTCACAGCCGTTGGCACGGAGCAAATCCTCCACCTGCCACATATATATAAGGTATTCGGCTATATTCTTTTCTTTCAGTTGTTGCGCAATCTTCACGATAAAATGTATGAATTATGATTTTTCACCTTCCCACTCAATACAGCGATTCACCCATCAGCGTAAACACCAATCCCACCACAGACACCACAATGACAATGCTCCCGATAATACGGTTCAGCATCCAGATGCCACGCAAGTTGAATTGTGTACGGACTTTATTGACAAAAAAGGTAATGCCAAACCACCATGCCAAAGCGCCCAATGCGATGGCCAAGTATCCGGTAACGGCCTCGAATACCAGCACTCCCTCACTTACAAAAGCGAAGCGGGCGAAAAGGCCTACAAAAAGGAATATAATCAGAGGATTGGAAAGCGTGACGGCAAACGCCGTTATGAAGTTATGAAAATAGGAACCCTTGTTGATGGATACCGGACGGATGGACTGTACCGGATTGCTGCGGAACGTATAAACGCCAAACGCCAACAGAAGAATGCTTCCGAAAAGTTGCAGGTAAAAGATGTTCTTGTTGACATAATCAAAAACGAAACTCATCCCGTAGCCCGTCAGCAAAGCATATGCAATATCGCTTAGCGAAGCTCCTATCCCCGTTACGAAACCATACCACCGTCCTTTATTCAAAGTACGCTGAATACACAATACTCCTACAGGACCCAATGGCGCGGACACAATGACGCCGATAATGAACCCCTTCCACAATATGTCAAATATGGTCTCTATCTGAATCATGGCTGCAAATATCGGACTTTTTTATGAGACGAACGAATAGTGTTAACGTTTTTTCGACGGAAAAGGATTTTAAGAAGTAAAGATTATCCATTTTACATATTATTCCGTATATTTACCTCCGAACTTAACAATACCCCCTTATGAAACGAATAAAAAAAACTCTAACACTCGTTTCCATGGCCGTCTTACTACTGACGGCATGCGAAGCCCCCAAGGAACTCGGTGTGGTTCCATATCCGCAGTATGCCCAAACAACGTCAAAAACAGTAGAACTGCCATCTACGGTAACCTTCTCGACCAATCTGGCGAAATCCGACATGAATGACCTGCTGGCCTATCTGCCGGACTTTGCCATCCCCATGAAGCTTGTCGACAAGAACCCTTTTGTAACGATAGAAATAACGGACGCAACGGATAATCCAATCACTGCCGAAGGCTACAACCTGACAGTCAGCAAACAAGGTGTAAACATTCAGGCCTCCTCCGCTGCAGGTGCCTTCTATGGACTGCAAACCCTGGCACAACTTGCCCGTAACGGGAAGAAACTGCCAGTCACGACCATCAAGGACGAACCCAGATTCCCCTATCGTGGGCTGCACCTGGATGTTTCAAGACACTTCTTTAACACGGACTATGTCAAGAAACAAATAGACCTGGTAGCCACCTACAAAATCAACCGCCTGCATTGGCATCTGACCGACGGTGCCGGATGGCGGCTGGAGATTCCGGGCTATCCCCGCCTGACAGAATTCGCAGCCTGGAGAAAAGCCGCCAATCTGCAGGATTGGGGGAAATATGACCATCACTTCTGCGAGAAGGATGAAGAAGGAGCCTATGGAGGCTACTATACGGAAGCGGATGTACGTGAGGTTCTGGAATATGCCCGCTTGAGGCATGTCACCGTTATCCCCGAAATAGAAATGCCGGGACACTCGGGAGAAGTACTGGCAGCCTATCCACAGCTGTCCTGTACCGGCAAGCCTTATACATCCGGTGAAGTCTGTATCGGAAACGAAGAGACCTTCAAGTTCTTCGAAGATGTGCTGGATGAAGTGATACGGCTGTTCCCTTCCCGGTATATCCATATTGGAGGTGATGAAGCCAGCAGACGCCACTGGAAGGCATGCCCCAAATGCCAGAAGCGCATGAAGGAAGAAGGGCTCAAAGATGAAAGTGAGCTGCAAAGCTATATGATAGTCCGCATAGAGAAGTACCTCAACGACAAAGGGCGTGAAATCATCGGCTGGGACGAGATACTGGATGGAGGCCTGGCCCCCAACGCAACCGTCATGTCGTGGCGGGGTACGGAGGGTGGCATTGCCGCCGCCCGCATGGGGCATTACGCCATCATGACACCGGAGAGCCACTGCTATCTGGACCACTACCAGGATGACCCTGAGACACAGCCGCTGGCGTTTGGCGCCTGCATCCCCATCGGACAGACCTACTCCTACGACCCGGCTCCCGATTCATTGGGAAGTGATATCTGCAAATACATATTAGGCGTGCAAGGCAATGTATGGGCTGAATATCTGCCCACTTACGAACATGCCGAATATATGATATACCCACGCATCATCGCTCTGGCAGAAGTAGGCTGGACTCCCATGGAGAACAAGCATCCGGAGAGTTTCAAGAGACGTATCAACAACGAAATACGATACATCCGGACGAAAGGGTACAACCCGTTCACCTTGTCGGAACAAGTGCAGACCAGCCAGACCGTTGACTATGCCAAGAAAAAAATCATGCTGTCCCTCACCTCCGAAAAACATCCGATTGACATCCGCTACACAACGGACGGCTCCGAACCGACTGTATCTTCCAAGTTATACAAGAAACCGTTTGCCGTAAAAGACTCCATATTGCTGACCGCACGCCTTTTCGACGGAGAAAAGCCTATCGGAAAAAGCCTTCACCTGCGCACCGACTACCATAAGGGCATAGGCAAAAAGATAACCTATGCACCGGGCGGCAGATACTATCAGCATAAAGAAGTATACAAAGGCGGCGGTGACGCCGGTCTCCTCGACGGACTTCGCGGCGGCAAAAGCTACATGGACGGACGATGGCAGGGCTTCTGCCCCAATGATTTGGATGCCATTATCGACCTGGGCGAAGTGACCGCCATACATCGGGTCATGGCCAACTTCATGCAAATCCGTACCCCACAAGTATTTCTCCCTGCCAAAGTGGAAGTATGGGCATCTGTTGATGGCAAGAACTTCACCCTGCTGGGCAGTGATATCTGCAGCGAGGAAGAGGCCGGAAAGGACGTGATATTCCGTGATTTCGGCTGGATTGGCACCCCCACTGAGACACGATATGTACGCTTCCATGCCATACAAGGGAAGAAGCAATTCTTATTTACGGATGAAATCGTCATACAATAACACACATCCGGTTTTTATGAAACAGAACAAAAAACGCATACGAGTAAAATTGCATGCGTTTTTTGTTTTCCTTTTTTTCTCCTCCCCACCGATTTTACGTATCTTTGCCCCCAAGAAGAAAAGATGAAGATACTCAAAGAAGTAACTTCAATCGTAAAATCGTAAATCGTAAAATCGTAAATATAACTATGATTCTTTTTTTCAGAACCCCATCCAAGAGTGTGATTGCCGTAGAATGTAATCATGAACTCCCCCAGGCAGACAGCGACAAACTCTGCTGGCTTTTTGGAGAAGCCACCCCCGAAAGTGAAGACAACCTGAAAGGACATTTCGTCGGCCCGCGCCGTGAGATGATTACTCCTTGGAGTACAAACGCCGTAGAAATCACCCAGAATATGGGGCTGGACGGCATCATACGCATCGAAGAGTACTTCCCCGTAAAAGATGAGAACGCAGACCACGACCCGATGCTGCAACGTATGTACAAGGGGCTGGACCAGAATGTATTTACAACCAACCGGCAGCCGGAACCGATTGTACACATCGAAGACCTGGAGGCATACAATGAAAAGGAAGGTCTGGCACTTTCCAAAGAGGAAATGGATTACCTCAAGAAGGTAGAGAAAGACCTCGGGCGCCCTCTGACAGACTCCGAAGTATTCGGCTTCGCGCAAATCAACTCCGAGCACTGCCGTCACAAAATCTTCGGCGGAACATTCATCATCGATGGAGTGGAACAGGAATCTTCACTCTTCCAAATGATAAAGAAGACCACACAAGAGAATCCCAACAAGATTATCTCTGCCTACAAAGACAATGTGGCCTTTGCCGAAGGTCCGGTTATCGAACAGTTTGCTCCGGCAGACCACTCCAAGCCCGACTATTTCCAAGTAAAAGACATCAAGAGTGTCATCTCCCTGAAAGCGGAAACACATAACTTTCCCACAACAGTAGAACCGTTCAACGGTGCGTCTACCGGTACGGGCGGTGAGATTCGCGACCGTATGGGCGGCGGTAAGGGCTCTTGGCCGATTGCCGGAACAGCCGTTTACATGACCTCCTACCCCCGTACGGAAGAAGGACGTCCCTGGGAAGAGATTCTGCCGGTACGCAAATGGCTGTATCAAACTCCCGAACAAATACTAATCAAAGCCTCCAATGGTGCCAGTGATTTCGGGAACAAATTCGGCCAACCGCTAATCTGCGGTTCCGTGCTCACTTTCGAACATAAGGAAAAAGATGAAGTCTATGGTTACGACAAAGTGATTATGCTTGCCGGAGGCGTAGGCTACGGTACCCAGCGTGACTGTTTGAAAGGTACACCGGAAGCCGGCAACAAAGTGGTTGTCATCGGTGGAGACAATTATCGCATCGGTTTGGGCGGCGGCTCCGTATCTTCCGTAGATACCGGACGCTACAGCAGTGGCATCGAGCTGAATGCTGTACAACGCGCCAACGCCGAAATGCAGAAACGCGCCTACAACGTGGTACGCGCACTTTGTGAGGAAGAGACCAATCCGGTGGTTTCCATCCACGACCACGGCTCTGCCGGACATGTAAACTGTCTGTCCGAATTGGTAGAGGAATGCGGCGGTTTAATTGACATGAGCAAGTTGCCCATCGGTGACACGACTCTGTCTGCCAAGGAAATCATTGCCAACGAAAGCCAGGAACGCATGGGCTTGCTGATTCAGGAAGAGGCCATCGAACATGTACGCAAGGTAGCCGAACGTGAGCGTGCCCCGATGTACGTAGTCGGTGAAACGACCGGCGACCATCGCTTTGCCTTCCAGCAAGCTGACGGTGTACGTCCGTTCGACCTCGCCGTAGAACAGATGTTCGGCTCTTCCCCCAAGACCTATATGGTGGACAAGACCGTGGAACGTCACTACGAAATGCCCCAATACGAAGTTTCCCAACTACACGAATACCTCACCAATGTGCTCCAACTGGAAGCTGTGGCTTGTAAAGACTGGTTAACAAACAAGGTGGACCGTTCTGTAACAGGCAAAATTGCTCGCCAACAGTGCCAGGGTGAATTGCAGTTGCCTCTGAGCGATTGTGGTGTGGTAGCTTTGGACTATCGCGGCGAAAAGGGTATCGCAACCTCTCTGGGCCATGCTCCCCAGGCGGCACTTGCCGACCCGGCAGCCGGCTCCGTTCTTTCCGTCAGCGAAGCATTGACCAACTTGGTTTGGGCACCGCTTGCCGAAGGTCTGGACAGCGTTTCCCTTTCTGCCAACTGGATGTGGCCTTGCCGTTCGCAAGAAGGTGAAGATGCCCGTCTGTACACGGCAGTAAAGGCCTTGAGTGACTTCTGCTGTTCCCTGCAAATCAATGTACCGACCGGTAAAGACTCTCTTTCCATGACACAGAAATACCCCGACGGCAGCAAAGTAATTTCTCCGGGCACGGTAATTGTTTCTGCCGGTGGAGAAGTTTCCGACGTCAAGAAAGTCGTATCTCCGGTGCTGGTTAACAATGAAAAGACTACCATTTATCATATAGACTTCAGTTTCGACAACCTGAAACTCGGCGGTTCCGCCTTTGCTCAGACCCTGGGCAAGGTAGGTGACGAAGTTCCCAGCGTGCAGGATGCCGAATACTTCCGCGATGCTTTCCTTGCCGTGCAGGAACTGGTCAACAAGGGACTGATTCTTGCCGGACATGATATTTCCGCCGGTGGTCTTATCACTACACTGCTTGAAATGTGCTTTGCCAATGTGGAAGGCGGTATGGAAATCAACCTGGATAAAATCAAGGAGCAAGACCTTATCAAGATTCTGTTTGCAGAGAACCCGGGTATCGTTATCCAGGTGAGCGACAAGCACAAGGAAGCTGTAAAGCAAATACTGGAAGATGCAGGCGTAGGTTACGTGAAGCTCGGCAAACCGACAGACGAACGCCATATTCTTGTATCAAAAGGCGATGCTACTTATCAGTTTGGCATCGACTATATGCGTGATGTATGGTACTCTACTTCTTATCTCCTTGACCGTAAGCAGTCCATGAACGGCTGTGCCAAGAAGCGTTTCGAGAACTACAAGATGCAACCGGTGGAATTCGCCTTCATGCCGGACTTCAAAGGCAAGTTCTCACAATACGGCATCGACCCGGACCGCCGCACACCTTCCGGTATCCGCGCCGCCATCATCCGTGAAAAAGGAACCAACGGCGAACGCGAAATGGCCTACTCACTCTATCTGGCAGGCTTCGATGTGAAGGACGTTACCATGACCGACCTTATCAGCGGTCGCGAAACGTTGGAAGATGTAAACATGATTGTTTACTGCGGTGGTTTCTCCAACTCCGACGTTCTTGGTTCTGCTAAGGGTTGGGCAGGTGCTTTCCTCTTCAATCCGAAAGCAAAAGAAGCGCTCGACAAATATTATGCACGCGAGGATACGCTTTCACTGGGTGTCTGCAACGGCTGCCAGCTCATGATGGAACTTAATCTTATCAATCCCGAGCACAAGAAAAACGGCAAGATGCTTCATAATGACTCACACAAGTTTGAATCCAGATTCCTCGGTGTTACCGTCCCCACCAACCGCAGCGTAATGCTCGGCTCACTGAGTGGCAGCAAACTGGGTATCTGGGTAGCTCACGGTGAAGGAAAATTCTCCTTGCCATACGACGAGGACAAATACAACGTCGTGCTGAAATACTCATACGACGAATACCCTTCCAACCCCAACGGCTCAGATTATTCCATAGCCGGATTGGCAAGTGCCGACGGACGTCATCTGGCCATGATGCCCCACTTGGAACGTGCCATCTTCCCCTGGCAGAACGGTTGCTACCCCGCAGACCACGTAAACAGCGACCAAATCACTCCTTGGGTAGAAGCATTTGTCAATGCACGCAAGTGGGTGGAAGCCAATAAAAAATGAGCTGAACTTCCTTCTTTATAGAAATGTAACAAGCGCGGGTTATGAATAATCCCGCGCTTGTTACATTTCTATTCTTCGCTTTCTTTTTTTGCTTTTCTCAAACAAAAGCATTATTTTTGTGTTTATTTTCAACTCTCCCTCAGTACAACATTCAAAAAAACCGCTCGACAATTATGAAAAAGTACTTCTTTTTCTGCATACTACTATTATTGCCAATTATAGGCATTGCACAAACATACAAATACATCGGTGTGGAAGACGGTTTGAGCAACAGACGGGTATATGCTATTCAAAAGGGACCCAAAGGTTACATGTGGTTTCTTACCCACGACGGCATCGACCGATACAACGGAAAAGAATTCAAGCCGTACAAACTGATGGATGGAGATGAGGAAGTGAATTCCATGATGAACCTGAACTGGCTCTATGTGGATTCCAAAGGAACCATATGGGAAATTGGCAAGAAAGGACGCGTGTTCCGCTATGATACAAAACACGACCGTTTTGTCCTGGTATACAAGCTACCCGAAAGCGAAGTGAAAGGACGTCCAACCCCTATCAGTTACGGTTTTGTGGATGCCAACAGCGTAATATGGCTTTGCAATGAAGATGCTCTATATCTGTACGACAGCAATACCCAGAAGGTGACATTCATTCAAAACGAAATAGGAGAACGAATTACTGATATCGCACAGATTGATTCGACCCACTTCTTCATCGGGACCGACATCGGCATACATTATGCTGAGCTGGCCAACAACACCCTCACCCTCAGTCCCTGCAACCAATTGGACACCTTGAAGATACAAATCAACGAACTATACTATCATAAACCGTCTCACAAGGTTTTTATCGGTACTTTCCAACGGGGAATATTTACCTATGACCTGAATGAGCACAAAGTCATGCATATCCCATCCGGACTGATGGACGTTAGTATTAACTGTATCCGTGCCTACAATAACAATGAAATCCTCATAGCTACAGACGGGGCCGGTGTCTACAAAATGAATACCGATACCTATGAATCTATACCATACATTGTTGCTGACTATAACCGGTACAACTAACTCAATGAACGGAAATACCATCAATGATATCTACATTGACAGTGAACAACGCATCTGGATGGCTAATTATCCCATTGGTATAACTGTACGCAACAACCGATATGCCGATTATCAATGGATAAAACACTCTATCGGCAATAAACAGTCACTCATCAATGACCAGGTAAATGCCATCATTGAAGACCATGACGGCGATTTATGGTTTGCCACCAATAACGGCATCAGCCTTTATTATAGCAAGACGAAACAATGGCATTCTTTTCTCAGCAGTTTCGACACCGCAAGCCATAGTAAAAACCATATCTTCATCTCATTGTGCGAAGTGGAGCCCGGCATCATCTGGGCCGGAGGATATAGTTCCGGCATCTACCAGATCAACAAGAAACTACTGTCCACAGAGTTCTTTACTCCGTCTTTATTCAGTAATCTGAATATCCGGCCGGACAAGTATATCCGTTCCATTATGAAAGATTCTTCAGGAAACATCTGGTCCGGAGGGTATTATAACTTAAAAGAAATAGATTATTCCAGAAAAAATATACGCCATTTCCCGGGCTTGAATGGTATCACTGCCATCATAGAGAAAGACTCCACACATATGTGGATAGGCACTTCCACCGGCTTGTACCTGTTGGAAAAAGCAACCGGTAAGTATACCTATATCCAGATGCCGGTAGAATCCTACTACATCTACTCCCTATGCCAAGCTTCCGACGGAATGCTGTATATCGGTACCAACAATGCCGGTTTACTGGTATATGATACGACCAAAAACACATTCAGACATTATCATAGAGACAACTGCGCTTTGATTTCCAATAATATCTATACACTATTGTCCGATGGTAAAGGAAATATCTTCCTGAGTACAGAACACGGTCTGTCCACCTTCTATCCTGCCGAAGAGACATTCCATAACTGGACCAAAGAACAAGGACTGAAGTCTGACCATTTCAACGCAGCCTCAGGCACCTTGAGGAAAAACGGCAATTTCATTTTCGGCAGTACGGATGGAGCCATAGAATTCAACAAAGACATGATCCTGCCTCGCGACTATAAGTTCAAAATGGTATTCAATGACCTGCGGGTATTCTATCAGACCGTTTATCCCAAGGATGAAGGTTCTCCACTTATTCTGGATATTGACGAGACAAAAACCTTGCGTTTGAAGTACAACCAGAACATCTTCTCATTGCGGGTCTCAGACATCAACTATGACTATCCTTCCCTAATTCTGTACTCCTGGAAACTGGAAGGCTTCTATGAGGGTTGGAGCCGTCCGGGAGAGGAAAACGTCATCCGTTTTACCAACCTGAGTCCGGGCAACTATACCCTCCGCGTACGTGCCATCTCCAACGAAGACCGTCGTATTGTCCTGGAGGAACGCAGTATGGACATCATTATCGAGCAACCCCTCTGGCTCAGTTTCTGGGCGCTGATACTCTATGCAGTAATTATCATATCCATTGCAAGCATCACTCTGCGAATAATAGTCTTGAGAAAACAGCGGAAAGAATCCGATGAGAAAATACGCTTCTTCGTCAATACGGCGCATGATATACGTACTCCACTGACGCTCATCAAAGCACCCTTGGAAGAAATCACCGAACGCGAGCAACTGACTTCCAGCGGACAGAGCAACATCAATACAGCCCTGCGAAACGTAAATGCCTTGTTGCGCCTGACCACCAACCTTATTAATTTCGAGCGCGCAGACACCTATTCCGGAAGTCTATACGTATCCGAATACGAACTGAGCACATATATGGAAGAGACGATCGATGCTTTCCGTTCATACGCAAACATAAAACACATCAACCTGACCTACGAAAGCAGCTTCCGTTATCTGAACGTATGGTTAGATAAGGACAAGATGGATTCCATTTTGAAAAATATCATATCCAACGCACTGAAATATACACCGGACGGCGGCAATGTACATGTCTTTACTTCCGAGACAGAAGATACCTGGAGTATTGAGGTGAAAGATACCGGTATCGGAATTCCGGCTTCAGAACAGAAAAAGCTGTTCAAGATGCATTTCCGTGGCAGTAATGCTATCAATTCCAAAGTTACCGGCAGCGGCATCGGACTACTTCTGGTAGGGAAACTTGTACACTTACATAAAGGAAAGCTCAACTTCAGCAGCATGGAAGGGAAAGGCTCTTGCATCAAAATCACGTTCCCCAAAGGGAACAAGCATTTCCGCAAGGCAATCCAACGCCCTCAGCCCCAAAACGAACGTATTGTTTATTCGGCTTCCGGAGTGCCTATCAATGCCTCCGCCACATCGTCCCCTGCTTCCAGCGACATCTACGACAAGACGCAGCAACAGTCGCAAAACAACAGTAGCCACCAGAAAATTCTTATTGTAGAGGACAATGACGAACTAAGGGAATATCTGCGCAGAACATTGTCTGAACAGTACAACATACAAGTATGCTCCAATGGAAAAGAAGCACTGACCATTGTCAAGGAGTATATGCCCAACCTCGTCATTTCAGACATTATGATGCCGGAAATGAGAGGAGACGAATTGTGTCATATCCTGAAGAACGACATCGAGACATCACATATCCCCATCATCCTGCTCACAGCACTGAATACCGACAAGAATATCATCGAGGGACTGCAAAGCGGAGCGGATGAATATATTGTGAAACCCTTCAATATCGGTATATTGCGAGCAAACATTGCCAACCTGCTGACTAACCGGGCACTGTTGCGCCACAAATATACCAGCCTGGACCTGAACGACGAGAAGAACAATACGGATTGCATCAACTGCTCCAACGACTTGGACTGGAAATTCATTGCAACCGTCAAAAAGAGCGTCGAAGACAATATGGACAACCCAAGCTTCAACGTCGACGTGCTCTGCAACCTGCTGAATATGAGCAGGACCAGCTTCTACAATAAGATAAAGGCACTGACCGACCAAGCTCCGGCTGACTACATCCGGCTGATTCGACTGAAACATGCCGCCCAACTTCTGAAAGGACAAAAGCATACCATCACCGAGATTTCAGAACTGACCGGTTTCAGTGATGCGAAATATTTCCGTGAAGTATTCAAGAAACATTTCAATATGAGCCCAAGCCAGTATGCCAAGAGAGGGAAAGAAGGGAAAGATGATGAAGAAATAAAGTAAATTACAACATTTTGAATATGAATATATATCTTGAAGCATTCTCCATTTTCTTTAAGATAGGAGCCTTTACCATCGGCGGCGGTTATGCTATGGTACCGCTGATAGAAAACGAAATCGTAACCAAACGAAACTGGATAGCCAAAGAAGATTTCATTGACCTGCTTGCTATATCACAGTCCGCTCCGGGCATCCTTGCCGTCAATATATCCATTTTTATAGGGTACCGGCTACGGGGAATACGAGGGAGCATAATCACTGCATTGGGAACCATACTTCCTTCGTTTCTCATCATCCTCGCCATAGCGTTGTTCTTTCACAACTTCAAGGACAACACCATTGTGGAACGTATATTCAAAGGTATTCGCCCGGCAGTGGTTGCATTGATTGCAGCCCCTACATTCAGCATGGCTAAATCGGCCCGGATAAACCGATACAACATATGGATACCGGTGGTTTCAGCACTGCTCATCTGGCTGTTGGGCTTCTCTCCCATCTGGATTATCATTGCGGCAGGTGTAGGGGGATACGTCTTCGGACGTTGGAAACATCCGAAGAATTAAAAATGAAAGAATTAAAAAATGAAAGGTGCAACAACACTAATCATTAATCACTAACCATTAATCACTAACCATGATTTTCTTACAGTTATTCTATACATTCTTTAAAATCGGCCTTTTCGGCTTTGGCGGCGGATATGCCATGCTGTCCATGATACAAGGCGAAGTAGTCACCCGTTATGGCTGGCTTTCCCCTCAAGAGTTTACTGATATTGTGGCAATCAGCCAAATGACACCCGGTCCGATAGGTATCAATTCGGCAACCTATGTAGGTTTTACGGTTACTGGTAGTGTATGGGGATCTATTGTCGCCACTTTTGCCGTAGTGCTCCCCTCTTTCCTACTGATGCTGACCATCAGCAAATTCTTTCTGAAATACCAGAAACATCCTTCCGTGGAAGCGGTATTCAGTGGGCTCCGCCCGGCAGTGGTCGGTCTGCTAGCCTCAGCCGCGCTGGTATTGATGAATTCGGAAAACTTCAGTTCTCCCAAAGAAGACATATATTCCTTCGTCATCAGCTGCCTCATCTTCCTCGTGGCATTTATAGGCACAAAGAAATATAAACTGAACCCGATAGGAATGATTGTAGCTTGTGGAATAGCAGGATTGATACTTTATTAAGGATTAAGGATTAAACGTTAATGATTAATCCCTAATCCTTAATCCCTAATTTTTAAAGTTTAATCTTCTTTCCAACGGATTTCGATTCATTATGCAGACGGTCCAAGGCTGTCACCACATAGCGGTACTTTGTCTTTCCGTCTTCGTAAGGAAGTTTATAGAAATTATCGCGCGTGATGGCTACAATATGGGAAGGGTCATCTATATTCACTTTCTCTTTGTCATTAAAGCGATAGACCACATATTGGACGGCACGGTTCATTTCCTCTTTATACTTGGGAGCTGTCCAGAAAAGAATATATCCGTCTTCCGTCCACACCGGTTTCATCTTACGTACCTTTGCCGGGGCTTCGTTATCCATGAAATCGAAAACGGGAGGTAGCGCCGGATACTTATGATATTCGGCAATCAGGGCATCGCGATACTTGCCTGCATTCTCTACAACCGCACTGGCAGGCCACTGGCAACTGCCACCGATGGTCTGATAGGCCCGTTGCAAGGCCATTTTGCGAGGAAGCTGATTTATCGACGGGTTCTTGGGGTCGGCATTCTGCACGGTGTTCATCACGGACTGGCCGATAAACAAGGGGCGGTTTTCCGTATTCCTGGCCCACCACTTCACCAGTGTCTCATAGTCGGCAACCGGATGTCCTATATGCCAATAAATCTGCGGAATATTATAGTCTATCCAACCTTCACGGGCCCACAGCAACACGTCCGCATAAAGGTCATCGTAGTTTTGCAGGCCTTTGGTCTTACTGCCAAGCGGGTCACTGCTTTCATTCCGGTAAATGCCAAACGGAGAAACCCCGAACTTCACCCACGGCTTGATTTCACGAATTGTTTCATGCAGTTTCTTAATCAGCACATTCACGTTGCTCCGGCGCCAGTCTCCTTTATTGCTGAAACCTCCGCCAAAACGTGCAAAACTTGCATCGTCAGGGAAATCCTTTCCCTTAATGGGATAAGGATAAAAGTAATCGTCCATATGAATGGCATCCACATCATAGCGGGAAACGATGTCGCTCACCACCATGCAGATGTGCCGGCGGCTCTCAGGCAGTGCCGGGTCAAAATACAACTGGTCGCCATAAGTGACAAACCATTCCGGATGGATATTGTACACATGATTGGGAGCCAACTCACTCTTCAAGGTCGTCTTCGTGCGATACGGATTAATCCATGCATGAAACTCCATACCACGCTTATGGCATTCATCAATCATAAACTGCATAGGGTCCCAATAAGGTTCCGGGGCTTTGCCCTGCACACCTGTCAGGAAACGGCTCCACGGTTCGTACTGCGAAGCATACAACGCATCCGCTTCGGGACGCACTTGAAAGATAATCGCATTAATACCTGCCCCTTGAAGCGAGTTCAACTGGCTAATCAGTGTTTGTTTCAGTCGTTCTGTGGGAACACCGCGAAACTGTCCGTTGACAGCCTGTATCCATGCAGCACGAAACTCACGTTTGGGATATTTGTCGCCCGTCGGCACCTGTGCCCTCACTCCCACAGCCAGAAGAAGAGCCAAAAGTAAAAGATAGTTTTTCAGCTTCATAATATTCTTAAATCGTAATAATGTGACGCAAAGATAATACAAACTCCCGATAAATTCGCTAACTTTGCCGACTACCATAAAAAAGGAGTATTTTATGTCAGAAAAC
>OMBR01000634.1_pt1 | contig 17012 bp, 10 predicted proteins | sample 1674041 | NCBI WGS metagenome assembly OMBR01 (sample SAMEA103958138, study PRJEB25191) | human gut metagenome | biome: human-associated habitat [ENVO:00009003]; feature: intestine environment [ENVO:2100002]; material: feces | place: Germany | collected 2013/2015
ATGTCATCCGCAACCTTTTTGCACTCTTCGTCGTCGGCACGCAGACAACATACTTCTACCTCCCAAGGAGCAATGGAAATTGGCCAGATTGGACCGTATTCGTCATGATGCGCCTCACAGATAGATGCTGCCATACGTCCAACTCCAATACCATAGCAGCCCATGATCGGATTCTTTAACTCGCCGTTTTCATCTGTATAGGTCATATTCATTGCCTTAGTATACTTCGTTCCAAGCTGGAAGATATTACCCACCTCGATACCTCTCTTGATCGTAATGGTTGGCTTGCCACAGCAAGGACATGTGCTTCCTTCCTGTACCTTGGAAATATCATAGTATGCAACTTCTCCCAGATCTCTTTCCAGATTCAGTCCTGTATAATGGTATCCTTCTTTGTTTGCACCTGCTACCATGCTGTCAATTCCCTTGAGGGAAATATCGCAGTATACAGTAACCTGATCAGAAATACCATAAGGTCCGATATAACCGGCTACCAATGGATCATCTGCTGTAATCTCAGCCGGATGAATATCCTCGCCGACAAGGTTACGCAGCTTTGTCTCATTTACTTCGTAGTCTCCACGTACAAATGCAACTACAAAACTGTCATCCGCATTTTTCTGGTATACAACCGCCTTGCAGGAAGATTTCACACCGGATTTTAAGAATGCACAGACCTCATCGATTGTCTTACAGTTTGGTGTCTCCACGCACTGTAACTCTTCTAAGTTTCCTTTGCTTTCGTTTGTCACTTTATTCTCTGCTGCTTCCATATTTGCACGGTAATCGCAGGAAGTACAAAGCACAATAGAATCCTCTCCTACCGGAGTTAAAAGCATGTATTCATGTGATACATTTCCACCCATCATACCGGAATCAGATGCAACTGTTACGACCTCCGGAATACCACACTTCTCAAAAATACGATTGTATGCATGGTAACATACATCATAATATTTCTCCAGGTCTTCCTGCGATGTGTGGAAAGAATAAGCATCCTTCATGGTAAACTCACGCACACGGATCAGACCGGCTCTCGGTCTTGCCTCATCACGGAATTTTCTCTGAAACTGATAGATCATAAATGGATATTTGTTGTAGGACTGTCCATACTCACGAACAAGCTGTACAGCAGCTTCCTCATGTGTCATTCCAAGAACCAGCTTGGAATCGTTACGGTCTCTCAAACGTACGAGCTCACTTCCGACGCTCTCATAACGACCGGACTCTTCCCACAGATCTGCCGGCATAACAACCGGGAATAATACTTCCTGTCCATCAATTGCATTCATCTCTTTACGGATGATTGCTTCGATCTTGGATGTAATTTTCTTTAATGTCGGGAATTCAGAATAGATACCATTTCCCACATATTTTATATATCCGCCTCTGACCATCAGTGCATGACTGTCAATGACACAGTCGGCTGGCTTTTCCTTGAATCGTAATCCTACTAATTTTGATACTTTCATGTGAACCTCCATCTTTTATTATTTTACTTATAAAATTGGTTTAAAAAAGCCCCAAACAATACAATCTCTGTATTGTTTAGGGCGAATATAAATCCGTGTTACCACCTAAAATTCAGGCCTTGCCTGCACTCATCCGTAAGCAGCCACTTACGCTGTCTCTGATAACGGTGACCTCCGGCAGAATTTCTCCAGATTCCAAAACAAACACTCTGTCTTCATCCTGCAGCTCCTAGACTGGTTCCAGATTCTCGTACAAAAGCCTCGCACCTGCCGGCTTCTCTCTGCATGTCTTAAATCTGTACTATCTCTGTTCTTTGCTTTAAACCTTAGAAATCGTACCACATCCCCATGGGAAAGTCAACCATTATCCAAAGCCTTATGCTCTGCGGTAACGGTTAAAACATGCATAGATTTCCTGCACGCGCGGAATCGCATATCCACATGGAATATATCCTCCGTCAGCAAAGAAAGAAAGACCTTTTGTTTCCAATTGTTTCTGCAAATACGAAACAATTTCCGGGATTGTCTTCTTTCCGTCGATCATTTTTTCCACGGCATATTTTAATAACATGCCCAAAGCTGCCGTCTGCTCGCTGTCCACCAGCTGCTCCACATAGCGCAGATCGACATTCTGCCGGCCAAGTGCAAATCCATCTTTTCCCAGAAGCTTTACTTTCAGACGCTCCGATGTACCTTTGACCGCACCTGTGCGGTAATCCCGCTTTGGCTTTGCTCCGTTTGGATCCTTTGTCATAATGCGTACACTCTCCGGGCGGACATACGGTTTTGCTTTTTCTGCTTCTACCGGGAATTTGGCACATAATGTTTTTGCCTTGTCCGTAATATCCAAAGGCACATAATTGTCCATCTGTATCACGGTATCCGCGATATGGAAAAAAGCACCGGAACTTCCCGCTACAAGAATGGTTGAGATACCTTCCTTCTCATACAGTTCTCCTGCCCGCGATAAAAACGGCGTGATTGGTTCTTTGTCCGGGCTGACCACCTGCTGCATCAGAGCATCCCGCAGCATAAAATTGGTGGCTGAGGTATCTTCATCCAGCAAAAATACATGACTTCCCGCTTCCATCGCCTCGACAATCCCAGCCGCCTGTGAAGTGCTTCCACTAGCATCTTCCGTCGAAAAACGATGGGTATCTTTTTTGTTTGGCAGATCATTGATAAACATGGAAATGTCTGCATCTTTGATGAAACGACCGTCCTCTGCACGAAGTTTTACTGCGGTATCATCGGTGATGACATACTCTCTTCCATCCCCTGCAATATGATTGTACACCCCAAGTTCCAACGCCTGTAAAAGTGTGGACTTTCCGTGATATCCACCACCCACGATCAATGTGATTCCTTCCGGAATTCCCATTCCCGTGATGGTTCCCTTATGCGGAAGTTCCATGGATACCCGCAGACTGTCCGGCGATGAAAATGCGACCGAATCTCTCATTGGTCTGGAAGAAATTCCGCTCTCACGCGGCAGAATAGCTCCATCTGCAACAAATGCTACCAGATGTTTTTCTTTCAACTGGCTGCGGATTGCCTCCTGATCTTCTGCGAGTGCAATGACTTTATGCAAGCGTTCTTCACTTAAATTTTTAAAATAGAACGACTGCTGCACACAGGCCGGAAGATAATCAAACAGGATCTTTTCCAGCTCCCGGGCGTTGATGGTTCTTCCATTTGCCGGAAATCCGACCGAAAAACGTGCGATCAGATGTTTTTCTCCAATCTCACATGCAGTCCGTTTTAACACTTCCTGTCCGCATCGTGTAACCGAAAGTAATCCGCTTTTTCCGGAACCCTTCGCTTTAAACGTATAGTGTGCGACCTGACGCTCAAACTGTCTGGTCAGTTCATCTGCCAGAGCCGTCTTTGTCAGGTTGTCTTTTGTGCTCCATTCCGGAAACTTCGCATCCCGCAGCGGAACCTCTATACGCACATGTGAGGGAGCCGCAAACGGATCTCCCTGCACATGATCGATATGAAGTTCATAGCCTTCGAACTGATAGCTGCCCCTCAGTGCTTTATAAGCCGGGTAGCTTTTGTGATCGATATTTCTTAACTGGTTCTGTAAATCTCTTGCTGTCTGCATTTTGTTCACTCCTACTGATGCCGCTGTTCTTTTTTCTTAAGCAGTACCGAAGTATCCAACTGTTGTTCTTTGGATTTCTTTTTCTTCTCCTTCGGCGCTTTCTTTGGCTTTTCCTTTTTCTGTTGCGGTATCTCTTCTTCGGATGGCTGTTCGGTTTTTGGCACATCCTTTGTCTTCGTAGAAAGTATAGCCCTGTTCTTTTTCTGCGTCCAGTGCTTTTTTATAAACGCATACAACTTCGTATCTGTCGGTACGAACGAGAAGCGGCGGAATGCCACATCCAGTACAAACCACAAAATGGCAAGGATCAAAAGCCACCGGGTCAGATCATATTTCGCCTTTGCGGAAGCTTTCAGTTTCTTCCACAGCGAATCATTTGCTGTAATGGTTTTTCCATATTTCTTTACAAATGCTTTAAATTTTTCATTGGTCAGTGCAAACTTATATTCATCGGAATATTGCACGACCGCCGCCGCTGTCAATGCGTTTTCAACCGTATCTTTGTTCATACGACGCACACTCAGGTTGTAAATTCCTGTCATGTCCGTATCGATTTTTGCCTCGTACACGCCCGGTGCACTGCCCTGCAGCTTTGCAGTCTGCGTCTTGCCATCCGGATCGGTATATACCGCCTCCACTTTGGTTTTCTCGTTATATTCACTGGCGTGATAGGTCACGGTTGTTGTGCCGTTTGCAGTCGATACATCTATGGTATCTCCCTCTGATGTATTTCCCACACTGTAATCCACAATGCGCTTCCACAGCTGCACATAATCCTCAGCCCCCGCATATGCTTTCGTCCATTTGTTTGTGACATCGGTATTCCATGCAACCGTATGGCCCAGACCATACTGCATAACAGAAAGAACCGGATCATCTTTATCGGAAGCAAGCAGGACATTCGCATTGCTCTTTGGTGTAGCGCTGACATATCCGCTGATCTGTGGCCATCCATCTGCAAAAAGACCTCTTGTGACAGCATTGCTGCTGTTTACGGAAAGTGTAAATGTGCCATTCTGCAGATACGTCTCTCCGCTTAAGAATACTTCTCTTGCAAAAATTTTTGGAATGTCGGTGGAAATATCCGAATAATAATATCTTCCGCCACAACCCTCTGCGAGTTTTTCCAATAAAGAAGTGTCCGAGTCTGCGCCCACAGCTACCGTAGATAACGTAATTCCCGACTGCTTGCATGGTCCCATGACATCCATAAAATTTGTAGTTTCTCCCTGACCATCCGTCAGAAGAACAACATGCTTGATTTCTGCATCACAATCTTTCACTGCTTCCACTGCTGCTTTGACCGCCGGTTTGATTGTTGTTCCGCCACCTTCCGGAATCGTTTCAATCTTTTCTTTAATTCCGTCTTTGTCTTCTGCTTTGGTAATCGGAACAACCCATGAATAAGTGTCATCAAACGCTACCACGCCCACATAGTCCTTATTCCGAAGTTCTGTTACCGCGTTTTCAGCTGCCGCTACCGCAAGATCCAGATTCGTCTCCCCGTCATCCACGATCTCGGACATACTTCCGGAATGATCGATGACCATGACCATTGCCATGCTCGGAGATTCATTGGTGCCCCGCGGTTCCATATCTACCGGAAGGAGTGTTTCCAGTTCCGTATCCCGGTAACCGCCCAACGCAAAACTTTCTTCTCCGCCACAACAGATCAGACCACAACCATAATCTTTTACATACGTGTCCAGATTATCCAAAAACTTCTGCGGAAGATCCGTGCGGAATACATTGTCCAATACAATGCTTTTGTACGCAAGCATATCGTTTAACGATTCCGGTGCATTGATTGCAGATACTGTCTGGAAATTACATCCTGCCGCACGCAACAGTTTCTCATAATTGCTACTGTCCTCATCCATACCGGATACAACCAGTATCTTTGGCACGCTGTGAATTGCCGCATAAGCATAATAGTCATTGTTCTCTTTGCAGGTATCGCCTTTTGCCACAACCCGCACCGTAAAACTTTCCGCGCTCTCGCCGGAGACTTTCTGTTTTAACACAAACGAATTGGCTCCCTTGTTGAGATGAACTTTCGTTTCCGATTTCATCATGGAACCGCGGAGCACCTGAAGTCTGGCATCTATATCATAATTGCTTTGCACATTGACCGTCATGGAATAAGAATCCCCGGCATACAGATATCCCGGCATCTGCACATTTTCAATATACGTATCTTTCCCCACGGAAACATCATACAATATGGACAAAAGCTCCACCTTTTTGGATACCAGCGCAGAAGCTGTGCTTTCGATATTTCCTTTTGTTTCCTTTCCGTCGGTAAGGATTACCAGGCGGCCGGCTGCATTCTCCGGTATCATCGAAAGACCTCTGGAAACTGCGTCCTCGAGATTGGTTGCCGTCTCATCCACCGCAGACATCATGCCGGAAAAATTCTTCTCCTCGGAAACGAACTGTTCCACCAGCGAATTTTTACCGAATGCCACAATTCCATACTGATTGTCTTTTGGCATCTTTGCGATCATTTTCTTTAAATCGGCATCCATTGCCTCTGCATTCTGTGCATTACTTTTTGACAGATCTACCAGAAAAATGGTCGTATTCTCCGCATTTCGTTTATTTACGGAAAATCCAAACAGTGCCAATACCACAAACAACGCCGTCATAATACGCACAATCAGATAAAATTTTCCACGATAGCGCATCTGGCGTACATAGACAATCCACTCAAGAACGAGAAGAATTATGATCAACACCAGAATGACATTGCGCAATTGTTTTTTTACAATTATTTTCTGTGACGCGCTTTTTACCCCGGCATCCTCTGCTGTTATTCTTCCGTCAGACTGTGTATCCGTCGCAAAATGCACTACATAAGATTCTTCTTTTTTGTCTGCTTTTACCGTATACAGGCCGGCATACGTGGTGTCTGTCGCAAGTGTGCTTACATCAAAATCTGCCTGCGGATGAAACTGAACTTTTTCTCCCGCTTCATACTGACTTTGCGCCAGAAGCGAACTGTCCGAAAGATAACTCAATGTGTTTGACATAAACACCGGAAATTCTGCTGCTAAAGCAAAATCCGATTCACGGATATCAAATCCAACAACGACAACACGGACACCGTCCTTTTGTCCATAGTAACCGGCACAGGCATCACCTGCCCATAAAAATCCGGTTCCCCAGGATGGAACATCATAGGTATAAGTTTCATTGACTCCAATCGCAAATTCACTGATTCCGCAAGTCAGCTCCGTATCACTTACCGTAAGACTAACTTTCTTTTTGGTACCGGTTGCCTGTCCATCCGCAAATACCAGCCGGTTGACTGCCGGATTCTGCTTGGCGGAAGTATCTGCATCATAAATGCAGACGGTATCTTTTTTGACATCCAGATCACTTTCCTTTTCTGATTTCGGAAGTGTCTGTGAAGTCACTGCCTGGTATGCTTTCTCAATGTACGTATTTCCCTTGCCCACAAGTACTGCGGAGACAGCATTGGCAGATTCCGCAATGGCATAACACTCGTTGTCCGCTTTGAGGGAGTCTTTTGCATTGCTTCCCTCAAAAGCAATATTAGCAGCTTCTGTATGCAGTGGTTTTCCATTCCAGTCCACATCCTCAAACAGACAGGTATAGGACTCTCCCGCATCAATGGAGATCTGCCGGACAGAAATCACATTCTTTTTTTCGTACAGGCTTACTTCAAGCGTAGCTTTGCTGTCACTGTAGTTCGTAAAACCAGCCGCAATATCGTACCCTTTCTCACTTTTTGCATAAGACAGAAAATCATTCGAAACATTCGAAGTCACCTCTCCCATCACACGGATCTGTGCGGAAAAAAGAGAGGTTAATTCTTTTGTATCTGCTGCGCCGACCCCATCCGTCATGACGATGACATCATTTTTCTTTTTTCCCTCGGCATCCGTCACAAGCGTCTGTACTGCTGATACTGCATCCTTCAAATCACCTGCGGTATCTGTGGCTTTCGTCTGGTCGAGTAACCGATACAGGCTTTTCTTATCCGATGAGGCAACCGCAAGAAGATTACTTCCGGTTCCATCATTTGTGATGATAGAAAACTTACCATTATCGGATGAGGCAATGTCACTTTTGATTTCTGCAACTGCCTGTGCAAGTCTGGTCTCTCCGTCTGCGTTCTCATGCTGCATGCTGCCGCTGGTATCCAACACATAGACAACATTTCCGCTTCCGGTTCCGCCCTTTCGGATGTATGGTGACATCAGTGCCAGCACCAGAAGCAATATAATCACGATCTGCAGGTACATCAGCAGATTATGAATAAATTTTTCCAAAAATGTTTTTGACTGCTGGTTCTGGTATAGTTTCTTCCACAAGAGATTCGAAGAAATCTTATACTCTTTTCCCTTAGGAACCAGCAGATATAAAACAATGATGATTGGTACCGCAAGCACGAATGCAAGCGGCCATAAACTTTCAAATATCATATAACACCCTTAAATCCTCAAATACAAGCTGGTTTCGATCCCGCGTCGTATCACAGAGGACATAAGTTCCTCCGTTTCGCACGCCCTTTTTCATGCGGGACACCAAAGCCTGCAGCTGGTTTTCGTATGCTTTGATCGAACGTGCATCCATCGTGATACGCAGCTTGCTTTCATTTTCCATATCAATCAGATTCAATGTTCCTTCCATACTGACATGAAGTTCTTCTCCGCAGAGTGTCTGCAAAATTACCGGACGCTGTCTGCAATACAGAAGATACTGCATCATTTTTTCATATTGTTCGTTCTCTTCCTCCAGCAATTCTTCCTGCAAAAAATCACTGATAAGCACAGTGATCCCCGGTCCCTTTCTCTGCATCTGTTTTAAAGCAGCAAACATATCCACGCTTCCGGAATACTCCAGACTTTCCAGCCACCTGAGTACTTTGGGAAAAGCATTTTTTCCACCGGAAACATTGTAAGGACGCTGCATATTTTTCATATCATAGATCATGACACGATCCATGTTATTCAATGCAAGATATGCCATCACCGCTCCAAGAAGACTTGCCAGCTCCCACTTTGGTTTCTGTCCGTAATTCATGGATTCACTGGTATCCAGAAGAATCGATACCACCGATTCTTTTTCTTCCATATATTCCCGGATATACATCTTGTCCAGTCTGGCATACACATTCCAGTCTAACCGACGCAGATCATCTCCCGGCATATATTCCCGAAAATCTGAAAATTCCGCGGAAATTCCTTTCTGTACAGACTTGCGGTTTCCCGACATATTCAGAGAACTTTTGTGATTCACCGCCAGACAAAAGCGGGACAGCATATCATAAAATTCCGAATTAAACATATAAGCTCTTTTCCTTTGCCTCGATGATCTGTGCAATCACGGTATCCGCAGATACCCCCTCTGCAATTGCATCAAAACTTAACAATATTCTGTGCCGCAATACCGGATAAGCTACGCTTTTGACATCCTCAAACGATACATTAAATCTGCCTTCCATAAACGCACGTGCCCTGGCACTCCGGATCAGTGCCTGTGCCGCACGTGGACTTGCGCCTTCTTTGATATAAGCACTTTCTTCATGGGTAGCCATCACCAAATCTAATATATAATCCATGACCGCATCTGCGATCGGAATCTGTGCAACAAATGCTCTGGCCTGTTGTAGCCCTGTGGCATCCATCACTTTTTCAATCTGTGGTTTTTCTGTATTTTCTGTCAGATTTACAATGCCGCGAAGTTCCTCTCTTGTCGGAAATTCTACCATGACTTTAAATAGAAAACGATCCAGCTGTGCCTCCGGCAACGGATAAGTTCCCTCATTTTCGATTGGGTTCTGCGTTGCCAAAACAAGAAACGGCTCTTCTAATTTGTGGCTGTCGTTTCCAACGGTAACCGTATGCTCCTGCATGGCTTCTAACAGTGCCGACTGCGTCTTTGGTGTGGCACGGTTAATCTCATCTGCAAGTACAAGATTTGCAAAAAGCGGGCCTTTTTCAAAGCGGAAGCTGCTCCCCTTCTCGTCCCTTACCATAATATTGGTACCAGTCACATCACTTGGCATAAGATCCGGTGTAAACTGGATACGCTTAAAAGATAACTGGAATACTTCGCTGATCGTACGCACGAGCATGGTCTTTCCAAGTCCCGGCATACCTTCTAACAATACATTTCCTCCCGCAAGTAATGCCAGCATTACCTGTCGGATAATTTCTTTTTGTCCAATAATGCCCTTGCCGATTTCTTCCTCACAGGCTTTTACATTCTGCTGACATAATTCTAACTCTGTCATAACTCCTCCTTATTCGTTCAGGTTCTTGAAATAATCTTTGATCACATTTTCCATTCCACTCGGATAACGCCCCGATGAAATTCCTTCATATGCATTCTTTGTATAATCCGCAATCACGGAATCAAGGCTCACATGATCTCCTTCCCAGGTAAGACCATTCTGCGCCCGGTAGTAATCAGAATTGTTCTTTCCGGTTTTGTCTCCATGCAGGGAGCTGTCATCACCGACTTTATTGGGAACGGTAACATAATCATGCGCTGTAGAGCTCGAACCGGTTCCTCTTCCGCTTCCCTTTCCGCTGCCGCTGCCGTTACCGTTACCGTTTCCATTGCCATTCCCGTTTCCCTGACCATTGCCATTTCCGCTGCCACTTCCATTACCGTCGCCATTTCCCTGGCCATTGCCGTTTCCGTCGCCGTCTCCATTTCCATTTTCCGTCGAGTTTCCATCCCCGGAAGTGTTATTTCCATTATTGCCGTCACCGGAAGATGACTGGGAATCTCCATTATTGTTGCTGCCATCTGCAAGCTGACCATTTGCACCGGCAGTATCATTTCCATTCGAAGAACCACCTGTCTGACCACTTGCCGCCTGTGCAATCTGCTGTGCTTCCTTCACACCAATCTTCGATGGATCGATACCAGTCAGGCTCTGTGCCGTCTCCTGATATTTGAATTGCAGCCGCTCATTTGCCGATGCCAGTTCCTGTGCACTTTCTACCTGATCCAGTTCCTTTTTTGACATCTCCAGGGACTTCATCAATTCCTGCAATTTTTTCTTTTCCTCAGCCGAAAGTGATTTCGTATCAATGCCCTCCAACGCATCCATAACCGAGGACAATTCTTTTTTCTTTTCCTTGATTTCCTGTTTGAGCGCATGCAGCTCCTTCGCCTGCTCTTTCGCAACCGACGGAACCATTGCCAGAGTGCATACACATACAAGAGAAAAAATGAAAGCCAGCAGATGTCTTGTATTTGGCCGGATAGGAATACAGATATTGTTCTCGTTTTCTTTTAACATCTGTATCGCATCGTTTCTCTGTAATTTTGTGAATGCATCTTCTTTATCCAGATTTTCGTAAGCGGTCAATGTGCGCTCCTGCAAGCCGAAGCTATCCAGTTTTCTTGCAGCCGCTTTTTCATCGGCCCATGTCATTAGCGCGCGAACAATTCCAACCAGACATCCGATTCCTATACAGCCTGCTGCAAAATAGTTCGCATAGTAAAACGGGACAAACAAAGAAATGCCTTCCACCAATACTGCAGCCAATGCTCCAAAAGAAATATAGTATACACAATTCTCCAGGATTTTTGCCAGATTTAATTTGTGCCTGCAGTCTTTAATTTTTTGTTTCAGGTACGTTGTTTCTTCCATCTACAAGCTCCTTTGCTTTTCTGTGTGAAATCGGCGTAATACGTTTTGCTGCAATCCATAAAAACAGCAGCGAAATCAATATATAAACAATTGTAGATACTATCATCCAGTGATTTCCGGTACCAAGCCAGTGCATAAAGCCCTTCTTTGTGCCGGATGCATAAAGCCATCCGCTCTCTTCTATAAAAGAGGAACCTGTCATCGTAAGTTCAACAAATTCTGCCAGATAAATAAATGGATTTGCAAGCATCAGCAGACTCCAGAGACTTGCGGTTGTCTGATAACCGCTGACAACCTCCCATACCAAATACGGAACGACTGTAAGTACAAAAAAGCATGCATAAATGCCGTATGAAAAAATCACACCACTGATGGTCTTCTTACACAAGGACGAACAAAGGATTCCGATACTTGCTGCAAAAAACGATACAAGAAGTGCCAGTGCAAAAAACCAGAACAGATAACTCCAGGACATACCACCGATAACAAAAGTAAGTGCCATAACCGGCAGACTTGCCACAATAAAGAACAGCCCCTGCACTACGGCAATCCCTACTTTTCCCATAATGATTGAAAATGGTGTCATACTTGTTGTCATCATAATATCAAATGTCTGGCGTTCCTTTTCTCCTGAAATCGCAGATGATGTCTGCACCGGAATCACAATTGCAATGATCATAATCTGCGTGATTGCCAGCACCGGATACAGCGACACGATTTTGCTGTATACATTAGAATCATCGTAAATACTTTGATTGCTGATAAATAACAGCGCAATAAAAAATACACCCGCAAGGATTGCTTCATATGCAAAAATCCCCCATGCCATCTTCATACTGCGAGCCTGTACTTTGATATCTTTTTTAACAATTGGATTCAATCGCATTCTCTGCACCTCCTGTCAGCTCCATAAACAATGCCTCTAAGTTTCCTTCCTGCGTATGGAATCCTGTCACAAGAATTCCTCTGCCGATCAGTTCCGCAATCAGCTGTGCGATTTCCATCTGTGTCAGACTGTGGAAAATGCGGATTTCCTTTTCACCCACAGATTCTACTTTGACATTTACATGTTCTTTTAGCATACGCACTGCCGGTTCCATATCGCCTTCTATAGTGATGATAATCTGATTTTTTCCGAACACCTGACTCATGACATCATCAATCTTTCCGGCTATCACCAGATGACCGCGGTTCATGATACCGATACTGTTACACATCTCAGAAAGTTCGGAAAGAATGTGGGAACTGATCACAATCGTCTTTCCCATACTCTTTAAATTCAAAAGAAGCTCTTTCATCTCCACTCTGGCTCTTGGATCCAGACCGGAATTCGGTTCATCTAACACAAGCAATGCCGGATTATGAATCAGCGCACGTGCCACACAAAGTCTCTGCTTCATACCACGGGACAACGTATCCACATATACTTCCTTTTTGTCGGACAAGTTTACAAGTTCCAGCAGATCATCTGAGATTTTTGCAATATCACGGGAACTCATACCATACATGGAACCATAAAAATCCATATACTCTGTCACTTTTAAATTGTCATACACACCAAAGAAATCCGGCACATATCCTATCTGTTTTTTTATGTCCTTTGGATTTGAAAGCGCATCAATGCCATTGATCTGAATGCTTCCGGATGTCGGTGACATCAGCCCGCAGACCATACGGATGGTTGTTGTTTTTCCAGCACCATTCGGTCCGACAAAGCCAAACAGATCGCCTTTTTCAATATGAAGATTCAGATCATTGACTGCCTGAAATTTTCCATAATTCTTATATAAATGATTAATTTGCAGCATTTTCGTCCTCCTTTACAAGCGAATACAGACATCCATAGGAGGTCTCAAGACAATCGCTCTCCACTGTCTTATCATAATTTCTTACTGCACCTGCAACAATAGTCTCTTTATCTGCTGCCTCGTTCCTTGCATCCACTAATCCAATATACAAAGTAGCCAGATAATCATAGTCATCATCTTCTCCTGTGGAACTTCCATAATAATCCACCAGGTTATAATACATATCGTCCATATAATCGACTGTAAACTGATTTACCACACGCTTTTCCTGCAAAGCCTGCTTCAGATTCAGAGTCTCTCCTGCTTTTACATTGCTTATAACATACATATAATTTCTGGAAAGTACCGCCATATATGGAAAATCATAGGAAGTATTATTGTAAATGGTTCCTTCCTGTACTTTATCCGAAAAATTCAGATCTTTCACTTCAATTTTTCCAACAGCTTTTCCACTTCCTGCTGCAAACAGATAGCCTGTATCAAAACTCTCCTTCGGACGTATGCCTAAATGCAGTCCGTCCGCTTCATAACAGACAGATGTTTTGTATTTTTTCTGGTCGTTCACTGCATTACCTGATCCGGTCATTTTGGAACCTGCATAAGTATAATTATCTTTCAGGCGGAAACTCCATTCCTTTTTGCTGGAATGATAAGCAGAATAGTAGGTATGCACTTCTGCCTTTTTATTTCCTGTCTGCTGTACGTTTACCGCATATACTTTCGGTTCTGTTACATTCAGCGAATGACCGATAATATAAACAAATGCAACAAATAAGATTCCAAGTGCCGGTGCTGCGATCCAGTACCACTCACTGTGCTTTGTTTTGCGCAGAATAAGATACAAAACAGGTCCTACTGCAAACACATAAATAATGATCAGGATTTTCAGCCAGTTAAAATCAATATCCGTATTCGTCTGATCAATAACATTCATTGCTGACTGTCCGTTATAAATACATGTTTCATTCTGATAATTGTACGAACTTTCTGCTATTGACTGACTTTCATTATAAATGGAGCTTACTACATTGGCATCAGCCTTCTGCATCTCATCCTCGCACAACGACATATATAATACCATCACAGAACCATATCCATAGTTTTCCAGGAATGCTGGATTATCGGCACTTTCATACCCTGAAGCAGAATTTAAAATCAATTCTGTCATTTCCATATTGGAAAAATCAATTCCCGCATCTTTATAAGAATAATAACAATCCTGCTGCACACTAGATAAGACACGTGTAGCCTCCCCTTCCCTGCTTGTTTTCTGTACTGTTATGTCAATAAAACCAGGATCAAATGCTTCTGCTGTTTCTTTGACATAAGAACCGGTTCCAATGATGAGCCAGCCTCCATCATCCACCCAGTCCTCAATTGCTTTTCGCTGCTCTTTGCTCAGACTGCTGACATCATACTGATCAATAACAAGATAGTACAATCCATCCAGAGAGTCCTCCAATGTATCTGCCTTCAATTCCTGCAATACAACCGGCTGTTCTTGTTCATAAATAGCGTAATCTTCTCCACCCATATCCAGATATCTCAGCTTATCATAATGATCCGAAAGTATACCTACACGAAAACCTTTTTTCTCCTGATTTCCCAGTAGATCCTTCAATGCGATAGATGCGACTTCTTTCTCATCTTTATCTAACAAAATGAGATAGCCTTTCCCTCTGCAATCCTGCACATTCAACTCCGGGACCGTCAGCGTATACTGCTTTTTGCCATTTGCCGGCAAAATAATTGGCATATCAAATGCACAATGTGTATCCTCTGCATCCGCTTTAAATATCACACGGGAAGTTCCTTCGAAATCAACTCCATGATTCTCTAAGCTCACTTGATATACATACGCATGATTTTCCTCTTTTAAAAGTGTTACCTCTCCGGAAAAAACACCCGTATCCTTTGTTTCTGCTGCGATATGCTGCGGACATGCCACAAGTCCAATACACAACAGACATACAAGAATAACTCCTGTTAGAATTTTTTTCATAACGTCCTCCTTTTTAAGTTCCGTATTCAATTGTAATCATAGCATACCTGCATCGTAAAATGTATGAAATTCAGCTGTCATTTTCTTTAAGATTTTATGAAGTTAAAAAAAGAGACCGTCTTACGACAGTCTCCAAACCTTCACTTTATTCATTTTTTGCTAATCTTCTATTCGTTCCCGCGAAAAATTACATTGCGATATTTATTCAGTACTTTCAGTAACAGACTTCCCAGAATACATACAGAAATAATCTCACCGATTCCTACCGTAACCACGTTAAAAGGAATCGACCAGTCAACACCATTGTAAACCGTCTTAAATCCGTATCCATAACGCAGAACCCACGGAACAATAACCATGTTTGCGATAACCGGTGGAAGCGTACATGCAAATTTGTGCTTACGCAACAGATACGTACCTACCGCTCCGATCAATGTTGCAATACTTCCAAATACAATATCCCAGATGATAGCTCCTGTCATCAGGTTCGCTGTCAGACATCCGATCCAGAGTCCCGGTATCGCTGCCGGTGTAAAAAACGGAAGGATACACAATGCTTCTGAAAATCGTACCTGAATACTGTAGGAAGATAATCCAAGCGCATTGGCAAGTAATGTCAATACCACATACAATGCAGCGATCACAGCCGCCTGTACTACATACGTTACACTTTTGTTTCTCATATATATAAAATTCTCCTTTAGTTTTGTTTTCTGTCAGGAAGGTTTCGAACTGACGCGCTGTTTGCAGCAAGGATTACTTTAATCTTAATTTCGCATTCTGTCAAGTATTGCCGGGAATAACTTCCGATAAAATTTCAAACATAATTACTGGCGGATATAAATTCCCTGGGATTCGATAAAATCATCCATTTCTTCCAATGCTTCGGTTGCCCATTCTTCACTCTGTGGCCCCTGATCCGCTGTGTTCTTTTTTACGTCTTCACTTACATTCTTCTTGTCTTCCATACCGATGCCTCCTTGTCTTGACACTATCCACTATCTCTTTCTGATTTTGTAAAAGTATAGCATTAACTGCATAAAAAAGCAAAAGAAAGAGCATCCTTTATGATAAATTGATTTGTAAAACGGAGGCATCTCATGGCAGCATACAAAGTTGAAATCTGTGGTGTGAACACTTCTAAGTTACCAATACTCAAAGAAGAAGAAAAAAAAGCACTTTTCGATAAAATCAAACAGGGAGACTCCAATGCCCGGGACTGCTATATCAAAGGAAATCTCCGCCTTGTTCTGTCGGTCATCAAACGGTTCCATAATCACAATGAAAACGTGGACGATCTGTTCCAGATTGGCTGTATTGGACTTATGAAAGCCATTGACAACTTTGATACCAGTGTAGGTGTCAAGTTTTCCACATATGCTGTACCGATGATCATTGGGGAAATCCGGCGTTACCTGCGGGACAACAGCAGTTACCGTATTCCGCGCTCTCTGCGGGACATCGCTTACAAAGCAATGCAGGCCAAGGAGCAGCTTTCCCGCGCCTCTCAAAAAGAACCTACTCTGGATGAAATTTCAAACGCATGCGACATTCCAAAAGAAGACATTGTCTATGCATTAGATGCCATCCAGACGCCGTTAAGCCTCTTCGACCCGGTATACACAGACGGCGGCGATACCCTTTATGTCATGGACCAGATTTCCGACAAAAAAAACAAGGAAGAGAACTGGATTGAAGATCTGTCTTTAAACGATGCGATGTCCCGCCTCAATGAACGGGATGAAAAAATCATAAAACTCCGGTTTTTTGAGGGAAAAACCCAGATTGAAGTAGCCGACGAAATCCATATTTCCCAGGCACAGGTATCCCGCCTGGAAAAAAATGCATTAAAAAGCATGTATCAATATTTAAAAACAGAGGGCGATCATTAACCGCCCTCTAATTTTTATTTTCTTCTTTACTTTTACACGCTCTAGCGATCCCACTTGTCGCACAATGCATTGATCTGGTCTGCAAATTTTGC